>Ga0208645_1001949_pt1 | contig 17054 bp, 30 predicted proteins | sample VirMetDEL_Sep_01_FD_184519 | JGI IMG/M metagenome (GOLD analysis project Ga0208645, IMG submission 184519) | Aqueous microbial communities from the Delaware River and Bay under freshwater to marine salinity gradient to study organic matter... | ecosystem: Environmental > Aquatic > Marine >... | reverse complement strand
CGCGCGGCGCGTGGGCGATCGAGGCGGCGTGTTCATCACACCACCGGCAACCGATGCGCGATACGAAAACGACGCCAGCAACGAACTGACCGCTAAGTATCACCTGATTCTGGGTGATGGCCCGATGGGCAGCGTTCAGGTGCGCGATGTGTTCCAGTGCACCTGTCGTGTCGGATCCTTCACGCAGACCTACAACCAGAGGGCAGGCGACTGGGACCCGGGCAACTTCCTGGTGGAGCGCGAGGGTTACACCCTCCAGAACGTGCCGGACTACTGCGGCAGCAAGGGCACCGGAGAGGGGATGACCACCTTCAGCTACGAGAACTCCTACCCGGACGGCTCGGGCGACTGGGCGCTGGAGGTGCAAGTCTTCATCCGCGAAGGCCGGACGGTCACCAGGCTGGCAGATAGCGTCTCAGGCCCCAGCAGCAACTTTGCGGACCTGTTCAAGCTGGCCATGGAGGTGAGCGCAAAGCTCCCGGCCGACATGATCGACACCACGCGGCTGCAGACCGCGGCGCTGTTCCTTGATGCGAACCAGCTCTACTGCGACATCAACATCAAGGAGACCGGCAACCTTGACGACTTCATCAGCGCGAACGCACCATATTTCCTGCTGCGCGAGACGCGCGTGGACGGCAAGCGCGGGCTGAGGCCACTGCTGCCGATCGACGGCGCCTACGCCATCTCAACCGACCCGATCCCCTGGGAGTTCGAGTTCACCGAGGACTTCATCATCCCGGGCAGCCTGCAGGTTGACTTCACGCCCCTGGAGCAGCGCAAGCCGAAGCTGATGCTTGCGATGTGGCGCCAGCAGCCTGGCGACACGTTCGGGATCATCAGGACGGCTGAGGTGGGCTATGCGGGCGACCGCGACTCAGGCAACGTCGAGCAGCACGACATGTCTACGTTCTGCACGCATGAGCTCCATGCGGTGCGGGCGATGGCCTACAAGCGAGCACGGCAGAAGTGGTCAACGCACACCATCGTCTGGGCTTGCCGGCCTGAGGTTTACAACCGGATCTTGGAGGAGGGCGACATCGTGCGGCTGACGTACGAGCGCAACGCCAGCGACGGCAGCACGACGACCCACGACTACCTCTACGAGCTGGATCAGATCGAGAAGACCTCCACCGGCGAGATCGTGTTTCAGGCCACGCACTTCCCTATCGATGCTGAGGGCCGGTCGTTGGTGGCGCTGACCGTGGCGCAGGCTGAAACCCAGGGCGTCGGCTACGAGGACAACATCAGGACCGGGATCGACTGCGACGAGAACAGCAGCACCGACACGTCAGTGCCTACCGGGGTGGGGCAAATTATCAGCACTGGCGACCCCGCAGAGCAACCGCCGCTCAGGGAGTTCCCTGAGGACGAGGAGCCACCACCGGAGCCACCACCGGGCGGCTATGCGCCACCATCTCCAGCACCTAACCCGCAGCCAACGGAAGCGGATGACCCTGTGGATCCGTGCGAGCCGATCTGCACTTCAGGGTCAATCTGCGGAGAGATTGGAGGATCTGCCCCGACATGTCCAGCAGGCACAACCCAAGTCGGCACCATCACCGCGCATCAGCCTGACGGTGATCAGACCTGCGTGATCTGCGAGAGCTGCGTTGCTCCTGATGACCCGAGCTGCCCACCACTGCCGCCACCTAGCGGCGCTGGGGTTTGGAAGCTGGAAAGCACGAGCACTGAGCTAGGGTCAACTCTCGCCGTGGGCAGGCTGATCGAGATTCCCGAGCCTTCGAGCACAAGCAAGCGAATTGTCCAGGTGAACACGGCGGTTGACGTTTCCGATGTCATCACTTGGACCCCAGACACGGACGATGACACGGAGTTCTCGGTTGAGGGCAGGTCAGTTGCGAAGAAAGACATCAGCTACTGGGATGCCGAGAACTGCCCCAGAAGCGCATCGACAGGTTCAGGCGCCATCTATGTGCGCACCTATGACTCTGGCGGCGCTTGGACAGGCACTCAGACCCGCATCAGCAGTCGCGGATCACTGGGAGTCAACTGCGACTATGCCACGGCCGAAGAGTCCAACACGCTGACCTACATCGGACCTGGCGAGATTCGCGATTGGTGGTCTGTCAGCGCATTGCCCGGCACGGTCAGTGGAGGCATTCTGGTCACCAGCTTGCCCATTCCCGCCCCCGACCTTCCCGGACCCTCATGACCACCCCGACCCCCTCCATCCGCACCATGGCCGAGAGCCTGCTGGTCACCACCGGCCAGGTCATCAAGCACGGCGTCGCATCAGACGACACCTACCGCTACCGGCTGGCCACCTGCTTCAGCTGCGAGCAGTTCAACCACAAGTCCCGGCGCTGCGGCAAGTGCGGCTGCTTCATGGCAGCCAAGGCTCGCATCGCTGGCGATCCTCGGATGCTCTGCCCCCTCCACCTGTGGCAACGTTGAGCCATGGCCACGTTCCCCGCGCTGACCCCTGCTACCCGTGTCGTCACACCGGCGCAGTTCCAGGTGCAGCCACACAGCAGCATGAACGGGATCTACAGCTCCACCCTGCTGTGCAATTCCGCGCGGGATCAGCTGATCGAGCTGTCGTTCGCTGCCCTGTCGACGGCTGATAAGGATCTGATCGTCGATCACTACGACGGGCAGGACAGCGGCTTCCTTGCGTTCGACGTGCCCAACAGCCTGTTGTCAGGCTTCACCCCTGGCGACTACATCACAGGCGGCTTCCTGTGGCGCTACAACCAGCCTCCGGAGGTGGTTGATCGCCCCACCGGCGACACCGGCAGCTGCACCCTGGTGCATGACGTGAGCGTCAGTCTGATCTCGCAGGTGGCCGACCTGCAGTTCGTTGCCGGCGTTGACCTGCGGATCGGCGTGAGCTTCTTCGCTCCGCCCATCGTCACCGTGGCAGGGGATGACCTCACGCTGGCGGTGGGCTTCACGCCTGGCTTGCCTACAGTGCCAGCACCAGGCGCAGACCTGACGATCTCAGCCAGCTTCACCGCTGGTGCCGCTACCACTCCCTGACATGGCCAGCCTGATCTACAACGAGTTCCTCGACTATCTGGCCAAGAACGACGTCAGCGACGACACCTTCAAGGTGGCGCTGGTCACCAGCAGCTACTCGCCGGATAAGGATGCGCACGAGTTCTTCGACGACGTCACCAATGAAGTCTCGGGAACTGGCTATACAGCCGGTGGCGAGACCGTGACTGGCACTCTCACGCTCGACACGGCGAACGACAAGCTGACCCTGGAATTCGCGAGCACCAGCTGGACATCGGCCACGATCACCGCACGGGGCGCCGTCTACTACAGCTCCACTGGCACCGCATCAACCTCCACCCTGATCGCGTTCAACGACTTCGGGAGTGACGTGGCGGTGACCTCCGGCACCCTGGCCCTGGCAGCGTCGACCGTGACCCTGCAGAACTGATGGCCGTCTTCCCGCCCTATGAGCCCGACGAGCGCAGTTACGACCTCGGCGCTCATCCGGTGGTGACTCAACGGGGCTGGGCTGGTGGTGCCATGCGCTTCCGAACCGGATCCGTCCGCACTGGTGCTCAGCTTCGACTGACCTTCCGCAGGCTGGTGGAGGCCGCGGCCAAAGACATCCGCGACCACTACGCCACGCAGCTCAGCAGCGCCGAACCCTTCCAGCTGACAGATTCCACCCTCCTGGATTCGCGCTACTGGGTCTACGTTGACCCACCTGCAGAGACTCACGCAAGCGGTGGTCTGGTGGATCTGGCGGTGACCCTGAGATCGGTGCGTTGAGCCTGCAGATACACTGAGCCCGTAGGTGCCGAGTGATCAGTGGTCGAGATTTACGCCGCCATCATCGGTGCCTCGATCGGCATCGCTGGCATGACAGCTTCGGGGTTTGGGAGACGAACAGCAGAGTCCAGGGAGGCCGTGATTCGGCTGACGATGGCCGTGGAGAGCATCGCGGGAAAGCTGGAGGAGCTTCACCAGGACCTCAAGGCGGATAAAAAGGAAATCTACGGCCGACTGAACAACTGCGAAACTCGCATCACATCGCTGGAAGCGCGACCGGATTAAGATCAGCGTGACCCTTGACTGGTCACCATGCAGGAGCTCGCCAATCGGATCAAGAGCGCAGCCGGCCTGAGCGGTGGCCTGCTGGTGGGTCAGATGCTGTTTGCCGTGGCATTCGTGAGCGCCTGCGAGGTGCCGAACTTCATGAGCGCAGCACCGCAGAAGGACGCCTGCCTGGAGCGCTGGATGGCAGTCTCCGCACTGTTCATCCCCTCCGGCCTGAGCAAGGGCTCAGCGCCGCTGCCAGTGCCTGCCCAGCCTCAACCGCTGGTGACACCACGCCAGGCGACACGTCGCACCACCACGAAGACCACCACCACGAAGAAGCCATGAGCACCCTCGCCGGCCTGGTGATCGGCCTGATCCTGACGAAAGCGCTGATTGAGCCGCTAGCGGCCAGGATCGGGCGGCGTTACATCCCCTCGGCGGTGGCCAGGACGCTGGATCTCTTGGATCCGTTCATGCCCCAGCTGATGGCTGAGCTGTCCCCGTCGCAACTGGAAGCGCTTGTCAGGGCGCAGCTGGAGCGGCTGACCGGCGAGAGCTGGAAGGTGGACGGCCAGCTGCAGCAGTTCTTTGAGGTGTTTGACCCTCGCATCAGTGCGGCCAAAGCTGACCCCAGCCGCACTATCCCCGAATCCATCCGCGCCTTCATCAATGAAGCTGGTTGATCTGTTCCGGTACTACAAGCGGCTGGGCCACCAGGACGCGGCGATTGAGGAGCTGGAGGCGGCCATCAATGAGGCGGCCCCTGGACTGCTGAGCCGTGACCAAGATTGGTATTCAACCTGGCAGTCAGCAGTCGCAGCACCTGCCCCGCAGTGGCCGCTGACGAAGGCTGAGCTAGGCCAGATCATGCTCTGCAAGGCTGACACCCTGAGCGACGATCTGATGAACGACCTGGCCCGATGCTGCGAGGTGTTCGGGATCGACTCGCGTGTCGAGCTGGCGCACTTCCTCGGTCAGTGCGGCCACGAGTCTGGCGGGTTGCGCTGGCCTGTGGAGATCCACGACGGCAGCACCTACGAAGGCCGGCAGGATCTGGGGAACGTCCATCCTGGTGATGGCGTCAAGTTCGCGGGGACCGGTTGGCTGCAATGCACAGGCCGCTACAACCACCAGCGCTTCAGTGATTACTTGGCCAGCATCGGCAGGCTTGACCCCAAGGTGATGCAGCTGGGCAAGACCTACACCAGCGAGGCCTATCCGTGGTCCATCAGCGGCTTCTGGTGGCACGACAACAAGATGAAGAAGCTGATCAGCCAGGGCGCGAGCATCGACCAGGTAGGCGCCAGAGTCAATGGTCGGATGCCTCCCAACGGCGCTCAGGACCGCCGGGATTACACCACCAGGGCATTCAAGGTTCTGGGCGCCTGAGCTCCATGGAGGCCTGCTGCAGGGCCTGCTGTAGGAACACCCGCGCCTGCCACTCCTGCCGATGCTCCCGCACCATGCCGGCGGCATAGGTGACCCGCCAGATCGCGCCTTCGCTCGTCTCGATCCTTTCCAGTTTTGGATGTTGCACTACCGTTCATTCAGTGAGTGAGACAGGCTGCCATGGGCTGGGCTGACTGGATGGTGGTTCGCCCCAGTGTTGAAGAGGATCTGGCGATCGAGAAAGCAGCCCGTGTCCCGCTCCATCATCATGACGCTGATGACGTCCGCAAGCTTTGCTCCAATCTGGTCAGGCATTCATGGCTGCAGGACATGATGATCAGGCAGGCTGTGGGGCGCATCATCGAGCTGGAGGCCATCGTCATGGCCAACGACAGAGCAGCAGCCCCACGCCGGCCATGGTGGCGGTGGTGGTGATCAGCGCAGGAATTGCTCTATCTCCAGGACCCGTGCCATCGGAATGGCCGCCACTTGCGGCACCACGGCATTGCCCAATGCCTTTAAGCGGTCCACCCGATTGAAAAGCCCATCATCTCCTCGACAAAGGACGGGTTGAGATAAGTAGCTGCGCCAGTCGGGATTGAGTCGTTGCGGAGCATTGTTCCAACAAGCCCGTCCCGATCCGCTTGAGATGGCGGCAGGCTGGCATTCTTGCTGTCGTTGGCGGTGGGGGTGGGGGTGGGGAACATCTCCCGCGCCACCACCGTTTCCAGATTCGGGAACCGCTCGCCTTTCAGATTTCCCGCCGTGTCCAGCCGTGCTGCCATTGCTGAGCAAGTGCGAGGAGTGGGAAGAGCTGTCGGCGCTCCTGCCGCTCTCGGGAATCCCGCATCCGCCAGCATCTGCCGCGCTCCGCTGCCGCCGTCCAGACCCTTCGCCCCACCCTGGCAAGTCTGCGCCACTGGCGTAGGCAACAAGCCACCACCGATCCCTTCGATGGCAGGCTCCCACAGCCGATGCCGGAATACATGCCCACTCCGCATCAAACCCTGCTTCGGCCAGCGTTCCGAGAACAGTGTCCAGTCCGTTAGAAGTGATCGCTGCGACGTTTTCCAGGACGACGTACTGCGGTCCCACCAGGCGAACGACTCGCATGAGTTCGTAGAACAGGCCGGAGCGTGTGCCCTCCTTGATCCCGGCTTGCTTGCCTGCTGCGCTGATGTCTTGGCAGGGAAATCCACCGCAAACAACGTCAGCTGATCTTGGGGCTGGGCTGAAGGTTGTGATGTCATCGTGAATAGGGACGTCGGGCCAGTGTTTGCGAAGAATCTTCTGGCAGTACGGCTCACGTTCCACGAACGCAATCGTTTCATAGCCGCCAACAATTCGTTCAGCGGCATAACTGAAACCGCCGATCCCGCTGAATGTGTCAAGTAGTCGGAGCATGGCTTTGCGTTCAGCGCAGTGCTGGGCCGAGGTGACGCGAAATCTTCCGCATTGCCTTGTCGCGCTTCTGGCGGATGCGTTCACGGCTGACCCCCTTGGACTGCCCGATCGAGTTCAGAGTCTCGTAGTTTGCCCCGTTCAACCCGAAGCACCTGGTCAGGATCTCGGACTCCTCGTCGCTGATGAACGCCAGGGCTGAGTTGATGGCGTCGATCTGCTCCACGTGGCTGGCGTAAGTGTGGTCGTCCTCGTCTGGATCCTCCGATGCGATCAGATCAATCAGGGCGGACCCGTCGCCATCCCGCGTCGTCGCTGCGACGTCCAGGCTGGACATGTGAATGGAGCGCTCCAGCACCAGGGCCAGCTGATCCTGGCTGACGCCCATCATCTCGGAAGCCTGCCGCAGCGTCAGCTCTTCGCCCGGGTGATCCTTGCGGTAGGCCTCCCGCAGCTTCATGAGCCGGTGGAGCTTCTCAAGGGCATGGATGGGGATGCGGATCGTCCGGTCGCTAGTGTCGATGCCCCTGCAAATCGCCTGCCTGATCCACCAGTAGGAGTAGGTGCTGAACTTGTAGCCGCGGCTTGAATCGAACAGCTCAACGGCACGGTGCAGCCCGATGCACCCCTCCTGAATCAGATCCATGATCCCGTAGGTGTGGCCGGCCCTGCCCACGAACTTCTTGGCGATGTTGACCACTAGCCGAAGATTCGACGTCATCATCTTGTCGAAAGCACGCTTACCGACTCGATACTGGCGGTGCTCCTGCGGCGTCTCGGGCTTCCCCTCCGTGTCGCGCAGTTCGATGTAGCGCTGGGCTTGGCGAGAGAGCTCAATCTCCTGACTAGGTGTCAAGAGGGGGTAGCGGCCGATCTCCTTGAGGTAATCGGCGAAGCTGTCGGGAAAGGCGGGCATGGCTCAGGGGTGGTGGAGCCCGGCCAAGCTACCACGATCAGCTGGCGGCTCTGACGTTCTGATGCAACCAGATCCAGATGCTCCCCTCCCGTTCAGGATCCCAGAACGATTGTGCGCGGTACCACTCCTGCCAGTCGTCCGAGCCCTTCCGGCTGTTGCATCGGGCGCAGCAGCTGATGAGGTTCGCGCGATCAGTCTGGCCACCCTTGGATCTGGGCCGGACGTGATCAAGCGTCGTGGCGTCCTGTCCGCAGTAGGCGCAGCGGTGCTCCCAGGCCTCCAGGATCGACGCGCGAAAGCGACGCTTGGCTGATCGTCGATCGACAAAGAGCGTGTCCTCGATGTGATGGTGATGGCGGTCGGGCACTCGCTGCTCGTATGCCGCCATGCGTTGCCGGTATGTGGCCTGAGTTTAGGCGCTCACAGGATCATCTTCGTCGACAGGGCCGGATCCTGCTCGTCAGCGTGTGCCTCTGGTCCCCAACTTGTAATGCCCGCTTTCAGGTTGCTTTGTGCCTTGGTCGCATCGGCCTCCTCCAGAGTCGCAATCCACGCATCGAACGCCTCCCGCGAGGGAGTCTTCAAGGGCAACCCCAGCCACTTCCGCAGGGCCGTGGGGCAGGTGAAGCCCATGCTGCTGCCCCTGCGGTAACCGACAAACCACCTGCCGTTCCAATCGACACCTGTCTCGATCGGCATGCCAGGGAGGTGGAATTGCTCACGTCTTGCCATTGGTCTCAGGCTCGACAGCAGGGCGGCCCCAGCGGGCGAGGGCACGGCGAACGAGATCAACTTGTCCTAGCTCTTCCGCTTCGATTTCATCAGCCAGCGCGATGATTTCCATGACCGTCGGCCCCTCCGGCCCGGGCTGGGCCAGGGCGGCGCGGGCGTTGGCCATCGGGCCTGCTATGTCGCGGCCCTCCGTCCAGCCATGCACCAGCTCAGCGCACAGGGCTTTCCAGTCAGTGGTCATGGTGTCTCCGTGGGGGTGGTGCCGCGCAGCTCGGCGGCGATGGCGAGGAGTTCGGCGCGGATGCGTTGACATTCGAGCGCCATCGGCAGGTTGTTTCGTGGCTCTGCTGCGTCGCTAGGCGCCACCTCATCCGCAACAGCCTCCAGAGCAGCGGCGAGGCACTGCTCAACCCAGTCATCATCGAAGGGTCCACATAGCTCGTGGCGCCCATTGAAGGCGGCTAGAGCCTTCTGGGCGGGTAATAGTTCAGTCATCTTTTGAATCCATTAGCGCCGTCCCAGATCAAAAACACGCCAGCAAACAGGCACGCGGTGGTGATTGCGTACATCAGAAAGTCAGCCATTGGAATCCTCCAGTTGCCTGAGACGCATGAGGGCGTTGTGGATTGTGGCGTGCCCTTTTCGAAAGAGGATCACGAAATCGTCGCGGAAGAGTGGCGGGCCGAGGGCAGCCAGGGCCGCATCCGCCAGTCGCGGCGGTGGGGCGATGGGGTGGTCAGTCATTAAATCTCTCCGTGGGGGTGGTGGGCTCCGCGTCGAGCTTCCTCAGCTCAGCGCGGATATTGGCAGCCATGAACCGATTGCCATGGCGCTCTGCAATTTCGAGCGCCTTCAGGTAGCGCTCTCGGCGGGATGGCTCGGTCACTAGAAAGGGATCGAATCGTCGTCAGCCGGTGCCTGCTGCTGTTGCTGCTGCGGGATGCTGACCTTCCCGTTGACGTAGCCCTTGCCGCCTTTGCTGATGGCCTTCCACCCGGCGATGCGCAGTTTGATCACATCCTCATCGCGCCAGTTGCTCTCAGGCTGTGTGCCGAGGTGAGCCACCAGTGCGTCGATGTCAGCGACGGGAATCTCGATCGAGCCGCTGTAGTCAGGGCTCCGCTCGGAGCGCTTCTCCTGCGTGGGGAACAGGCTGAATGATGCGTTGAGTTCAGACATGTCAGTTCTTTGCGGTGAGTTCAGTCTCGCGGTCGAGCATCAGCTGCAGGAGGGCCTGCTGCTCTTCGTCGGTCAGATCGCCGGCTTCATGCCGAGCGACAAGGCGCTGGCCGACAGCCTCCAGCTGCTGGAGCGTGGAGGCGCCCCTGATGGCCTTCATGCCGGACTGCATGACCCCGGAGGCGGCCTTGGTGCCATCAGCCTCAGGCTCGGGCGAAGCGGGCTTCTGCGGTTTGCTGGTGGCCGCTGGTGCGGGCTCAGCCTTGGCGTCCTCCAGCTCCTGCTTTGCCCACAGCTCGTAGCCCAGGCTGAAGTGGAACGCGGCGGCAGCGCACAAAGCGCGGCGGTGCGTGTCGGTCAGGACCCTGGCGCTGATCTTGTCGAACGTGATGGGGTTGTTCCGGTGATCCATGCACGGGAACGGGAAGTCGCTGGTGATGAATCCGTCAGGGCCGGCAAAGTATCCGAGCACGTAGCCCGTGCCGTCCGGGGCCTTGTGGACAGGGCCGCCACCTTCGGCGAGCTTCAGGGCGAAGTCCCAGCCTGGCGCGTGCTCGTGGAGCAGCTGCGCGATGCGAGCCCAGGGCACGTAGCTGGCGGCATAGCTGCCGGTGCCCTTGGTGTAGACGTCATCCTTGCGGATGATGCCCGCCAGGTTCGGCGGTGAGATGATCTGTTCTGTCATCAGAAGTCAATCGCGGTGATGGTGTCGCTGTCGTTGCCGTAGAACGCCCAGCCTGGCAGCGAGATGGTCTGCAGTTCGTCGCCGTAGCCGGGCCATGCTGCCATGGCGCGACAGTTGGCGATGCGCTGCAGATCACGGTCGCGGAGCCGCTGCCCCTCCGCAAAGGCATCGGCGTCGAGCGCGTAGACGGCCACGGCATAGGGCGGCTCCTTCTCCACGGCGATGAAGATGAACTGATCGAACAGGCCACACGCCAGGTAGTGCGCTGCCTGAACGTGATAGCGGAAGTTGGCCACGCTCTTGGCGAAGCCCTTAGGGCTGGCGTCGGTGGTGCTTTTGAGATCGACGCAGGTGCTGCCGTTGATCCAATCCGGCCGGCACTTGCAGCGCAGCCCTGTCTCAGGATCGTCCCACCAGATCGACGTCTCAGGCTTGCCAGCGCTCAGCAGCTCTGCCGCGTAGGGATGGCGGCGCACAGCGCTGGCCATGTGCTGCGCCTGCTGCAGGTCTGACCCGCTGACAGGTTCGATGCCGTTGGCCAGCATCTCGGCGGCGGCTTCCTTCCCGGCTTTGGTGTTGCGCGGTGGGCAGGCGCCATACCGCTTCAAGAGCTCGTCAGGCTCCAGCACGGCGCAATGCACCAGGCTGCCGGTAGTCATGGCAGCGGTGGATTTCGGCAGCTCCGGCACCTTGGTGACGTACCTGGCCCAGTAGTGCTGCCCGGATCGCGCGACCTGGTGGAGGTGGCTGGCGCTGACTGCAGGGTCGGCGTGATAGTCGGCATTGCTGAGGTGGTCGATGATGGCGCGGTTCATCGTGCGACCCACTCCCCGCACCAGCGGCTCACGGGGCAGATGGGCATCATCCCGGAATCCCCGAGGCGTGGCGGATTGATGCAGCAGAGATCCTCACCTCGGCGGTGGCGCTGGTAGCGGCAGTTGTCGCAGTTCTGCTGCTCAAGAGGTGGATTGTTCATGGCTTGCGTGGTGGTGGGTTGGGGATCCGCTCCCCGTTAAACGGATTGGTCGGGCGCCGGCCTGGCGACGGGTCGGGGTAGTTGATGGAGCGGTAGCCGCGTGGCAGGCCATATCTGCCGCCCGGCGGCCGCTGCCTATTCCGCGACCGCTTGTTAGGGGGGAACAACAGCAAAGTGAGAGCGCTGCCGTAAAAAGAGCCGATCATGAATGAGAGCTGTTCGGGGCTCATTGGGTAACCTCTGTGGGGTCGGCGGCGGATACCGGGGTGGTGGCGTCGCTGGCCCTTTTCTTGTCGCGGCGGCTCTTGTGGCGATCCAGGATGTCGTCAAGGGGATTGGCTGACAGGCGCAGCTTGCTGACTAGCGTGGTCTCGCCATCGCGCTGGACCCAGTAGTGCGGGAAGGGCGACTCCAGGTAAGAGCCCATCCCGATGACCTCACGCCAGTTGGCGCGACGACCCATGTAGTAGACGATCTGACCGTTTTGGAAGTTAGTCGAAGGGCTCATGGTGTTTCTCCTCTGTGTGATGCAGCCACTCAATCTGATCCCAGAACGGGAGCCATTCAGCGGCCGCGATTTGCTTGGCTTCTACGAATGATTCAGCGCGGATGCACTCATAAACATTCGCTGCGGGAATGGCAAAGTAATACCTTCTCAGCGTCATGCGAACCCGACCCCCGAACTGCGGGATTGAGTTCGGGGTTGCCGTGATCGAACAGCACCAGGGCGATTGTCGCCGTGGGCAGCAGGAAGAGCAGGATGCGTGTGAGCATGGAGAACAGGGGTGATGGTGGGCAGTGCGGCAGGGAGCCGCGTCAGGGAGCCGCTGAGCCGATGGACGGCGCTGCCGAGCGTGTAGCCGGCGACGTAGAAGGCCACGGCCACCAGGGCCACGGCGGCGATGATGCGCTTGATCTGGAGGCCTAGGGCCTCATCGGTGGGGATGGTGATGCTCATGGGGTGGTGAGAGAAAGGAGTTCTTTGGTGTTTTCTGCGTGAGTCAACCTGGGCATTGGAGGGAAGTTCGGCACTTTGAAAAGCCGCACTTTCGCGCCACACGCCCACTGATTGAAAACTTTTACCAATGAGGCTAGATGCAGCTGTCCTGCGTTCCTTTGGCGAGTTCGCTTAATGAAAACGTCGTTAGTCAATGATGCCCTGTAGGCAAGAATCGGGTCAAAAGGCTCTAAACCTGCTCCCCTGCTTAGGAAATCGCAAAAGCATTCGATGCAATCAGTGTCCCACTTGCGCTGCACGGCGAGAAGGACGAGGCCGCCAAGCGCTGACTTGTTGAGCCGATTAAATGCTGTGTGAGAGCTTGTTGCTAGCGAAACAGCAAAATTGACGATTTCGGAGTTTGCGCGACAGGCTTCCAGGATGTCGCTGTGAAGGGGGGCGACGTAGCCTCCTCCTGTCCACGACTTTTCCGGCTGTGTGTTGTAGAGAAGCATGAGCCGAACACTGGCGGCTGCCTGGAAGGAGTTTTTCACTCCGTCTAGATGCAACGCGTCGCCAGCCTTTCGGGTTAGCCCATTGTCGATCGCGGTAAAAATCTCAGGATCGCAATCCGTGGCCAAGAGTATTTGGACTGGCTTGCTTGCTTCCACGATGGCCGCCAGCCGGTGCTGACCATCAAGCAGTACTCCGTCACGCGAAAGCGCGATGCCTTGCTGCGTGAGCCTCCAGTTACCGCTCAGAATCGCGTGGGCGTAACGCTTCACGGTCTGAGGGCGTAACGGCCTGTTGTTGGTGTTGTGCTTGGTGAGGAGCATGTCCGCCCATGCGGGCGTCATGGTGACAATTTCAACATTCATGGGGTGGTGGTGTTGATGACGGTGAACTTGCCGGCTTCCCAGCGAAAGCGCTTAACCTCGGCGTTCGATGCGTAGGCCTTGGCAACAAAGACCACAGGGCCGGAGCCCGTGATCTCCACGACTGAGGCGGTGCGCTTGCGGTTGTGCGTGACACGCACAGCTGCGTTGCGGGCCTGGACGACGCGGAAGCTGGCGACTGAGCCGCCTTGGCCTTTGCCCTGAACGATGAAGGCAGCGCGGTCTGGTGCGCAGTGCGGGACGTTGCCCGCAACCAGAGGGCAGCTCACCGGCTTCCCCCCTGGGATTTCGACGCGGGGACCGCCCGCTAACTGAATGAATGACATGGCCGGGGTGGTGGGGAAAGGGTGGGGGATCGCAGCTCCCCCGGGCTGACCCTTCTCTTGTCCAGGGCGGAGAATCCGGCGCTCGCTATCCGGCTTGTGGCGTGAACCCAACATAGGGCCAGACTGTGCACTGATTGGGCAGTGTTGACAATTTGTAATGATCGAGGACTTACACGAAGGGCTGTCGCTCAGAACAGATCACCAGGTCTTGGTGATGGTGTAGTGATGCGGCCGTTTCCGGTGCCGCACCCTTGATGCCTCGGGGGTCAGAGCAGCAGCTCTACCTGGTCGACGTCATTCTCCGACACTGCCGTTGACTCCAGGTTCCGCACTGCCTGGCGGTAGTAGCTGGGCTTGAGCTCGATGCCTACGCCACGACGGCCAGCCTGCACAGCGCCGTAGACCTCGCTGCCGACTCCCATGAACGGCGTGAGCACTGTCTCTCCCGGGTTGGAGCGCAGGGCCACAGCACGGTCGATTACATCCAGCTGCAGCGGGTGAACGTGCTTCTCGTCTTCGGGGTCCTTGCAGTCACGGAACGGCAGGACCCGGCCCATCCTGACGTCGTCCCAGATGCTGGAGGCGTACTGCCGCCAGATCCAGTGGCTGTAGCGATTGCCAGTTTGCTTGCCCTTGTATCCCTTGAATTGGTGCAGCTCGGCAGGGACTGGAGCCTCGCCGGCGTAGCAGCTGAGCCCGGTGGGATGCGCGATCGGCTCAGGATTGGCGCCAGTCTTGCGGAAGATCAGCAGGTAGTCGGCACTGGCCACGCCGGCGTAGGCAGAGTCGTCGACGATCGTCTTATGCGCCAGGTTCTTGGTGAGCGTGCGATTCCGCACCCATAGCGGCTCCTTCCAGATCGTGTGGCGAGCCACCATCCGCCAGCCGTGGCGCTCGTGGAGCTTGATGATGTCCCCGGGCAGGTCGATCAGATAATCCTGTCCACTGTTGCCACTGGGGATGTCGGTGCAATGAACAGCGGTACATCTGCCGGGCATCGTCAAACGCGCAAGCTCTTTGACCACGTAGCCGTAGTGATCGAAAAACCCCTCATAGTCGTCATTGTTGCTGATGTCGCGCTCGTTTGAGCTGTAGTGATACAGGCCTCCGAATGGTGGGCTGTAGATGCTGAAATGCACCTTCTCATCCGGCATGGACTGCATCACCTCGATGCAGTCGCCGTTGTAGATGGCGTAACGGTCGGTGATGACTTGATCGATCACAGCCATGAGGGGATCCTCTCTTTCTTGGTGTAAGGGTTGATGCGATTAATTCCTGTCGCTTGCCCCATCTCATTAACGAGGTTGGCAAACATCGACTCGGCGGACCGAGCCTTGCGGGTGAGATTCTCCATGATCCGGCGCTCTCCCTCGGTCAGGACAACGTCAACGGTCACAGGCCTCTTCTGGCCAAACCGCCAGCAGCGCCGAACCGATTGGTAGTACTGCTCGAAGCTGTGCGACGGGAAGTAGGTGATGTGGTTGCAGTGCTGGAAGTTCAGCCCCCACGCGCCGATCTTTGGTTTCGTGATCAGCACCCTGGCGCTGCCGTCAATGAACCGCAGGAACTGATCCTCCTTGCGCTGGTCAGGGTCTGAGCCCGAAACTTGGACGGCATCGGCGATCATCTCCTCCAGCAGGTTGCCTTCTTCGTTGAGGTGACACCAAACGAGGGCCGGCTGGCCGGTGTGATTGACCATAGCGGCCACCTGCTCGCAGCGGTCCTGAACGGTGCGCTTGCGCTCGATCCGCTGCTCTCTGAGGTTGGTGGCAGGCATGGCAAACAGCATCCCCTCGGGAGGCTCGGAGACCTCGATCAGGTGATCACGTTCGATCAGCTCCGGCAGGATGAAGCGGCCATCCTCGAAGCCCAGGTCTGATGGCTTCCGGCAGGCTCTCGCCCAGCTGGCGACCCATCGCCAGAACGGCAGCTCGGCATGACCCTTAAACCGCCACTTAGGGGCTTCCCCGTACAGGCGACGAGTCGCGCAGTTGTTCTGATCGTTCTTGAAGAACTTGGCGAGCATGTCCATGTGACCCAGGTATCCGAGGGCCTCGCTGCTGGTGCCGAGCTCGATGTAATCGTTCGGGGCTGCCGTGGCGGTCGCCAGTAGCCGGTAAGGGATCTTGCGCATGAAGATCGTGATCTCTTGCCGTCGGGCGCCGTCAAAGCCCTTGAGGATGCTCGACTCATCGCAGACCACACCGGCAAAGTCAGCAGGGTTGAACGCTGACAGTCGCTCGTAGTTGGTGATCACGATTCGCCCGGGCACAGTGCCATCGCTGGAGCGGTGGCATTCAATCCCGAACTTCTCACCCTCGCGGATGGTCTGCGCAGCCACGGCCAGCGGCGTGAGGATCAGTACTGGTCGGTCGGTGTGCTGCGCCACGTTCTGAGCCCAGGTGAGCTGCATGGCGGTCTTGCCCAGCCCGCAGTCAGCAAAGATCGCGGCGCGACCTTTCCGCACTGCCCATTGAACGAGGGCCTGCTGGAAGTCGAACAGCTGATCGGGCATGAACACCGGCTCAAAGCCATGATCAGCGCCCGTGTGGAGCTTGCGCTCCAGAAACTCCTGATAGTCGTCCATTTGGAGTGGGGGTGATGGTGATGCCGGATAAGCTCCGGCGGGCCGTGGAGTCAATTGTTGCCTTCGATCGCATCCGCCAGCGCCAGGAACGCGGCGCGGTGGCGGGCTGTGATGGGGCGGATTTTGTCGCCAAGTTCATCGCCCAGCACCACATCCACGGCGGCGCGGATGATCTGCCCGGCGCTGGGATCCCAGCCAGCCAGGGGGTAGGGTTTTTGGGTCTGCAGCGCCTTAGCGAAGGCTGCGCGGCGCTCAGTACGGGTGGGAATGGGCATGGTGGTGGTAGCGAGTGGGTGGATGCCGGATAAGCTCCGGCGGGCCGTGGTCAATCCTCCTCGATCTCCAGATCCGCGATCAGATCCTGCAGGTGAACCAGGAACGGGTAATCCTCCCGCTCCTCTTCTGTGGTCAGCTCGTGGAGCTGAGCGGCGAGGGTTTCCAGCTGCTGACGGCGTGTCATGTCGTGCTCCGGGGTGGTGAGGCCTGTTGGCCGTGGGACCAACATAGGGCCAGATCAGTCCCAACCGTGACCCGTTGATAATTGTTCATAATCGCCTGGTCGCTTGATCGGCGGCCTGATTCGCTCCCGCGCTCAGCCCGCTCACATGGGGCTGTGAGGCGCCTGCGAGCTGTGGCCGGCCTGACAGACGCGTGACGGCATACGGGGCCGTCCTAGGGCCGTGCAGCGGCCACTGGTGACGCGTGCGCTCAGCGCTCCATGGCGTCCAGCTGAGCGGTCAGTGCGGCCTGCTGGCGCTCCACCAGTGCCGACAGGCGGGCGGTGTGCCTGGCGGTGCGCTGCAGCCGGCGCAGTGCGCTCGTGGTGGTCTGTGGCGTCCAGCTGCTCAGCAGCGCGTCCACGCGTGCGTCGGTCTCGGCGGCCTGCTCGATCAGCGCGTCCACGTCGGCCAGCAGGGCGTCTGTGTCGGTGGTGGTGGTGTGTTCCATGTCGCGTGCGTGTGGGGCGGGTCAGAGGGCCCCGTGGGGCCCGTGTGATGCGTGCTGGG
>Ga0208645_1001943_pt1 | contig 17090 bp, 27 predicted proteins | sample VirMetDEL_Sep_01_FD_184519 | JGI IMG/M metagenome (GOLD analysis project Ga0208645, IMG submission 184519) | Aqueous microbial communities from the Delaware River and Bay under freshwater to marine salinity gradient to study organic matter... | ecosystem: Environmental > Aquatic > Marine >... | reverse complement strand
CTTATACACCAAATAGTCAATCAGTATCAATAGGTGATACAACTCTTTATAATGCTACTGCATCTAACTTATTAGGTTACGATAATACAGTTGACTTTGCTCAATTCTTTTCAGGTGAGTACACACAGAAGGACTTACTCCTCAACTTTGTTAAAATGTTCAATCTGTACATAGAAGACACCGAAAGCAAGGAGTTGAGAATTGTTCCACGAGACGAGTTTTACGATGGGGAGAATATAGATTGGTCAGATAAACTTGACTACTCTCAACCTACTCAAGTAATCCCAATGGGTGACTTACAAAGCAACCCTTATGTATTCAGTTATAAGGATACCGATGACATCAAGAACAAAGAGTATAAAGAGCAGTATGACCAGGTTTATGGACAAAATATAGTTCGTATTGATAACGACTTTGTCAAGAGTGAAAAGAAAATAGAGGTGACATTCTCACCTACTCCATTAGTAGAAGCAGTTGGAACGACAAGATACTATTCTTGGATTCCAAAAGATGACGCAAACTTCAGAGTGCTATACTACGGTGGTGCAGTAACTACATCTGCTTACTATACTTTTGACCAAAATCCAAGCACGGCAAATACAACCAAGTATCCCTTAACACTTCATATTGATGACCCTTCAGATATGCAGTTTGATTTAAACTTTGGTATGCCACGAAGACTATACACAGATATAGGCTTTGAGTATAGCAATCAGAACTTGGTCAATGAGTATTACTTTAAAACCATTACAGAAATAGCTGATAGAAACTCAAAGATATTCAAGGGATATTTCAGAATAACTCCTAACGATTGGGTAAATCTCAAGTTCAACAATCTCTACTTCTTTGAAAAGCAATATTGGAGACTCAACAAAGTAACCGATTACACACCTTTAGAAGATGGCGTGTTTGAATGTGAGTTTTTATTGGCTACTTATTACCCACCATTCGAAAGAAACACTGGTGCAGTTGGTGTAGGTGCATACGATGGCAGTGGCGTTCAAGGTGACTACTTCCCAACAGAAGGACGTGGTGGTTTTCTTGGCACATCAAGTGGAGGTGTTAACATAGGGGATAATCAAGGAGACGATGACAACATAAGCACTGGCGATGGCAACAACGTACAAGGCACTTACAACACCATTTTAGGGGGAACTAATGTAGCAACTCCACGAGACTTCAACAACGTCACTGCATTAAGGTGTACAGACTTTGCTATTCCCGAATCAGATAGGGTGTATGTAGAGAATTATCCCATTATGGGAAGTTGGCTCGGAAGTGGTAAGGTAGTAACTATAACCGATAGCGATTCACCTTATACCCCAACTTATGACGATTGGTTAGTTCTTTGTAACACAAGTGGAGGCAATATCACGGTTAACCTACCTGACCCAACAAACAATAGTGGTAAGATGTATGTCATTAAAAAGATAGATGCAACTAACCAAGTAACGATAACGGCAGGGGATGGTTCTATACTAATAGATGACTCAACGACACATTCAAGCAACGCTAAAAACGGATACGACCAAGTTGTATCTGATGGCACTCAATATTGGATAATAACACACGGACACTAATGGCTATAAATTCAGCAGTAAACATTGATATAAACGTTGACGGAACGGCTACCGTTAACCAGGCAGCAAGTGCCTATGAAGATTTAGGTGATGCAGTAAGCAAAACCCAACTTGAGGCAGAACGTCTCGCACAGCAATTTGGTATAAACGATAAGCGAACTCAAGAGGCTATCAAAGTAGCAGGTCGTTATAAGCAAGAGATGGAACAACTTGACTTTGCTATTGACGCTGCAAGGGGTGGAACTGACCAATTCTTTAGAGCCACTCAAGGAGTAGTTGCAGGTTTTGAGGTTGCCGCAGGAGCAGCAGCAATATTTGGTGGAGAAAGTGAGGAGTTAGAAAAGATTCTCATCAAGGTGCAAGGTGCAATGGCTTTATCTCAAGGGCTTAAAGATTTCAATGAGTTCTTACCTGCAATCAAGAATGTTACAAGGGCTTTCACTGGACCATTAACTAAAGCCGTTCAAGGATTCGGAAAAGCAACGAAGGCAGCATTAGCAGCGAGTGGAATAGGTTTGCTTGTAGTTGCACTTGGAAGTATAGTTGCGTATTGGGATGAAATCAAAGCAGCAGTTAGTGGTGTATCGGAAGAGCAAAAGAAACTATTAGCAGACCAAGAGGCGAGTGCAGCACTTGCTCAAGAACAACTTGATGACATCTCATCACAAGAGAATATATTAAGGCAACAAGGTAAGACTGAACAAGAGATTCTTAACCTAAAAATAGCAGCTGCAAAAAATGCTATTGTCGCACTTGAGGCACAACTTCAAACACAAAAGGAATTAAAACAAGCACAAGTTGACGCTGCCAAAAGAAACCAAGAAATCACTCAAGGTATATTGAGATTTTTAACTGCACCAGTTACTATTTTATTAAGTGCAGTTGACGCATTAACGGCAGGACTTCAAAAGGTAGGTGCTATTGATGAAGCAACTAATTTAGAAGGTACTTTTAGTAAGAGTTTAGCATCGTTTATTTTTGACCCTGAAGAGACGGCAAAAGAGGCAGACGCTACCATAAAGGAAACCGAAGATAACATCACAAAGTTAAAGAATAGCGTTGCAGGTTATGAGATGAGCGTAACTAAAATCAAAGAGGATGGTATTAAGAAGCGTCAAGAAGCAGAGCAAAAAGCAGCAGACGAACAAAAGGCAAAAGATGACGAAGAGTATGAAAGGTTTATTGCACTTGAAATTGAACTTGATGAGTTTAGAAAGAGACAAGCAGAGGAAAGAAAAAAACGTGAAGATGAGGAATTTGAAGCGTGGTTAGAACAAGAGTTGGCTCGTGCTGAATATGCAGAACAACTTGCACAAGAAGAGATTGAGCGTCAACAAGCCATTCAAGACGCAAAAGAAGCAATCTTCAATGAGGCACAAACTTTAGCAGATGCTATCGTTGGGTTAGCAGGTGAGCAATCGGCAGTAGGTAAAGCAATAGCACTTGCACAAATAGGAGCAGATACGGCAAGAGCGTTGAGTGGTGCTTTAGCAAACGCTAATAGCCCAACTCCTGACAACGTGGCAACTGGTGGTCTTGCAGGAATAGCAAAATACATTGCACTTGCAACTACTATTTTGAGCAACGCAAAGAGGGCATATTCAATCTTAAAAGCACCTGCACCAACAGCAGGAGGAGGTTCTGCACCATCAGTAGCAAGACCAGGTGTGCCACAATTAAACGCACCAAGATTGCAATCGACATTGAACGCTGACAACCAACTATTCTCTGAAAGGAGAGTGTATGTCACAGAGTCAGACATAACCACAACGCAAAAGAAAGTAGCAACCACACAGAAGGTTAGTTTAGTAGAATAAAGCCAATATTTTAAAAACACTATATATAAGAAAATGGAGTTACCCGTTTACAAATTAATCATAAACGAGGAAGATGAAACTGGAGTTGAGTTTGTTTCCCTTGTTACTAACCCTGCCATAGAGAGGGATTTTCAATACTTCAATGAGCAATTCGTTAAGCCTAATGGAGGTGAAGACGAAGGTGAGTTTATAAGCAGATGTATGCAAGTTGTTAAAGGTGAGGGTTACTCCGATGACCAGGCTTTAGCAATCTGTTATAAATATTGGGAAGGTGAGAAATTCGAGTCTTACAACGACTATCCAAAAGCAGCATCACAAAATGCTCAAAGAGGCATCAAACTAAACGAAGCAGTCAACAACGATTGTGCTACTTTAGTAGGTAAGAATAGAGCAAGACAACTTGCAAACGGTGAGCCTATCTCATTAGAGACAATCAAACGAGTTTACTCTTATTTAAGCAGAGCAAAAGAATACTACAACCCGAAAGACACCAAAGCGTGTGGCACTATTTCTTACCTTTTATGGGGTGGTGAAGAAATGCTTCGTTGGTCTGAACGTAAACTTGAGGAGTTAGAGTTAAGGAAGGCAAAGCGTAAGCGTAACAAATACGATGTAGATGTTGCCGAGTTACCTAATTATGTGACGGAAGACTTACCACTATTTGATACTAAAGAAGAGGCAGAAGCATACGCTGATAAAATTGGTTGCAGTGGTTCTCATCAAATGGGTGACAAGTGGATGCCTTGTTCAGCAGACCAGGTTCATTCAACTAAACAATCAATGAGTCATAATTTCGCTATCCAAGATGAGGAGAAAAGGATAATCACTGGTGCTGCAATGTTAGCTGATAAAAAAATCTATCGTTATGACGATGTGAGAGGTGAGTACTACGTTGTGTTTGACCGTGAGACAATCTTTCAAATTGCTAAAAAGTGGGCAAAGTCAGATAGATACGATTCTGTGAATATCCACCACGAGGTTGAGACTAAAGGACTATCCTTGTTTGAGAGTTATATTATCGATAGAGAGCGTGGCATTAACCCACCAAAAGGATATGAAGAGGTTGCCGATGGAAGTTGGTTTCTATCATACATAGTTAACGACGATGCTATTTGGCAGAGAGTAAAGGATGGTGAGTTTAAGGGCTTCTCTGTTGAGGGTTATTTTGACTTTGAACGCAACAAAGAGGATAAGATAATGGATGCTATAATGAGGAAGATGAAGGATATTGTCAAGAAGTGGGATGGTAAAAATTGAGCCAAAAATTAAGCAACACTAATTATAAATAAAATGAATAGTAAAGAAGTAATTCAAGAAATCCGTCACCTTTTATTCGGAGAAGAAGAAGAGGTAAAGATGGAAGAAGCAACCCTTGTTGATGGCACTATCATAACTTGGGACGGAGAGTTAGCCGTTGGCACTCCTATTTTTGTACAAACTGGCGAAGGATTAATTCCTGCTCCTGATGCAACTCACGAAGTTGAGGGTGGTATGTTGGTAACAACTGAAGGTGGTACTGTAACTGAAATTATAGAGCCTTCTGAAGATTCTAAAGATGAGGTAGTTGAAGAGGAGATGAGCGAAGTTGAATTTGCAACACTTGAGTCTTTCAACTCTTTGGTGTCTCGCTTTGAAGAGGCAGTTGAAAGATTGCACGTTTTAGAAGAGAAGTTGAACCACAATGAGGCAGCGTTCTCAACTATGAAAGAGGCTTTCAGTAAGACTGTTGACTTGGTAGAAAAAGTGGCAGACCTTCCAAGTGAAGAACCAACTAAAGCACCTCAAAAGTTGTCAAAGAAAGAGGAGCGTTTCGCAAACATTTTAAACATAGCAAAAACTTTAAAAAAATAAATTATGGCATTTAACGTTACTGGTTTAACCAATTACACAAATGAGCAATCAACCGAGTTGGTTGTTAAGTCACTTTTCGGTGGCAAGACTGCTGCTTTATTACAAGCAGCTGGACAAGTTCAAGTAGGAGTTAAGAGTGCAGAGGCACTTAACATCCTTGATTCTGACGTTTACTTTCAGGCTGATGGTTGTGGATACACTGCGAGTGGTAACACTACATTCTCACAACGTACAATCACAGTAGGAAAGATTAAGGTTGAAGAGACTTTATGTCCTAAAACTTTAGAGGCGAAGTGGATGCAGACTCAAATTGCAGCAGGTTCTCCTGAAGCAGTTCCATTTGAAGAGCAAATCGGAAACGAGAAGTCAAGCAAGATTGCGAAGTTATTAGAAGTAGCAATGTGGCAGGGTGATACTGCAACAAGTAACACTAACCCTAACACTAACAAGTTTGACGGTTTCGTTAAAATCATAGGTGATGCAACTGCGGTTGACGGAAACACTACAAGTGCAACTGCTATCACTACTTCAAATATTGAGGCATTAGTTGACGATATGTATGCAGCAACTCCTGCTGACATTGCAGACGCTGACGATTTAGTATTGTTCGTTGGAATAGACACTTTCAAGAAGTACACTACTGCTTTAAGAGCATCTAATCTTTTCCACTACGCTGCTGATAGCGAAGGAATGGAGATTATGATTCCTGCAACTAACGTTAAGATGGTAGGTGTTGGTGGTCTTAACGGAACTGACAAAATGTACTTAGGACGTATCTCTAACTTCTTTGTAGGCACTGACCTTGCAAACGAAGAGGAAGAGTACAGATTCTGGTATTCTCAAGATAACGACGAGGTTCGCTTCAGAGTTACTTGCAAGTATGGTGTTCAAGTAGCATTCCCTGACCAAATCGTTGAGTTTATCCTTGCGTAAGTCTAACCCTTTAAAAGCATAAGATTATGGCTTGTAATTTAACACAGGGTTTTACTTTAGACTGTAAAGATTCAACTGGAGGCGTTAAATCCATTCATTTAATTGATTGGGTTGCTGACGGCTTTACAGTTGCATCAGGAGAAGTAACTGCTATCGCTGCTACTGGAACAATAACTTCAGGTTCTACATACACCTATGAGTTACCAAAGCAGACTGGTAGCATGACAGTTACTACAAACGTTTCTACCGAAAACGGAACAGTTTTCAACCAAGCGGACATCGTTTTAAGATTACGCAAGTTGTCTACTTCTAAAAGAAATGAGTTGAAGTTATTGGCACAAAACAGAGTGTTCTGTATCGTTAGAGATAACACCGATAATTATTGGTTATGCGGTTACGAACACGGATGTGACGTTACTTCAATGACTGCTGAAACTGGTACTGCATTAGGTGACTTGGTAGGGTACAATATTACTCTATCTGCTATTGAGCAAGAAGCACCTTATTTAGTGCAAAGTGCGGTAGTTACTTCATTAGGCATCTGATTTGTTTTCATATTTCTTTCCAAGAGGGGGCTTTCGAGTCCCCTTTCTTTTTGCCAATTTTTTATAATTGCTATTTATAAGTAAATGCTCACTATCACAAAGGACGAAACAAAGTATTGGTATCTGACACTAACGGAGAAGGTTACGATTGACAACCCAACCTTTTTGTTCAGCTTAACCAATAGGACAACTAATACCGAATACAACTTTATTTTAACCGATGTGTCAGCGTACACGGAAAGGTACAACAAGTTCCAATTTATAGAGGGTACTGACGCTGATTTGTACACTGGTGAGTACGAGTATAAGGTATACGCCCAAACAAGTGATAGCAACCTTGACCCAAGTTTAGCAGATGAGTTAGTTGAGCAAGGTATTTTGAAGTGTAATGCAGTTGTGGTTAATGACGTTGAATATACACCATCGTGAGCAACAAGATATACATACGCACATTATTTGAGGAGGGTGATTTATTAACTCAAGACGGAGAGAATCTAATAACTCAAGGGGAGTATATTGATAAAGACCTTATAACTCAAAGTGGAGATACCTTATTAACTCAATCAGGTGATACGTTAATTGTTTTCGAATTTGATGAAACGGCAACCGATAACATTGGGTATAAAGATTTATTAACTAACCGATATTACACACCAACTATTAATCAAAAAATATATGGCAACTAAAAAAATAACTCAATTAACTGAATTAACAACGGCAGCATCAGGAGATGTATTACCGATTGTTGATATATCAGAGGACTTAACCAAGAAAATAACTGCAACCAATTTAGCAACTTCAATAGGTGTTGACGCTAAACTTGCCAAGTACGATGGCACTACTTACGATATCAACTCACTTGCAGCAGTAACTCAAGCCGAATATGACGCATTAACACCAAGTGCGACAACTATCTATTTCATTATATGAAGTTAGGTTCAAACGATATTAGTGCAGTTAAAATAGGCTCTACTGATGTCAATAAGATATATATCGGTAGTACGGAGGTGTGGACATCATTTACTGGGTTATTGGATACTTATAGTGGTGCTGATGCTGCCTATTCATTAAGAAGGTTAAGTAGTACTTATGAAGGTAGTGCAATAGAGGTAAGAAGGGATTCTGATAATGCCACACAAGATATAGGTTTCGTTAACAACGAATTGGACGTTACAACGCTTGATACTTTTTGTAGTGGAACAAATGGCTTTGTTACAACGTGGTACGACCAAAGTGGTAACGGTAATGATGCAACACAAACAACGGCAAGTAATCAACCTAAAATATATGATAGTGTAAGTGGGGTGATTGAGGAGAATGGTAAAGCAGCGATTCAATTTGATGGTAGTGATGACAAATTCGATAGTGTAAGTTTCTTGAATGGACTGGACAATGCCTCTATTATAAATGTATCCTCGCCCATTGCAAATAACATTTTTTCTAATGTTTATAGCGGTTTTGATAGTTTCTCTCTGTTTAATATATTGTTCCGTTATCAAGATGACTCTAAAATATTTATAGGGCTATCTGGATTATCTGCAAACGGAAACTATTCAACTTCTACAAGTTATGCTGCTCGGCAAAACTTGATTTTTGTGAATTTTGATAATTCATTGACTTCAGGGAATCAAGTAGATGTCTATTTGAATAGTAGTGATGCGAATGCATCAGGGTCTAATGATGTCGGGACACTTAAAAGTCCTACAAATGGACACATAGGCTCAAGGAGTGGAAGTAATAATTTTAATGGCAATATGCAAGAGATTATTTTTTACGCTTCCGAACAATCTACCAACCGAAGCGGAATTGAAACAAACATAAACGACTTTTATTCAATATACCCATGATAGGATATAAATACGACACCGAACAAGAAGCAATTACTGCAAGACAACAAGCAGCAGATTATAAAGGATTACCAGTTAAGCCAAGAGATACTACCATTTATTGGGTGAACTACAACTACTCTGAACTTGATGGCTTTTGGTACATTCGCCACGTTGAAGGTTTGGAAGCAGTTTTAGGTGAGCCTAATGATATAACAATTACACCACACGATGAAAATTCCATTAACCTTTAAAGAGTGGCAGAGTGACCCTTCAAAAGCAATATCATACCTATTGCTATTTGTGGTGTGTGCTTTATATTGGCGTTCAGAAACACAAGCAAGGGACATTAATACCAGGTGTGAGCAACGCTTAAAGAGATGTGAACAACAACTACAACAGATGTCAAAAATGTTAAAGACACAAGATTCAATCTGCTCTGCTCTATCAAGTGAAATTCGTATTTATAGAGAATTAGGTTACATCAAATGAAAATAGCAGTTAAATTATTTGCACTTGTCACTGTTGCTTTTGGTTTAAAAGAGGCAACCAAACCTGAAAAACACATTGATTACTCTGAAGAAATGGCACACTCTCAAAAAGTCATTGATTCCACTTTACAAGAATTGCTATATATATATAAAGTGAATGATTCACTAATTGACAAATACTTTCCCTATGAAGAAACTGACAGAGATGTTCAAAGGAGTGCAAGGTGAAATATCCTCCAAGCGAGTGGTGGGGATAGTAGGTGCAATGGCTCTCATTGGTGCAATGCTTTATTACAACTCTGACAAGTTGGTTGAAGCCGTTGAGTGGGTGAGTATATTAGCACTTGGATTTAGTGCAGCTGAAAAATTTAAGCCGAATGGAAAATAATTTTATAAGAATAAATTTAGCGGAGAGCAAACTTCCGATATTCAAAGAAAACAAGTCAAAAGGATTTGTGACCTTTGGAGAGGACAACCTTTACCCAATGGGGATAATTGAGTTGTTCAATAAAAGCCCAAAGCACTCTGCAATAGTAACTCAAAAGGCATCTTACATAGCAGGGGATAAAACAGAGATAATCGGACAAAACACAGAGGACATTGCTAAAGCAAATGACTACCTTTCAAACATAAACGCTTATGAGGACTTTGAGAGTTTAAAACAGAAGATAGCACAAGACTTGGAGTTGTTTGATGGCTTTGCACTTGAGATTATTTGGAACAAGGCGAAAACTTCAATCGCAGAGATTTATCATCTACCTTTTCAGAATGTACGAATAGGGTTAGAGGGTGACTACGTTTATTGCGATGATTGGAGTAATAGAAGAGCAGAGCATTATCGTTATCCTGCTTGGAATCCTACCACTCGTGAAAACAAGCAAGTGTACTATTTCAAGATGTACAGAGCAGGTCAAGAGATGTATCCATTACCTTCTTATGTAGGTGCTTTGAAATATATCGAGATAGACACAGAGATTGCTAACTTTCATTTGAACTCTATCAAGAGTGGCTTTTCTGCTCAAACGTTGGTTCAGTTATTCAAGGGGATACCTTCACCGGATGAGGCGAGAAAAACAGTTAAGCGTTTCAAGGATAACTTTAGTGGCACTGATAACGCAGGTTCGGTTATAATCCAATTCAACGACCCGAATGAAACACCAAGTGTAATTAATAACCTTGCACCTTCTGACTTTGACAAACTCTTTATGCAACTGAACGACACCGTGCAACAAGAGATATTCAGTGGTCATAGAGTTACTTCACCGATGCTATTCGGTATTAGAGTAGAAGGTCAATTAGGTGGGCGTTCAGAATTAATTGAATCTTACGAGTCTTTTCAAACTTCTTATGTTGAGCCACGTCAATCACAACTTGATAGTGCTTTATCTTCAATATTTAAATACATTGCACCAGTTAAGTTAAAAACAAAGAACAGACCACCAATTGGATTAGATTATGTGAACCTATTTGAGAAGGGCATTATCAGTGTAGATGAGGCACGTCTTGAGTTAGGTATGTCATCAAAGCAAGAGATGGCAAAACAAAATCCTTTCGGTTGGGATGACGATAGAGATGTAAAGGTGTTTGAGCAATTCGGTGAGCATAAGGATAAGTTTGAGGAGGTTAAATTTGAGTTTGCATCTACATTAGGCATTGCCATTTTGCAATGGTTGAACGCTAACACTGGTATGCAACTTGCTGACTTGATAAACGGAATTAAAGCAGACCCACAATTAATAACAGAAGAGGTTGCCAAGTTAATCTCTGACGGCTTGTTGAATGATGACCTAACCACAACAGAACAAGGTACAAAAGAGTTAAAAGATAGTGGAGTTACAACAGAAATCGTTGTTCGATATGAATACACCAAAGCACCAGGTATTAGTGGTTCTGAAGTTATCCCCACATCAAGAGATTTTTGCAGACGGTTAGTTGGATTCAACAGACTTTACACAAGAGAAGATATAGAACAAATGACATCTATTTTAGGTTACGATGTTTGGAGAAGGAGAGGAGGATGGATGACAGTTAAAGGTAGTTCCCCTGCCGTTCACGTTCCTTATTGCAGACACTATTGGGCATCACGTTTAGTTAGAAGAAAATTATGACAAACTTTGTTTATTTAATAAGCACCACATACCTAAAGGATAATACACCTTTAAACGAGAACTTGGATGACAAGTTGTTGAAATCTGCTATCAAGGAAGCACAAGAGATATATATTCGTGACATCATTGGAAGTGGTATCTATGATGAGTTGCAATCAGAAGCATATAACGGCACTCTAACGGCTTTAAACACAACTTTGATAGATTCATATATTGCACCTTGTTTGAAGTACTATACGCTTGTAGAAAGTATGCTTCCATTGACTTTCAAGTTTATGAATAAATCGGTAGCGAGTAGGAATAGTGAGAACGCTACACCTATAACTACTGACGAGTTGACAATGATTGAGCAGAGGTACAGAGATAAAGCAGAGTATTATGCAGAACGTTTAAGAGATTATTTAAAGGAGAACCCCACAGACTATCCTAAATACTTGAATCCTGGTACCGGCTTTGATGTGATTCGCCCAAAGAATACTGCTTTCTTTGGAGGTATGTATCTACCCGGTACTGACGATGATTGTTTCTATAACTATGACTTCCCGGATGACTACGAAAAATAAATGGAGGCTCAAAAACGAAGCCAAACTAAAACAGTATGACTCTAAATCAAATAATTCAAACAATACAAACAAAAGCGGAAAGCCACAAGATGGTAGGCAAATTCGCAGTAGGAGCTGACTTTGACTTTGCAGTAGACGAGGTTAAATACTATCCGATTGTTTGGCTTGTGCCTAATGGCTTTACCTTTAATACTGATACAAGATTAGTGTCGTACCAATTCGCTTTGATGGTAATGGATAGAACCTTTGAGAGTAGTTCTAACACGATTGAGGTATTAAGTGACACGGCAGGTATTATCATAGACATTGTAACCCTTTTAAAACGAACAGATGCAGACTTTGAAATCCAAGTTAGCGGAACAGCTGAACCTTTTTACGATAGTAGGTTGGACGTTATTTCTGGTCACGTTATCGATTTTGCTATCGACACGCCATACCTCGAGTCCTATTGTGACATACCAACCTGATACAACTCGTTTAATAATTATCCGTGAGATATATGCAGTTGACAAAGAGATTGATTCCATTAAAAGTGTATACGCTGATTCTATTAGTAGCATTAGCACCACAGAAAGTCTTTTGTCAATACTCCGACAGTATGATAAGGGAGATAAACGAGAGACTAATTGAGTTGCACGAGTGCAGACAAAAACTATCTTTATACAAAGTTTTGGCGGATAATGATGGCAAAACTATACATCGTCAAGATAGCATTATTCAAGAACTAATAATAGCCACTAATAAAGAAAAAGAGGCTAAATATAGATATCAAACAATATCAGCTTTCGCAAGTGCTTTGCTTGTGTTGGCTTTAATACTATGAAAACAAATGTACACATCTTCAGAAACAACTGGCAACCCAAAAAGGTACTACTACTATCCGACATACATTGGGACAATCCCAAGTGCGACCGTGACTTGCTTAAACGTCACCTTGACCAAGCCAAAGAAATTGGAGCAGACGTATTGCTTAATGGTGATACCTTCTGCTTAATGCAGGGTGCTTATGACCCAAGAAAGAACAAGGCAGATATACGACCTGAACATAACAAGTCAAACTATTTAGATGCCGTTGTAAACGATGCAGTACAATGGTTTAGTCCTTATGCTCACCTTATTAAAGTTGTGGGTTATGGAAACCACGAAACCAATATCTTAAAAAGACAAGAGACAGACGTTATTGAACGCTTTGTCTATGGGATTAATTCAACCAATGGTACACAAGTAGAAGTTGGTGGTTATGGTGGATGGATAGTATACGGCTTTCAAAGGGACAACGGACAAGGAAGAACAACTTTTAAAATCAAGTACTTTCACGGCAGTGGTGGTGGTGGACCAGTTACGAAGGGAACAATTCAATTCAATCGTATGTCAACAATGGTAGAGGGTGCAGATATGGTATGGATGGGACACGTTCACGAAGACCACGAGTTAACCTACACAGTTGAAAGGTTGAGCAGTAACAATAAGGTACACCTAAAAAATATATTAATGGTAAGAACGGCAACGTACAAGGAAGAGTACAACGAAGGCAAAGGTGGATGGCACGTTGAGAGAGGGGCAAGTCCAAAACCATTAGGGGGACGTTGGTTAGAACTACATCCCGAAAGAATATATAAAGATGGCAACGAGTCATTAAACGTTAACGCTTTTACTTACAAAACACGATGAAGATATTTGTTCCATTCGTATTTACTGAGAACCAGGTTGACCCTATCTACAAACAAATAGGTTTAGAAACTAACGAAAGTGAAATTGAGGTCGTTGTAGATGGCTATCTTGACCTTGACAAGGTAGTTGGATGTTCTGAATTTTACGATATGACTCACGTTTATATGTTAGGAAACCAAAATTTTTTAATAGATTTGCCGTTAGAAGAGTTTAGAAAACTATGGATATAGTGAACAATCCGCCTCATTATCAAGGAGAAGTTGAGGCAATAGATTCAATTAAAGCAAGTATGAGTTATGAAGCATTTAAAGGTTATTGTCAGGGCAATGCTCTTAAGTACGTTATTCGTTACAATCGCAAGAACGGAGTGGAAGACCTCCGAAAAGCACAATGGTATATCAATAGACTTATCAAAGAAATCGAAAAAAATGGGCAACATAAATCACTGTAATTTAGACTATATCCTAAAGTGGGAAGGTGGCTTATCAAAGCACAAGTTAGATTCAGCTGCTATGAATTGCGTTCCTGATGGCAGTGGTTACCATACCAACAAAGGAATCACTTGGGCAGCGTGGAGAAGTGTACACGGAAATTCAGAAGAATCAATTAAAAGATTCTATGAAATGACCGATGAGGATTGGTTAAGCATCTATCGTATCTATTGGGATGGCATTAAAGGGGATGATATTGAGTCAGACATCATTGCAGAATTTTGGGCTGACTTTGCTTGGGGTAGTGGTGTAGGTGGTGCAGCACGTCAGTTGCAGTCTTATTTGCGTTCTGAAGGGTTTTTATTAGCAGTTGATGGTATCATCGGGAAAAAGACTTTGAGTGCTTTAAATGGGCTTATAAAGACTAAAGGAGAGCAATACGTTTTTGATGGTTGCTATATACACAGAGTTCAATTTTTAAAAGGTCTAAAATCATTTGCTACTTTTGGACGTGGATGGTTGAATAGACTTGAGGATTTTTACGATTACGCTGAACAAGTATTGAATGGATAAAAGAATTGAGCAGTTAGGTGAGGACTTTAAAAACTTCAATCCGATTGAGGATGATGGTTTATTGAGAGTAATTCAAAATTACGGCAACCAACTTGCTCAACAAATGCGTATTAATTTACGCAAAAACAAAACAAACGCATCAAGCACATTAGATGGAAGCATCTCACCGATAGTTAAGCCAAAGCAAGGTGGATTTAATTTAAGTGTTGAGATGGAAGATTACTGGCAGTACGTTGAGAACGGAAGGTCAGCAGGTAAGATGCCACCGATTAAAAATATCTACCAGTGGATACAAGAAAAAAGGTCAATGCAAGAGAAGATTAAAAATGCTAAAAATCGAATATCTGCGACAAAATCACTTGCATACGTTATCGCTCGTAAGATTGCAAAGAAAGGTACACGACCTCAACCATTTGTACAACCAGGACTTAATGAAGTGTCCGTTGATATACTCGTTCAGAGAATAGAAAAGTGGGTTATTGACTCACTTGAAAAATAATTTTTTTACATTATTTAAGAAACATTTGTTTTTATATCGCAAATTTATTTTATATTTGTGGTATGGAAATAGAAAACATCATTAAGAGAATCAAGCTGAACCGTAAGCACGGCTTGGTAAAAAAGGTATCGGAGGCAACTGGCATCAGTCAACCTACCGTTAGAAAGTATTTAAAGGGCGAGGGCATCGTTTCAGAGAAGGCTCTTGTTGTTTTACGTCACGCATTAAAGGAAGTAGAAGATGCAGGTTGATGCTTTTATCTATGTAGATGTAGATGAACTTATTGTTGAGTTCCCTTACTGCACTATGGTGTTTGACTTGCATTCGGTTGAACGTAAAGCATACCAGTTATTCGGTGAGGAATATGAAGATGCAGTTATCAAGGTTGACAACACATCGGTAGTATCATTTACTTATTTACACGATGACGCAAGGTATGACATTATCAATGACCTTATCTACTACTATGGCGAAAGACCAGAACAGATTATTATCAATTCAGAAAACAATACTAAAACAATATATAAATGAAAACATCAGATAAATTCACAAATTTAACCAAAGCTTTGTTTGAGTTTCAAGGCAAGGTTAGTAGCGTAAAAAAGAACGCTAAAAATCCTCACTTCAAATCTAACTATGCAGACCTAACATCTATTCTTGATACCATTAACCCTATCCTTCAAGAGTGTGGTTTGCTTGTTACTCAACATCCAAATGAGGACGTATTGGTTACAACTGTTTACCACGCTGAATCAGGCGAGTGGATGCAGAGTGAACAAGTACTTCGGATGAAGGATTTAAACAACCCACAACAACAAGGTAGTGCTATCACCTATGCAAGACGTTATGCCCTTGCAAGTATCTTTAACTTATCACAAGAAGATGATGATGGTAATAGTGCAGCTGCGGTAAAAGAGCCGCAGAAGATGGTGAAGGAAGTATTGAACGAAAAGCATCCAATGTGGGAGAAGGCACTTGACCATTTACAGAAGGGTAACCCAATTGCAGACATTACTCGCAAATACACAGTAGGTGCTAAAGAGTTAGAGTTGTTAAAAGCAGTTAAATGAATAATGACAAAAGGATTTAGATATGAAAAAAAGTCAAGTAAATTGTGCAAAAAACTTGACAAATAACATCAGGTGCATTTGCATATAATGTACAACATAACGTACAAATTATATGTTTTTGCACCTTTAAAGAAACAATATGGAAATTACATTTACACAATCAGAAGACAAGTGGTTAGAGGCGAGAGGCACTCGATTCACCGCTTCAGAAATTCACAAACTAATGAGCAACTCAAGAAGTGGTTCTGCCCTTTCAAAAACTGCCGAGACATACATCTATGAGAAGGCAGCTGAAATACTCACTGGTGAGCGTAAGATGGCTTTCGGTGCAGCCCTTGATTGGGGTAAGGAACAAGAGCCTAATGCCTTCCACACATTCAGTAAGGTTGACTTTAACGAATGGACTTACTATGGTGGAGAGAACTATGTTTTCATTCCCTACTTGGAGAGCAGTGGTTATAGTCCTGATGGTTTAAGTTCAGATGCTATACTTGAAATCAAATGTCCGTTCAATTCGGGTATACATTTAAAGAACTTTAATATCTACGATGCAGGTACTCTTAAGGAAATCCATCCCGAATACTACTGGCAGATGCAGTTAGGTATGTTGGCAACGAATTTAGAAAAGGGTTACTTTGTTAGTTACGACCCAAGAATGCCACAACAAAAACAATTGCACGTTGCCGAGATTGAGAAGCACGATGTTGAGTTTGAGGTCACAGAAAAGTTATCTATTGCTCACGACTTTTTGAAATTAATTTTGCAATAAAGAAAAAATAATTATATTTGAAGTATGGAAACACCAGTTATATTTTTACCGATAGCGATTATTCTTGGAATAATGGTTTTAGCAATCTATGAAATTGGCAAGTATTATTTTAAGAAATTGAGCCAATATATTAAAGATGCTACTTTTAAGTAAAAGCACTATATTTGTAGTGTAAACAACAACCGAGTGGAAGACGGTTAAGTTTAAAAGATATTTGCCCGTATGGGTTAGATGGCTTCCACACATCTAACTTGTGCGGGTTTTTTTATGCAATGAAAAATACATACTACAAGATTGAATGGACATTTAAAGAAAACCATTTTATTGAAATCAGCGTGTACGATGACTACGGATTCCGTACAA
>Ga0208645_1001940_pt1 | contig 17107 bp, 19 predicted proteins | sample VirMetDEL_Sep_01_FD_184519 | JGI IMG/M metagenome (GOLD analysis project Ga0208645, IMG submission 184519) | Aqueous microbial communities from the Delaware River and Bay under freshwater to marine salinity gradient to study organic matter... | ecosystem: Environmental > Aquatic > Marine >... | reverse complement strand
AAGGGTGCTATGAGCCTGCCTTCACGGACGTTACGGGCAGCGTGACGGATGCCCAAGTGCCGAATGACATCACTATTGACTTGGCAACAAATGCAACCAATGTCACAGTCACAGCTTCATCAGATACGACAGCTTCGATTGCTTTCTTTGATAGTGCGACTGGCAACCAGGGAGCAAGAACAGACGCGGAGCTTACCTACAATGCAACGACTAACGTACTGACTGCTACAGAGTTTGCGGGATCGTTTACTGGTACAGCGGATTACGCGGATAACCTTTCCTTAGATCCTGCGGATTGTGGGGCGAATAAGTTTGCGAACACGATTGGGCAGAACGGAGATTTGTCGTGTGTTGCTTTAGTCGATGCTGACGTTCCGAACGACATCACTATTGATCTTGCGACAAAAGCCAGCACGGTTACAGTTGCGGATATTGGAAGCGATACAACTTCCTTTGTTGCCCTGACAACGGACGCAACTGGGGATCTGTCGGTAGATACCGATGCAGGACTGACTTACGACGCTTCCACCGATAATCTCTCTGCAACCACGTTCACCGGGAATCTCTCAGGGAACGTAACTGGTAACGTCACAGGCGATGTAAACGGTAATGCTTCAACTGCTACCGCTCTAGCAAGTGATCCGGCTAATTGTGTCACTGCGACTCATTTTGCTGTAGGGGTTACAGCGGCGGGGGTTGCAGAGTGTGAAGCAATTGTTGATGACGATATTCCAAACGACATCACTATTGACGAAGCCACTCTCGCTTCAACAGTTACGGTAGCGGACATTGGCGGGGATACGACTTCTTTCGTCGCGTTAACCACCGATGCGACGGGTTCACTGTCCGTGGATACCGACGCGGGCATCACCTACAACGCCACGTCTAACGTACTCACCGCCACCGGGTTTGCAGGTAATCTCACTGGAACAGCCGACTTCGCGGATAGACTGTCTCTTGACCCGAGCGATTGTGCAGCAGGGGAGTTTGCCAACGCAATCGACAAGGAAGGGGATCTGACCTGCGCTACGGTCGGGCTTGATACCCTGTCGGACGTGAACATCACCGGGCCACTCCAGAACCGGGATGCGTTGATGTACGATTCTACCGCGACTGAGTGGGTAGACCGCCCCCTCGTAGAAGCCGATATCAGCGATCTGAGCCACTTTACGAACTCGGACGAGACTGACCCCGTATTCAGCGCAGAAACGTCCCTGAGCGCGCTGGAAACGCGCATAGGGACCACTCTGGTGCCCACATCCCAGAAGGGAGTAGCCAATGGCGTGGCTTCCTTGGATGGGTCCGCAAAGGTGCCGGTTTCACAGCTACCTGACTCAGTGGTTGGGTCGGTAAAGTTTGCCGGCACCTGGAACGCCAACACGAACAGTCCAAATCTGACCACAACAGGGTGCCAGTCCTCTCCGGGAGATGAAGGCAACTACTACGTCGTCTCGACAGCGGGTTCTACGAATCTCGACGGTGAGACGCAGTGGGAGGTGGGTGACTGGGCGATCTGCGAAGATGACGGTGGATTGGCTTGGGCACGAGTTGGAGCAGGCTCCCGAGTAACCAGCGTACACGGTCGGGTTGGAGCCGTGACCGCGAATACCTCGGACTACGATGCGGCACAGATTGACAACACTGCTGCCGGTAACATCGAGGCGACTGATGTTCAGGCGGCTCTGAACGAGTTGGATTCGGAGAAACTTGGAGCGACCGCTGCGGCAGGTGGTGATTTGGACGGAAACTATCCAAATCCGACTATCAAAGCCGACGCGGTGGCACTCGGTACCGACACGACGGGTGACTACGTTGCGACTATTGCCGATGCCGGAAACGGGAAAGTCACGGTAGCGAACTCGGGTGGGGAAACAGCAGCAGTTACGCTCGACATTGCTGATGTCTTTGTACTGAACACTGGGGACACGATTGATGGCACCACGTCCACCAATCTGACCATTACGGGCGGTAATGCTCAGTCTGGAAATATCTTGACTGTTGAGAACGATGGGAACACATCAATCCTCGCTGTCACGACAAGCGCGGGTAATGCTTCGGTTCAACTTCCGAATGATGCGATAGGAGACGCAGAGGTCGCAAATGCGTTGACCATTGCCGCTGGAACGATTGGAACATCCGACATTACTCTCAAAGCCGGAACGGCCCCGACGGCAGATGGGCGGATTGAATGGGATACCACGGCAGAGACAATCAAGGTCGGGCATAACAACACAGCCACGTTAGAGTTTCATTCGGGGGCGCACTTTACGAACGGAGACGAGACTGACCCAGTTTTCTCGGCTATGAACACGGAGACTAAGTTAGAGACTCAGATCAACGTAGATGACGTGTTCACCAACAATGATGGCGCACTCGATGACGATGATTTGACGGATGACACCATCGGTACCCTCTCGGACGTAACCGTTACGGGTCCGCTGGCCTCTGGGGATGTTCTTATCCATAACGGGTCGGCTTTTGTTGATCGCCCACTGACAGCAGCGGACATTGCCAGTGGAACCCTTGCTCACGAAAGAGGTGGGCTTGAGGCAGATGTTTCGGCGTATAACGGCCTTGTTCGTATCTCGGGCGGTACAACGACCAACATCACCGATCTGTCGGGTCTGAACACGGCTCTTGGGTCGAGCATCGCTGATGGTGCCCACAATGCCGACCAGAACTTGTTTGAGACATTTGCTACGCCTTCGGGCACCAACCCGGTAGCGGACAGCACGACGGATACGTTGACCTTCGCGGCGGGCACCGGGATTACCATCAGCGGTGATAGTGGGACCGATACCATCACCCTGACCCCCACTTTGGGCGACAGTATCTCTGCATCAGAGATGGCTGATGCCGACCACGGAGATGTTGCGTGGGACAATGGTGCAGCGGAAGTCCAGAGCATGACCACTTCTGCCATCGGTGCGGATACCAGCGTGTCGATTGCGATGTTTGGCGAGCCGAGCGGAACGGTTCAGACCATCCACACCGATCCAGGGTTGGTCTACGACGCGACCAATAACGTACTCACCGCCACGGATCACGTTACGGTTGGCGATACCGAGTATCAGATGGCGGTCAACGGCAACGCTACAACCTCCCGTCTTGCCATCGCTACCGATGACGGCGAAACCAATGTGGCTGAGATCGAAGCTCACCGACACGAGGACAGCGTTGCTGCGCGTGGAGCCGTTATGTATGGAGGCAGGAGCCGAGGCTCGATTGCCACCCCCGCTGCCGTAGTGTCGGGAGACAGGCTTCTGACAATCTACGCGCTTGGACATGACGGCACGGATGAGGCTATCAGCGCAGAAATCGACTTCACGGTCGGGGACACTCCGGGCAACAACGATATGCCCGGCACAATCGAACTGAAAACGAGCGCAGACGGCTCTCAATCGCCCACTACGCGCCTTACGATTGATGAGGCTGGGGTATCTACCTTCTCGGGTAATGTGGTCATATCGGCCACTGGAAACGATTCTCTGCAACTGGCTACGGGAGCCATCTCGGACGCCGAAGTGGCAGATAACCTCACGATTGCCGGCGGGACGATTGGTACTTCTGCAATCACCCTGGTTCAGAGCGCGACTCCGGCCCCTACTGCTGAGGGAGTTATTGAGTGGGACACCGATGACGACCACATCTACGTAGGTAAAACCGTAGGGGCAGCGGTGTTCGTGCCCACCGAGGATGTTTCTGGTGACATAACGATGACGACCGCTGGCGTGACTACTATTCAAGCCAACGCGGTTGCACTCGGAACAGACACGACAGGCAACTACGTGGCGAATGTTACTGGAGCAACCGGACGCATCACCGTCAGTGGTACGGCTGGCGAGGGATGGGCACCCGAGATTAATATTACTGCGGACAGCCTCGTGGAAGCGGATCTTGCTGCTACCAATGCCCCAAGCGGGAGTGGGGATGTTCTTACGTATGACGGAACAGCCGGGTTCACTTGGGCCACGCAGAGCAGTCTCAGCGTAGGTAGTGCTACCTCAGCCACGAACGCGACCAACGTAGCAGTGGACAATGCGTCTACTGACTCTACGACGTTCGTGGCTTTCGTAGAGACAGACTCATCATCAAATCAACAGATTCACATCGACACGGCACTGGCCTACGACCCGACGACTGATAACCTCTCGGCCACCACGTTCACAGGTGCCTTGAGCGGGAACGCTACGACTGCCTCGACTGCTAGTGCAGGTGATAGCCCAACGGACTTCTTTAGTGAGGGGGCGATTGTTGCACAGGACGACAAGGCGGTGACGGACCTGGAGGGCACAGGCCTGAGCATTTCAGCGGGTACGCTCAATTCTACTCTCGCTATCGAAGAAGGAGACGCTTCCGCAGGTGCAGCGAGCATCTTGGATTTCGCTAGTACGTTTGCGTCAGTATCCTGCACTGCCGGTGAGTGTGATGTCACTACTGGGACGGGAGTGATGACGACTTCAACGGATGTCTTGGAATCCCAGATCCCGACAATCGTTGCGACTGATAATGACAATCTCTGCGTAGGTGCAGCTAGTGATTGGTGCATCCAGCACGACACTACGAGAGGTGCTGATACAGGAGAGGTTCAGGACGATACCTACTTTGTAGGCAAGTTGTTCGCAGAGAATGATTGGCAGTTACAGGATCTTGCCAACGCAGACATCAACCAAGGCTATCGAAATAATAATAACCTAACGGAAGATGGAAAAATCTCCACTAGCATCAGTCCTAGTGCAAGCCTTACCGACTCAAGCCTGATGGAGCACATTGAAGTCGATTACTCGCTGGCAACCCTACCTATGCACGTTGCAAGGCGCGTAGCAGTCGCGCAAACATCTAGTGGCACTGCAAACAGGAACTTGGTTATTTACTCGGCTGGAACCGGGACTAACTCAAACGCTACTGGTGTCTTGGTTGTTGATTATCTTTGCACAGCGACTCTCCAAGGCACGACAGTTGGTGAATATTTTGTCGAAAAAGGCGCGTTTGCTTTTCAGAGAAATGCTAATGGCGCCTTCTCCGGGACGCCCACGCAGTTATACGTAGATTCTCACACATCAACCGCGAGTGGGTACTCGTTTAATGTCTCTGGTTATACTGCATTTAGCGCGGCTGCTCTCCAAGCCAACGATACTACGTCGGGAGCAGCAGGAACCGTTTCGTGGGTTTGTACCCTAGAGGAAATATTTAATGCGGGCTAATTTGAACGCGCTTGCGTTACTACTGTTGCTAGTAGCCGGTGATAGTTACGCGGAGACTTTCATTTGGGGGAATGAGATATGCGGCGGGCTATCTACGTCGGAGTGGCTTACTGGGCAGGTGTTTTCTGGAAGTAGTAGCCCTAGGCCGACTGTTAGTACCACGACGTTCGGTGATGACACGAATACCTGTTCGATTTATTACGACGTTCCAACGCCATCCGCTTCCCGCTACCTGAAGCGCAGCGACGGGATCAGTTCCGAAAGTACAATATGTGCTTACGCCAAATTGAACGTGGCTACGCTACCCACCTCTGCCAGTCAACGACGACAAGTTCTCCGATTTGATGATGGAAGCGGAAATCCTACGGCCATCTTAGTCGTTGAGCGACTTACGTCATCAACATATCGCGTACGGGCATACTACGAGGACGATGGCGCGGAGTGTCAGACATCAACCAATGACGGGACCGAATGTTCGGATGCGGCAACTGACTGCGATGAAGAAAACGCAGGCGAAGCGTCCTGCGTTGACGGCAATTCGGCTTATGCATCATTTGGTCCACTGAATACAAATCAATGGTACGCGGTCGGTTTAGAGCAAGACAATACCGCTGGCGATGCAGGGGATGTATCTGTTTCGATGTATGTGGGAGAGCCGGGAACCGTTTATTTGCGCGGTCAGCAAACACGGCCACAAGGATCGTGTTCCGGCGGAACAAACGCGGGGTATGCGTGCGGATCAGATGCCGATTGTCCGAGCAGCACTTGTAACACTACGGACGTGAGAACAGTCAATGATGTTTACCTCGGAACATACTCAGACGGCCAGACGGACGCTTGGCAGTATTATCTGGACGATATAGTCATCACAGACAGTTCATGCAGTGTAGCGAACGCTAATTACAGGATCGCTTCGTTAGTGCCGGATTCGGACATCACAGTTAATTGGTCGAATACAACAAGCTGTAATGCGACAGGGCACTATGATTGCGTCAATGACGCTGCCTCTGGGGCATTGGATGATGAAACATCGTATATCTTTACGAACACGAATAACGACGATGAGACGCTAGGCTTTACCAATCTTAGCACTACAGACACCTGCACAAGCGGGACTTGTTCTTTGTCGAATATTTCATGCGACACGGATTCAGACTGCATGAGCAGTACCCCTGCAATCCCATTGGTGACTCATATCGGGTCGTGGAGAGATAATACGAACGCTTCATCTGGGTCCGTTAAGGACGTGACGTGTCAACTCAAAGTTGGAAGCAACTTGTCCTCCGGCGTAACTTACGCGGTTGATGAGCACGGCGATACCGAGTTCCAATTAGGGTGCTTTGAGGCGGTTGCTACCGCCCCTGATGCTACGTCGTGGGACTTCACCGATATTAACGCATTGGAGTGGAAAGGCGTTCACACGCGCTCAGGGTCGGTCGGACAGGTCCGAGGAACCGCAGTATCAGCGGAAGCGTTGATACTGCTTCCTGAGCCACTAGTACCGAATGTCTTGCCTGATAGAAACGGCGACGGATTCAAGACCGTCGGATTCATCGGAAACAGTCGTTTGAACAATGTCATGTCCGGTGGGTTCGTAGATCCATTGATTGAACCAGAGTATTTATATGATTGCGCTCAGGGCGGTCGCACCATAGGCGACCTGGAGCACAATTTAACAAACATCATTAACGGATCGGCAAGTGGGCATTTGTCCTGTTCTTCCCGGCGAGGAGACTTAAACAAGAAACTCGATGTTGCCTTGGTCATGATGGGGATAAATACGATAAAGCCCCTCATTATTGCTAGTCCGGTTGGAGGGGTTGTTTGTTCTCAAAACGCAGATTGCCCCCCTGACTCCGCGTGTAATTACGAAGGGCCATGCAGTTCAGGGACTTGTGCTAACGCCTCGGCCACTCTTGCCTGCACGGTGAACTCGGACTGCGGATACTGCACATCAGGAAACTATAGTTACTGCTACGACGATGGTGGCTCCGACGAAGGTAATTCCTGCTATTGTCCGAAAAGTTCTGGTTGGCGTCATGACCCGGCTGTGTTCGAAGGGTATTGCATAAACCCCGGCGACTTTGGCACTTCTTGTACTAGTCACTTCGATTGCGGATGCTCTACCGATGCTGATTGCTTTGGCGGAACTACGTGTAGTAACGGCACTTGTAGCTTCAGTTTCTTCGCTGAGGGGGCTACTTGTCTGGCGGGGCACACGCTACCTACATCTCAATGTTTCACCGGATGTCTAAATGCCCCCGGATGCAGTTCCGGTGTGTGCATGGCTGCTGCCTCACAGGCCACCGTGGAAGACGCCTTTGCGGGCATTGCATCGTCAGTAGACTCCTCATCGGTCGAAATCGTCTTGGTCGCAACCCCTACGGCTCATGTCAGGGGAGATAAGCTCAATTCATCCCCACGGGCCGGCTGTTGGACATGGCATAATCATCAATTAAGCCAAATCCGCTCATACCTGAAGTCATTATCCTCCGTAGATGCTGACTATCACTGGGTCGATGCTTGGTCGCATTGGAAACAATGTTGTCCCAACGGTGACACCAACAACTGTTTATTTGATGGCATCCACCCGAATGATGCCGGTGCAGAGTGCATCGCGGAGATCATGTTAGAGTGTCTGGAGAACAAATACGGCACTGCGAATGGTGTCTGTACTGCAAGTGTTTGTTCCCAAGGCTCGATTGGGGATGTTTGTAGCACTAACTCTGACTGCGATACTTATAGATGTGCGTTTTGAACGTCATGAACGGAGGGATTGAACGATGCCGATGGTAGGTGGAAAGAAGTACCCATACACGAAGAAGGGCAAGGCTGCGGCGAAGAAGGCTGCGGCGGGAGGCTACGGTGCGATGGAGTCGGGCGCAGCGAAGAAGAAGGCCGCCAAGAAGAAGGCAAAGAAGAAGTAATGGCGATTACGTACAGGGGCGAGAAGTTCGCCGGCTACAACAAACCGAAACGGACCCCGAGTCATCCGAAGAAGTCGCACGCGGTTCTGGCGAAGGACGGGGATGAGGTACGTCTGATTCGCTTTGGGCAGCAGGGCGTGAAGACCAATCAGACCGTGGGCCAGCGCAAGGCTTACGAGGCCAGGCACGCCAAGAGCATTGCCAAGAAGGACAAGCTCTCGGCTTCGTATTGGTCTACGAAGGTGAAGTGGTCGCCGTCGAAGACGAAATCGTCGTCAACGAAGTGGAAGAAAGGCAGTTAACCCCGCTTCCGGCGTCTTAATTCAGTGAAATCAAAGCAGCGCGTCGCGGACTACGGTGAGGTGTTCACGCCTCAGTGGATAGTCGAAGCGATGCTCGATCTCGTCAATGAAGAATCTGAGCGTATCGACTCCCGATTTTTGGAGCCGGCGTGTGGAAATGGAAACTTCCTTGTCGTGGTCTTGCGGCGCAAGCTCGCTACTGTCGAACTTAAATACGGTAACTTCGATTTTAAGAAGCGACACTACGCGCTCCTCGCCGTGATGTGTATCTACGGGATCGAGTTGTTGGCGGACAACATCGCAGAGTGCCGCGCAAACCTGTTGGAGATTCTGGCCGACTACCTAGACTTGGATGCCTCGCAGGATTTGTACCAAGCGGCCTCTTATGTGTTGTCGCAGAATATCGTTCAGGGCGACACGCTGACGATGCGTAAACGCAACGGCGAACCGATTACCTTTGCCGAGTGGGACTATCTCGGCAAAGGTAAGTTCCAGCGCCTAGACTTCAACCTCAATACTCTGGCTCAATCGTCCATGTTGAGCGCCGAGGACTACTTGTTTGCCCACGTTGCGAAGCATGAACGCATCAGGCCAGTGGCAACATACCCACCGATGACATTTATAGAACTGGCCGCTGCCGCTTCACTCTCGCGCACGGAGCACGAGAGGTGATATGCAATTCGATGTGATTATCGGCAACCCCCCATACCAGCTCGATACTGGTGGATCAGGACGGCAAGCAAAGCCGATCTACCACCTGTTCGTAGAGCAAGCCAAGAAGCTCTCGCCTCGGTACTTGTCTATGGTCATTCCTGCACGGTGGTTTGCTGGTGGTATGGGCCTCCGTGACTTTCGGGACTCCATGCTTTCGGATTCGCAGATGTCCCAACTGATTGATTTCCCAACCGCGTCCGATGTCTTCCCCGGCGTCAACATAGCAGGCGGAGTTTGCTACTTCCTCTGGGCGCAAGGCCACAAAGGCACCTGTGATGTGACGCGAGTCTCGCGGGACGAGACTCGATCCATCGCCCGAGCACTCAATGAGTTTGACATCTTCGTCCGTGACCCCGATGGCGTTCGAGTAATTCGAAAAGTCGTTGCATCTGGTGATTTTGAGAAAGGGTCTTTACGGGACCGCGTATCCTCAATCCGCCCCTTCGGTATGCCGACGAATTACAAACCCAAGAATGAGGGGGTGCCATGCTGGTTTATTCAGCGAATCGGCCGGGCATTTGCGGCCGAAAGCGACGTCTCGGATCCCAATGGCTTCCGAGACAAATGGAAGTTGCTGATTCCGAAAGCTCCGATCGCGGGACAAACGGACTTTACCAAGCCGCTTCGAATGTATCACAGAAAGAACGCGTTTGTCGCCCGGCCCGGTGAGGTGTGCACTGAGTCTTGGATCGTGGCAGGGGCATTCAAGACCCGCCGAGAGACGGAGTTTTTTCAGTCATATTTATTTACCAAGGTTGTTCGATTCCTGATATTGCAAACAGTCGTTTCGCAGGATGTGAATCGTATGAACTATGCCTTTGTACCTGATCTCATCGAGTACACGGGAGTGTATGCGGATGCTGACCTGTGTAGGCGATGGGGCATTTCAGATGCAGAGTGGAGCTACATAGATTCACGGGTGGTCGAAACGGGTGGCATCAATGAGTACGGTCTTTGTGCCTCTGAGCGGAAGGTTTGAAGCGTCTTGGGTAGGCAAATTGCGCTCAGTGAAGGTAAACTGTTCGTATGTCGGATCTATCCAAGCACCGCCCCCGCGTGTTCGTCCATGTACCGGACGGTACAGAGTTCGAGAAGCGGGATGCTTTGAGCCTGCTGGCGACACTGGTCGCCGGCGAGGCTCTGAGCGAACCTTACGTCGGTAAACTCGCCGTAGCGTGGGTTGTCAGAAACCGCGTAGAAAACCCCAACAACGCATGGTTCGGCGCCGGGTGGCACGGCGTAATGCTGAAGAAGTGGCAGTTCAGTTGCTTCAACGCCAACGACCCGGTGTGTCCAAAATTGGTCAATGTGACCAAATGGGCAGGGGTCCGAGACTGGTACGAGTGCTACAAGGCGGCAGCCGCCGCGTTCTTCGATTTCGAGAACGACCCCACCAGTGGTGCGGACCACTACCATACGACCAGCGTTGCGCCGTACTGGGCCGCAGATGAGAAGCCGGTTGTTCAAATTGGTGCTCACTTATTTTACCGATTGAGCGAGGATTACTGATTTGAACGGGAACGGGAACGGGCATCACCATTTGGCAATCCGATTGCCGATTGTAGTGGTGACGACGTTGATTTCGGCGGGGATGGGATTCGCCATCGCTGCGGTTTCTTGGGACCACGACGAGAATCGGGAGATCCGTCAGGAGGCTCAGGCAATGGCGGATCTGACCTCTCAGGTACGCCACCTGGCAATAGTCATCGAGCGGGTAGAAACGTCCGTAAACCACCATATAGGGCTTTCTGGGCACCCTCTGACGGACCAACGGCTCCAACAGTTAGAGTCGGTCACGTCGGATACGGCGAGGCGTCTTGATGGGTTGGTAGGTGATATCACCGAAGTGAAGGCGAATCAGCGGGCGATCATCGGGATGTTGCAGGTTCTACGCGACCCGGTGAAGTACGGTTCGCAGGAGTTTCTTGATTCCCGCATGACCCGTGAGTAGCGGCGTATAGCCTACAAGGGCTATGATTCCTGCATGGAAACGAAGCCTATTTACAAATCTCGGACGTTTCAGGGGCTTTTTGTGAGTGCCTTGGCGTTTTTCGGTAGCCAGAACATCGGTCGTGATTTGTCCCAGGAAGAGATTGAACTGATTGGTCAGTCTGTCGGGGCGATTATCACGCATTTCGATTCAATCATGTACCTGATTGGACTCGGGTTGGCCGGGTACGGGCGCATGGAGGCAGAGCAGCCTATCACGCCGATTGGCGGCAGGTTGTTGAAGCCTGATACTGCGGTTGAGCCGCAAGAAGGTGGAGACTTTCGTCCATGAAGATTTTGCAGCAGATGGTGGCAGTTGTGACGGTGGCGATTGTGATGTCCGGGTGCGGGTTGTTCAAGAAGACGAGTCCGGTGGATCAGACATATCTCGCGGCAGAGACGTACCGGACGGTGCAGATTGCCATCGAGGGGTACGTGACGATGCCGGATGCGGACGAAGGCGTGAAGGTACGTCTGAAGCAGATCGACCGCGAGATGATGTTGACGCTGAACAACATGAAGATGGCGGCAGCGAGCGGGAACGAGGACAAGATCGAGTTCTGGTCGCAGATGATGGGGCTGTTGCTGATTCAGGTGCGGACCATCCTCGAAGCCGAGGGCGTCATCGGCCCGGCGCAGGACTCCGTGTGGCTGCACGACGACCTGTACTTCAAGAAAGCCGCGTGAAGGGCGAACAACTCACTTTTGGATACGAGGACTGACCAATGGATTCAAAGACAGTAACCGCTCTCATCAACGGGATAATCGCCGGGCTGACGGTAGCTCCTCATCTGGTTAACCAAATCAAGGCACTGGTGAGGATGCTTGATCGCATTGAGGCGGGCGACAAGATTACCGAAGTTGAAGTAAACGAAATATTCGCTGACCTGCGTGCTCGTTCTGAGCGCATCCAGAGCGCGTAGAGGAATCCGGTGTCACTGTACGCGCTAGCGGCGATGGTCCTTCTCGGGCCGGTGGTTTGGGGAGTGGCGATCTTCATTCGTCGCCGGGGCGTGCAGAAGGGCGTTATCAATGAACTTGAGAATGAACAATCCGAGCGCAGCATTGCGGCGATTACTCGTGCTTTGGGTCGTCGCCGCAGGCGTAAGCCTAAGCGGGTGCTGCAAAGTAAAAGTGGCTCCCGCGTTTGAGTACGCCATGCCGGTTCCGTATCGCACGCCGGTGTATGGTCCATGTCCGCGACGTGAGGATGAGACTTGCGTTACGTTACTCGAAGACGACTTCGACATTTATCTGACTGATCTTGCGCTCCTGTGCGAGATCGTGGGCAACGACCCGAGACAGTGTGATATCCGATGACTCACGAGGCAGTGGTAGATATGGGCAAATGGTCTGCGGCTGTAATGGCTATTGTCGCGGCGGTCACGTTCCTGGTGACAAAGTTCGAGTCCGACCCGAAGGCGATGCCGATAGTGCAGGACATCAGCGACAGGCTCGCAGGCATTGAACAGAATCTCCACGAGGAACAGGAGCGTCAGATCGAGTTGCTGCGCGAGCAGAACGAGTACCTTGAGAGGCAGCAGCAGGAACACCACCGGACACATCCACCGACGACCTCGCAGCCGTGGCCGGCGGACCCGTATCCGACCAACCCACCTCCCGGCTACTACGACAAGCGCCCTCCTACCCCGCCGTCACATCCGACATCAGCCCCGCCTCCAGTAGCTAAATGCTGGGACGGTCATCAATGGGGACCGTGCTACTGATGGATAAAGAACTGATTCGAGCGATTTTGTGGCTGACTGTCGGTTTCCTCGTGGGCGTACAGTACATGATGAAGGTCACGCCCCCTGTGCCGACTGAGAAAGAGTGTCTGTGTGAGGTAGTTCATGAGACAGGGGAAATGGTGCAGTTTTTCCGCGCCCCGGTCCATGCCCCGATAAAGCACGAAATCGAGGAGTTTGAGTGCGAGATTGAGATGGACGGGGAGATGCATAAAGCCCCCTGTCTGAAATAGGCCCCAGGAAGCCCAGAATCGGCTTCTAAGCGACTTTCTCCCCCGGACGCGCACATTCCCTCGTTTTATGGCTATTGAGGCCGAAAAGGGGTGCTAGCGATGAGATTTCGACTTTCTACTTTGCGCGATGTTTGCGTACTTTTTTGGACACTTTCTTGGGCTGCTTTGAGTGCTGCTTCCCCTTTTTTGCGTCTGCTCGTTTTTTCCGAGTGGTCTGAGCGTATTCGTCCGCGCTCAAAGACTTGATGGCAGACTCGGGCAGGTAGCGTTCTCCGGCCTGCGGCAAGGTATCGCGGCGCTTATTGTTGACTTGTTTCAGTTTCAGTTATGGATTGACGGGCTTTGTGCCTCTGAGCGAACGTCCTTTCGCGGCCCCGTCCCTAAGAGCAAACCCGATGGCTTCATCCACTGTCTATTCCCGCCGGCAATATGCGGTCGCTTCCGCCGCACATGCTCAGGAGATCGCTGACGGCGTCGTTGGAACTTGGGATCTGGACGATGACGTCTCGTATGGTCTTCCCGAGGTTGACGACCGCTATCACGTTTGGCGCGTACCGGTTCTTTCTCCTGATTCGACTCGTCGAGTTGGGGAAATCGTCATCAATGCCAAGACGGGGACGGTCGATTGCAGGCGGTCAACTACAGTTTCCGCCGTGAGGGCACGACTCAAACGATGCGGAGAAGAAGATTCAGTTTCGCCAGTAGAGGATGGCGGCACTTCTGCTCAGGTATCAAAGGGACGGTCACGCAAGAAGGCAGTGATTACCCCGCCTGAACTTCGCAACTCAATCATGCAAGGCAGAAGCGAAAAACTGCTCAGAGAGTTGCCAGCAGAGTCAGTTCAACTGATGTTCACGTCGCCGCCATACTTCAATGCTCGGCCAGACTACGCAGACTATCATGCCTACGAGGACTACTTGACTGGGATTCGACAAGTCTTGCGTGAGGTTCACAGGGTACTTGAAGATGGAAGATTCGCTGTCATCAACACGTCCCCGGTGCTACTTCGCCGGGCGAAACGCTCTGAATCATCAAAACGTATCGCTGTCCCTTTTGACATCCATCGGATCGCAATAGAGGAGGGGTTTGAGTTCATCGACGACATCATTTGGGTTAAGCCGGAAGGGGCAGGCTGGGCAACAGGGCGGGGCCGTAGATTTGCTGCGGATCGCAACCCACTTCAGTACAAAGCCGTCCCGGTGACAGAGTACGTGATGGTCTATCGGAAGAAGACAGATCGACTCATTGACTGGCATATTCGCAATCACTCGAACCCTGAGGCGGTTACAAACTCAAAGATCCAAGATGGTTACGAGAAGACGAACATCTGGAAGATCACTCCGGCGCACAGCAAATTGCATCCAGCAGTATTTCCTCAAGAGCTAGCTAAAAAGGTAATCGCCTACTATTCGTTTCAAGGCGACACTGTTCTTGACCCATATGCCGGAATCGGGACCGTTGGCGCTGCTGCATCGACGTTACACCGCAAGTTCGTTCTCTGTGAACTAAACGCGAAGTACGTGGACGTGATTCGTGACTGCGTTCCCGACTGGCTTGGGCCGGAATCCGAAAATGTTCAGTGCGTCAACTGCGCTCCAATCAAACGCAGCGACACATTGCTTTGAGTCTCAGTTAGCGGAAAACCCATGACGTTTTGGCTCAGTGAGCGAGGAGAGAAGTTGTTCCTGGAGGTTCACTCGGGACTGCGTTCTTTTTGTAGCCATTTTCCTCGACCGGCAGCCTGAGTAGACTACCCCTCCATGAGCAGACTACCACACCTGATCGCATGGGTAATCGCTTGGGTGCTCGGGATGCCGGTAGCGGGAATGTCCGCCGACCTTTGCTGGTATCACATCGAAGGGGTGGATTACCGGCTGTCGCTGATTGACGTGGACTCCGGCGAAGAAGTCCTCGATGGCTCCATCCTCGTCACCGACCTGCGTGTCGAGAGTTGGGGTCCATCGGTCAACGTAGTCCGCTACCCGGTCCCGAGCCGGATTGCCGACCGGATGCCCTCCGAGTCCCAATTCGAGATTTGGGTCATCACCGCACAGCAAATGATAGACGGAGAACTCGCCGTCAGCGTGCCCACCGTTATCGACGCCCTCCGATGCACGCCGCCGTATGTCGTACACCCCCCTCGCATCAAAGCCGACTACACCTGCGACGGGAAAGTCACCGTGTCCGATTCCCTGAAGCATTTGTCCAGCGAAGTCGTGCTCTTACACGATTCCTGCGAAAACTGAGAGAAAGTAGTTATTGACCGGGTGTCTATCCCGCTTTATGATCTCTTGATGAACACAGCCAAGCCATCTATCCAACTTGTCAGCAACCTTGCAGCCCTTATGGACGACCAGGAGGTCACGATTACCGGCCTTGCCGAGCAGGCAGGGATTACCCGCGTCAATCTGTCCCTGATTCGCTCCGGGCAGCGCATCCCGGCTCTCCCGACTGCCTTGATGATTGCCCGCGCCCTTGGCGTCAATGTAAGCGATATCTGGCACGTCAAGAAGTCCCGCAAGAGACGCGCACGGGCTTGAAACCCCGTTCAGGCTTGTACCTGACACCCAAAGTCGTGGTATCGTACTGTTGATATGGCAGCACGAAAAATATTGTCTCCCAAACTGGTCAAGGGCATCTGCGAATTGATCCGCGAGGGGAACTTCCCACAGACCGCAGCGAGCGTTTGCGGCGTGACCAAGACTCAGCACGACTCGTGGGTCAAGATCGGTCGCGCTCGAACTGCTGAGATTCAGGCGGCAGAGAATGACGGGCTTGCCCCTCCGCAGCTAACGCGGCACCAGAGGCTCTGTATTGCCTACGTGGATGCCGTGGAGGCTGCTGAGGCGGCACTGGAGAGCGAACTGGTCGCGGCGTATAGAGCGCACGCGAAGGTCACTCCTGACAGCGCAGCCGGCATCCCCAAGTTCCTTGCCAGCCGGTTCCGGTCATGGCGTGAAGACAAGTCGGTCAAGGTCGGTGGCAGTGGCGAACCCATCTCCCTGGTCGTGCAGACTGTCGAGGCCGTGAAGAACAAAGATGGCGAGTAAAAGACCTGCCACCAAGAAGATTTCGATGGATCTCGCCCCCGAGATGTTGAACGAGATTGATGCCGATGCGATCCGGTGCGGGCTGACCCGAGCCGACCGTATCCGCCTCGCGCTCTGCCGGGAGTTTTCTTTCCGATGGGAGCCGATTGCCATGAATCGGCCCGATGCAGACCCCAAGATGCGGACTTTCATCGCCGGGGAGGAAGTCTCAACGATCAACGCCAAGAATATCCGAGAGGCGTGGCAGAAGATGAGGGACGCGGCGGACGCTGCCGCTGCCGGTACTTGCGCCTGCCCCCAGAGAAAACACATCCCCCAGTGTCCTCGGTTCAAGCCGAGGCCGCCGGCGCAGGTCTAGACTTGCCCACTGTCCTGCGCTGGCGTAACCTTATCTCCGACCGACGCTTACTCCTCAAGCAAGGTCGCTACCCCTACTCCAGAGCGGTCCCCTTCGGGGGGCCGTTTCTGGTTTGGGGCCTGCAACCCGCGTAACTCAATCTTTTTTTGATTCAATCAGACCGGAGAGTGCCTTGAGCACAATCTCCGTTCCGGGGTCTGCCTTGTCGTCGCCCACTGACTTCGCACGCAGCCGCAGTTCCCGTATCACGCGAACGTCGTCTCCTGGTATCACTCCAGCGTCCTGTAGCGCGTCCAGGACCATCTTTGCGTGATTGTCGAGGTCTGAGTTCGCCCGAGGTCTATGGACCGTTATTTCAACCATTACGGGACCGCTGAACGGGCTGACCTCGTGGGACTCAATCTGTTCCACGAGGTACTTCCGGTGGCGGTTACTGGTTTTCGGGTAATACGGCTTTCCCCACCGAGCGTGACGTAATCTGCCCTGTGGGATGGGTACGCCGGGAATCCATATCTTTACGCGGCGCTTGCCCATTACGGCTTGCAGGTGTTTAGTTCGTGACCGACCAACCAATCAAAGTCGAGG
>Ga0208645_1001938_pt1 | contig 17126 bp, 23 predicted proteins | sample VirMetDEL_Sep_01_FD_184519 | JGI IMG/M metagenome (GOLD analysis project Ga0208645, IMG submission 184519) | Aqueous microbial communities from the Delaware River and Bay under freshwater to marine salinity gradient to study organic matter... | ecosystem: Environmental > Aquatic > Marine >... | reverse complement strand
TAATTGTCACGTGTGGAGTGATAAGTGGCATCAGTGGGTAGAGTTGAAACAACCATAAAGAAGCCCTTCTGAATGAAGGGATTCAGGTTTTTAGCTTTTGGTTTCTAATGATTGTTTATGAGGGTTAAGGGTTTTGATAACCCCCCCTCTGACTATGTAAAGGAGTAAACGATTAATCCCCCTTTTGGCTGTCCTTATCCTTATCAAACCATATAGTTTTTACTGCCCAATAGATTACAATGTAGCCGATAAGCATTCCAAGAAGTAAGAATCCACCATTATCGATACTAGTCGTCTTCCAAGCAGGTTGCAGCACTCCATCTTTGCGCATTTTCGGCATCCAATCAACTAATACGTAATTTAAGATAAACCACAGAATCACAGTTCCCGTAAGTCCTAATATGTGTTTGGCAATAGCCTTCTTCATAGCTTAATCCTTAAGTTTTTCTAACCAGACTTGAAATCAGGGGTGTTCAGTTTTTCTCCCTTATTAATCGTGCTGCCAACAATACAAGTCTCCCTTATTTGAAACACAATGCTTGCATTGATTACCTGTGCTTTTAGCTATAGCCTGACATTGGCTGTATTTGCATTCTAAGGACTCACTGAGGGTGGTAGCGTAATCGTTTGGTATGTTGGAGTGATTAAACCCAAGTAACAGCAATGGAAGGGCAAGTAGGATAAGTGTTTTGATGTGTTTCATATCATTTCTGTTATTGACAATATTTTTTAATCAGGTCGTAAGCATCTTCATACCCTAACTCACCAGCTTTGCTGAAATCTAAGCAACAACCGTTTTTGTCTCCTAAGTTATACTTAGCTGCTCCTCTAGTGCAGTAGGCGAGAGCATCATCAGGGTTAAGCGTAATGAAATTGGTGTAGTCTTGTATGGCTCCTGTGTAGTCTCCCAATTCATACTTAGCGTTTCCTCTATTGAAGTATGCAGCTGCGTCACGATAGAGTAAAATATATTCCCTTCCTATTAAATGGGTTAGTGATGTATCAGGATTAAGCTCAATATAATTGGTGTAGTCTTGTATGGCACCTCTGTAGTCTCCCAATTCATGCTTAGCGATTGCTCTACTATAGTATGCATCAACGTAATCAGGGTCAAGCTCCATCGCCTTGTTGTAGTCCTGCATGGCACCTCTGTAGTCGTCTAATTTCGACTTAGCGATTCCTCTATTATAGTATGCATCATCAAAATAAGGGTAAAGCTCAATCGCCTTGTTGTAGTCCTGCATGGCACCTCTGTAGTCGTCTAATTTCGACTTAGCGAAGCCTCTATAATAGTATCCATCTTCAAAGGAAGGGACAAGCTCAATGAACTTGGTATAGGATTTTATAGCTCCTGTGTAGTCTCCTAAGTCAATCTCATTGAGTCCTCTTTTGTAGTATGCAGAAGAATTAGTTTCAGGGTCTAGTTCAATCGCCCTGCTATAGTCCTGTATAGCACCTTTATCGTCTCCTAAGTTATCCTTTGCATATCCTCTCATTTCGTACGCAAAACCATCATCAGGGTTAAGCTCAATCGCTTTGTTATAGTCTTGTATGGCTCCTGTATAGTCGCCTAAATCTAACTTAGTACGTGCAGAATTAATATATTCCTGTACAGTCTGATTAATATCCGCCTGAGCAGCCAGATTCAATGAAGCCAAGAATAAAAGCGCTGATAGGATGGTGATTCGCATAACTGTGTTTCGCTCGAAAATAACATTTTGATTCCTCCCGTAACCGACACAACGCCAGAGCAGTGTAAAGACGATGCTAGACATAGACATATAGGGTTATACTATACCCTGGAAACCATATCGAAGACAGAAACCCGATTTAAAACAACCCACCCCCTGAGGTGATTCGACACCTTAGGTTTTCACTTTCAGGTTTTAGTTGATTTCAGATTGCTTATTCTTCATTGTTGTTGCCTTACCAATTGCATAGAGAAAATATAAAATAAATACTTTTCTACATTTATAATAGATAAAGCTGAAGCAATAAATTCTACAATGAAATTCAACAACGAAACATTAAGAGCTGCTGTAAAGGAGTGGGTTAAATATGAGGACTCTAGTTTTTTTAGTCGATTGACGATGAATAATCCGAAGGGAAAATATGGACATATCTCAAATTGGGACACCTCTGAAGTGACGGATATGAGGCGCATGTTCTCTAATGCAAAATCCTTCAATCAACCTCTGGAGAAATGGAAGACCAATTAAAGAAGACATCAAATCTTTTTTTAAACCTCACAATTCATTTTTATGAAAAGCAAAAGCACCTTTAAATATTTAGCTATTGCAGGTATAATTGGTTCTTTTCATGTAGTGAGTGATAAAGGCTGGCTATATCTTATCCCATTTTGGATAATAATTTTTGCTATTGCAAAGGTTTTAGATTGGGTTATTAAAAAGTGGAATATTTAAATTAATGCAACTGAAAAAACATTTTGCCAACAAAAAATAAACGCCATTGAAGCGGTCGGAAGTGAAGAACATTACTAAGCCCATAGTTAAAATATTACTGACAGTATTATTTCTATGCTGTTTACTTGATATGCCCTATGGGTATTTTCAACTTGTACGGTTTATTGGCATGACTGGCTTTATTACCCTAGCATATCTGGATAATGGGAAAGAAGATAAAACAATAATGATTATCTGGATTTGCTCAGCTATTCTAATAAACCCAATGTTTAAAATAGCACTCGGCAGAGCAATTTGGAACATCGTTGACATTATTTGGAGTATTGTTTTATTGACAACTTTAATAATTGATTACAATACTGAAAAAAAGAAAAACCACAGCAACAAAAACATAACCAAGTAAAAGACCCCAATAAGACAGGGTAGTCTGACTACATAAATGAATTAAAAATGATTACAAAAATTTTAATCTCTTATTTTCTGTCAAATTTATTGACGGTAGTATATGATGCAATATACAAAGCTTTGACACCATATGCCAGCCATCGCCACAAGCCATATTTAGATGGTAGAGGGGGTGGTATTATGATGCAATTACTCTTTAGTTCTTTTATTAGCATCTTTCGCTGTTTTAGGATTTTAAGAGGATTGAATATATACCGAATTAAACTACTCCTAAGAGCAATTATTCAAATATCGTTTGGCTGTTTAATTTATACCCTTATGCAATAAATGTCAATCAAAACAGAACCACGGTCACGAAATAACAACAGACTCAGATTAGGATGCTTTATTTACCCAATATGGTTTTATTCTAAGAATGAAGAATAAGAGTTAAACCTTAGGCATATCCTCCTCGGTTAATTCAGCCACCTCTAAACCTCTTAAATAGGTTAGGGACACATTCAGGCGTGAATGCCCCATAACCTTCTGTAGCTTGACTAATGAGCCTGTACGCTTGTAGATTTCTATAGCCCCAGAGTGTCTGAAAGAGTATAGAGTCTGATTGGTGTCAATCAGCTTAGATTGGCTCTTAAATCGCTTCCAAAGGCACTTAAAGTAGTCCTGGTTGTATGCCTTCTGATTACCACTGAATACATTACAGTTTAAGTCTCCAGCATGAAGGTTCTCTCGAATGTATTTTGGGACAGGATTCCACATTGAATTCATTGTGAGTATTACGACACTGATAGGATAGATTATATCTAAGTGATAAATAATAAAGGAGAAACAACAATGAAACAATCACCAAAAGAACTACATGATGAACTAATGAATAACCTCAATGGGTTTATGGAAGATGTTGGAATACATCTACCTCCCCATAAAATTGAATCCACTACAACCTCTCTAATCAACCTATTCATAACCTATGAGAAGTACAAAGAATCCATAATGGATAGAGGAAGAAAAGTATTAGAGAAGGGTTTCGGTAAACTACCCATTGAAATTCAAAATGATATAAAGGAGAAATATGAACGAATGGAATGTATAATTTTGAGTTAATCGCTATTCGTATGAAAAAATCACTGAATCTCATAGTTGTACTCTCCCTAATCTTGTTTGCTCTTGGATGCAGTCAATTAAATGATTCATCTAATAATTCAATGAATGATTTTTCTGAATCTGATTCAGAAATAGTTGATGAACAGTCCATTGATGTCGACTCTGATGACGGTGATTACATTGAAAAAACTGAAAAAGGAATAACTTATTATAAAGGAGTCCCATATACCGGAATTCTCTTAGAATATCACGAAAACGGACAATTACTTCAGAAGTCAAAATTCATTGAAGGAAAACTGAATGGTTCATCTGAGATGTACTATGAAAATGGACAACTATTAGGTAGAGAAACATATAAAAACGGAATACTAAACGGTTCATCTGAGATGTACTATAAAAACGGGCAACTGCTAATAAAAGGAAATTTTGTAGATGGAAAACCAAATGATTTAGTAGAAATGTACCAGGAAAACGGGCAATTATCAGCTATCGGAACCTATAAAAATGGAAAACTGAATGGTTCATCTGAGATGTACTATGAAAACGGGCAGATTCTATATAAAGGAATTTATGAAGATGGAAAACTGAATGGTTTATCGGTGATTTACTATGAGAATGGTCAATTACAATTGAAAGGTAACTTTAAAAACGGTGAACTAATTGGTTCAGCTGAGAAGTACACCGAAAACGGGCAGTTAGAACATAATGCAACCTTTAAATTTCCTGAATCCGACTTGATGTCAGGATTTATGGTTGCTCCTTTAGAAGAGCAAGAACGTAGAGTTCAATTTGATGAACCATCACTAGGGGTTTATAAGTCAGGTAATGAAGTTATTAATTTCAAATCTTTTAGAAGCATTGATATCGGAATTGCGGATTCATTAGGATGTAACTTAGACGTGATGACTCAAGATTTAGGTGAAATGTCCTGGAAAGATGCTCAAGAATATTGTAAAAATTTACAAGGTGGATGGAGATTACCTAATTTGACTGAACTTTATATTTTAAATAAATATCGAGATGAAATTGGAGGTTTTAGTTCTGAAGTCTATTGGAGTGATATGGATAATGACATTGGTCAAGTAATGGTTCTAGATTTTGGTGAATTCGATTATGACCCTACGATTGTTGTTGGAAAGGAAACTTCATGTTATGTTAGAATCGTTCGTGGGGAGTATACAAAATCATCTCCACCACCACCACCTCCTTCACCTCCGACCCCTTAATAAAATATCAACGAGAAAAACACCTAAAGAGGGGGTGGTGGGTATTTCTTTGTAAACCGATTTAAACCTTTTTATTGGGTTTGAAAATGAGTGGTTGATATATCGAAGTCAGGTTTTTAGGGTTGGGAGAAACCTTAACCAATGCACAAACCCGATTTAAAACACCCCACCCCCTTTGGAGATTCGACACCTTAGGTTTTAGCTTTCAGGTTTTAGTTGGTTTAAGAAGGGTGTTTGAGGTTTTACCTACCCAATTTGTACCTTATTTGTACCCTGTACATCTAACTATTTGATTACTAGACTTAGTTACTTTTTGTATTGGAAAGTAACCACTACAAAACAAACATTCAAAAAACGAACAAAAAACAGCTGTCAATTACGCTATAGCTACATTTTTGTTTGCGTAAAAGCTACCCCTTACTTTGTGATACTAATAGTTTTATCGGTACAAATTTGTACCTTTATTGTACCTCAATACGGTTTTCAATATTATTTGTACCTCAAATTGATTTTTTAGAGTAATTGTGGCACACACAGGCACGTATTGACACAATAAGGCACACACAGGCACAAAATGAGTAGTAATATTAAAGTACAGCGTATTTGTCAGCATTGCAGTAATGAATTTACAGCCCGCACAACAGTAACTAAATACTGTTCAGACAAATGCAGTAAGGCAGCATACAAAGCCCGTAAACGGGCAGAAAAGGTCAAGCAGTCAAACGCTGAAACCACACGAATAAAAAACCAACCTATTGAGCAACTGAAAGCTAAAGAGTTTTTAAGTATCAATGAGGTATGCCAGTTGGTGGGAATAAGTAGACGTACAGTTTACCGATTAATTGAGCAAGGCGACCTAAAAAAAATAAAGGTTGGAAGCCGCACCCTTATTAAGCGTTTAGCCCTAAACATGCTATTGAACAATAAGGAAACTGGAAAGTCTAAAATACCTGACCAACAAATAAACGACCTCAACGACTTGAAACAAGCAGAGACTTTTGATATTAAAGACTGTTACACCTTAACAGAGATACAGGACAAATACAAGGTTTCTGAAAGTACCGTACAGCAGTTAATCAAAAGAAACAGCATACCCAAAATAAAGAAAGGTTGGTACGCTTATGTACCGAAACAGAGTATTGATGAATTATTGACGTAAAACAAGTTTTTTTCAGCCGTTCACAATTTTCACGGTTTTCACGAATAGCATAAAAGACAATGGGAACAAAAGTAAGTTTAAGACAAAAAAAAATAAGCAAGGGGCGTAAAAGCCTGTACCTTGACTTTTACCCTCCGATACCACACCCCGAAACGGGCGAACCCACACGCAGGGAGTTTTTAAGGCTGTACATTCTCGAGAAACCTAAAACACCGTTTGATAAACAACACATTAATGAAACTCTTAAAATAGGCGAGAGTATACGTCAAAAGCGTGAAAACTTCCTAAATAAGCCTGAAATTTACAGCCAGTACGAAAAGGAGCAACTAAGGTTAAAGGAATTAGGCGAACAATGTTTCATTGAATACTTCACTAAGTTAGCAAACAAACGCAAAGCCAGTAATCACGATAACTGGGTTTCAGCACTCAATTACCTTGACACCTTTACAAATGGCAATTTGAAGTTTGCCGACCTCAACCAAAAGTTTTTAGAGGACTTCAAAGAATATCTACTTACTACCAAAAGCAATAGGAGTAACAAAACCACCCTTTCACAAAATTCAGCCGTTTCGTATTTCAACAAGGTAAAAGCTGCATTGAAACAAGCCTATAAAGACGGTGTTTTGCAATACGACTTAAACGCCAAAGTGAAGTCAATAAAAGCGGCAGAAACAAGGCGTGAATACTTAACCCTTGATGAACTAAATAAACTTGTTAAAACCCCGTGTAATGCCGTTTTATTGAAACGTGCAGCCCTATTTTCAGCACTTACGGGATTGAGGTTTTCAGATATTCAAAAAATGATTTGGAGTGAACTGGAATACATAAACGGGCAAGGGTATTTCCTGAACTTCAGCCAAAAGAAAACTAAAGGCGTTGAGGTATTGCCAATTTCAGAACAGGCGTACAGCTTTACAGAGGGTGCAGAAAACCCAAAGGATATGCCACAGGATAAACCCGTATTTAAGGGGCTTAAATATTCAGCATACCATAACAAACACCTATTTCAATGGATTGGAGCAGCAGGAATAACAAAGGATATTACATTTCATTGTTTCAGACATACGTTTGCCACCTTACAACTGTCTGAGGGTACGGATATTTACACCGTTTCCAAAATGTTAGGACATAAAGACCTGAAAACAACTCAGATTTACGTCAAAATAGTTGATGAAGCTAAACGAACAGCAATGAGCAGAATTAAACTGGATATGTAAACGGTTAAGAATTTTAAAGCACACAAGAAAATGGAACACTTAGGGAACCGAAGTCTTTTTACCTCACACTTTGTTCTGGGGGGCAAAGAGGCTGATAGGAAATTCACAAAAACCAAAACAGATGTGCTTGAAGCTCTGCACAAGTGGCTAAACTTTAAAGATAATGACCAGGGAATGGAAAACTATAGTTCATTGAGAACGAGGTCTGTAGATTTTCTTGAGATTATAGAGCTTGAAACGTTTAAAGAAATAACCCAGGAGCTACATCGATTGTATTGTTTAGAGTATCCCTATTCTAGTCGGAAAGATTTCTTAGAACATGTTTTTGAGTATACAATTCATGATTTAAAACGGTTTTTGGAACTGGATTTAATTTGTCATGGAGAGGTGCTAAATGACAAGACATATTGCTTTTACAGCCATTTTATTGACGATGCCAAGCAGTTCAAAGATTTCGCAATTAGTGGCGAGAAGGAGATAGAATACTATCAGCAATATTATAGGGCGGTATTGAATTACTTAAAATCTTTTGAAGAAGAGGAAGAAACAACCTCAACTCCTCCTCCAAGGAAGAATCAGACACCTGAACTGGATACCCCTGCAACGTTTGATGAATTGTTCCACCATAGTGATTTGGTTGCGCCTTGTCTTGACATTTTAAAAGAAATTGAACCACCTTTAATTGATACTGAAAACAACTACATAGGCGGATTAAAGGGGGCATTTTGTATTTGGGTTGATGAAATGCAAAGACAAGGAATTATAAAATACCAATCAGATAGAAAGGTTTATGCTTCTTTGATTCCACAAAAAATAAATGGGTTTTCTATTGATGAAAGTATGTTTGGCAAACACCACAAGAAGGCCGAATACAACTATAGAAAAGACATAGAAACAAAGGTTTCCGCAATAAAACTTTCCCAAAATTCCCATTTGGAAAGCAGGGAAAATAGAGCAAGTGAATAGCGGTTTGTTCGTGTCAAATTTTATTTGATATGGACAAAACAGTATTTATTTCCCTACCGATTGAGGACTTACAAACGGTAATTATTGATTGTATTAATTCCTGCTTAAAGAATAATACACAGGAAGGCAAAACACCTACTGAGCAGCCTGAACGACTCTTAACCGTTCAAGAAGCTGCACAATTTTTAAACCTTACAGTACCCACCATTTACAGCAAGGTAAGCAAAGGTGAATTACCCGTAATGAAAAGAAGCAAACGCCTGTACTTTTCAAATACCGAACTTATGGAGTACCTCAAAGAGGGACGTAAAAAGTCAAACGCTGAAATTGAGCAGGAAGCCCAAGTGTATTTGTTGAACAACAAAAAAGGGTTGAGCAATGGATAATCAAACAAACAACCTCAACAATACATCTCGACATAAGGGAACACAAAATGATGCAGAGCCAATAGAGATAAACCCTCAATTTTCTGACTTAGAGCAACCTGAGACGTTCTTAAACCACGTTAAAGACATTCAAAATATATCTGAATCGGAAAAGAAGAACAAGGGGCTTCTCAAAATAAAAACAGCCAACGAATGGGTGAGTGAGGCTAAAGCCACACCAATACCTGAAATGCTCTTTAGTGAATTTTGGCATGAGAATGAAATATGCATCTTGTTTGCAGATAGCAATCTGGGAAAGTCAATTTTAGCTGTGCAAATAGCTGATAGCATAAGTAAAGGCAAACAAATTCCTGGGTTTAAACTAGAAGCACAAAAGCAGCCTGTTTTATATTACGACTTTGAGCTTTCACCCAAGCAATTTGAGTCAAGGTGTTCTGTAAAAAGCCAAACTCAAAAGGTATTTGAAAATCATTATTCATTTGATGATAACTTCAAACGAATTGAAATAAACCCTGACTTTGAACTCTCCAAGGGTATCGACTTTGAAAAACTCTTAATTCAATCTATTGAGCAAAGCATAATTGAAACAAATGCGAAAGTTTTAATCATCGATAATATTACATACCTCAAGACTGAAATGGAGCAATCAAAGAACGCCTTGCCATTAATTCAGCATCTGAAATCATTGAAAAGTAAATATGGGCTTTCAATACTAGCCCTTGCGCACACCCCAAAACGTGATTTAACTCGCCAAATCTCTCAAAATGATTTACAGGGCAGTAAAGCGATATTCAACTTTATTGACAGTTGCTTCGCAATAGGTCAAAGCACTACGAATAAAGATATACGGTATATAAAGCAGATTAAAGCCCGAAACACAGCATTAATCTATAACAGCGATAATGTTATGGTATGTCGCCTGGATAAGCCGTATAACCTCATTGGCTTTGAGTTTTTAGACTTCGGAGCAGAATGGGAACATTTAAGACAGGTTACTGAAACAGACCGTGGAATTATGATTGAAAAAGTTAAAGATTTGACTGAAAAAGGATACACGCAAAGGGCAATTGCAGAAGAGTTGGGCATTGCCCTTGGAACAGTCAATAAGTATCTAACCATGTGAAAGTGTTCACGATGTTCACAACCTAAGACCGTGAACACCGTGAACATCAATATGAGTAAAAGTGAATACAGAATACCGTTACATATTTGATACAGGCAGTAAAAAACACCTTTGTCCGAATTGTAATAAGAAACGTTTTGTAAGATATATTGATAAACAAACAGGAGAATACCTACCCGAACGGTATGGACGTTGCGACCGTGAAAGCAAATGCGGTTGTTTTCTTAACCCATACACAGACGGTTACGCAAAAGCTATTTGGGAGCAGGAACAAGGCAACAAAACAGACTGGAAGCCACAGCAACCAAAACGAATAAAGAAGCCCATAAATAAACCCAAAAGGGCGTTTATTCCTGTTGAGGTATTTAACCGTACCCGTACAGGATATGAACAGAATACATTTATTCAAAACCTACTTACACGGGTTGCTTTTCCTTTTGAAGTGCAGGACATTGAAAAGGTTATTTCATTGTATCATTTGGGAACGGTTCAAAACGGCTACCGTAAAGGGGCAAATACCTTTCCTTTTATTGATGTTCAGGGTAATGTTAGGGCAATACAAGTCAAACAATTTGACGAACAGAACCACACCAAAGGCACGGACTTTTTACATTCAATAATTGAAAAGCATAACATCCAAAACAATAAACCGCTTCCTGAATGGCTGGAGGCTTACAAGAGGAACGAAACGAAGGTGTCTTGTTTGTTTGGAGAACACCTTCTAAGGCAATACCCACACAATCCTATTGCGCTAGTTGAAGCACCTAAAACGGCTATTTATGGCACATTGTATTTTGGTTTCCCTGAACAACCTGAAAACTTACTCTGGTTGGCAGTTTACAATCTGAGTAGTTTAAACCTTGGTAAGTGCATGGCTTTGAAAAGCAGAAGTGTCTATCTATTTCCCGACCTATCCAAAGACGGCAAAGCCTTTGACTTGTGGAGCAATAAATCCACCGAAATAAAAAAGCAACTGCCAGGCACATACTTTCAAGTCTCAGACTTACTGGAAGAACTTGCACCACTCCAGGACAAGGAGCAAGGCAAGGACATAGCTGACTATCTAATAAAACAGGATTGGCGAATATTTAGAAACGAGTACAGGAACAGAGTTTACTCCGATGCAAGTGAGTAGACTCAAGAAACGAATTGTCCTGATGAAATCGCAAACAAATACAGAGAATAAATAAGCTATCTAATCAATTAATTGGTTCAAACTTTACCTCCGTTATAACGTCAGTTTCCGTATCAGTTGCAACAATCCAAAAGTTTGTCAAGTCAAGCCTTCTAATTTCCCAAGTTTCTTTTCCTCCATTATCAGGGAAATGTATTTCACTTTTATTATTTCTCCACATCCATCGCTCGTCAATTGTTTCTGTCACAATCTGCCCATTTATTGACCTTGTATCGGCTACAAGTATGCCTTCGATAGTGCCGTCAGCATTAAAGTTAATATCATAATCGAAAATTTCCGTGAAATCGTCTTCATATACCCCTTGTGAAATAGAAGTAATAATTACTTCAGTAGACGCCCAATCTGTGTACGTAAGTCTAAATTGTTTTGAAAAAACTGAGCCTCCTGCATTATCTGGATATTTACTGCAAGACTGAAATGAAATAATTATTGTGAGAAGGGAAATGGATAGTAGTAGCTTTTTCATAGTATTTATGATTGGGGGTGAAAATAATAAGAAGTATGCTATACACGCATAAATGGGGTTATACTATATCTCTGAAATGCTACCCTAAAAGAGAAAATGATTTGTGCAGATGCACCCCCCATCTGAATGAGGGGACTCAGGTTTTTAGTTTTTTGTTTTTATTGATTTTTTATAGGGGTTAGGGGTTTTGATAACCCCCATCTAGCACTTTTTTTGCTAATATTGATTAACTAAAAATTATACTATGAAAGCTATAAAAATACTACTTGGAATCATTGCAGTTAACTTAACATTAATCACTTTAATACAACTTGAGATATTCCCTCCTAAAGCATATGCTAATGAAATAAATACATCTACAACACCAATCAATACTAATTATGGACTTGTGCCTTTAAATCAAGATGGAAGTGTTAATGTTAATTGTCACGTGTGGAGTGATAAGTGGCATCAGTGGGTAGAGTTGAAACAACCATAAAGAAGCCCTTCTGAATGAAGGGATTCAGGTTTTTAGCTTTTGGTTTCTAATGATTGTTTATGAGGGTTAGGGGTTTTGATAACCCCCCTCTGACTATGTAAAGGAGTAAACGAATTATACCCTCAATCCCTCAAGTTTTCCATCCATCCAAAGTAATCAGTCTTATACCCCTGTTCCGAAGTGTTCGGTTTTGGCTTTATGACATCAGCTCTCTTTTGAGATAAATGCTTCTGTAGGTCTGTATCATCCATTACTTGAGCATCCTCTACATCCTCTAAATCCTTTATTAATCCTTTGTCTTTTGCTTCCAGAGCATTGCGTTCAGAAGTGTACTTAAAGAAATCTTTCCTCCATTGCTCTAATTCTGCCACTTGTTTCAATAAATGCTTACGCTCTTGTAAGGCATTCTCAAATGACTCATACTCCTCAGATGTAAAGACCTGTACTTTATTCCCATTCGGAAGGATATGTAAGCCTATTTCATTGCCATCTACTATGTTCTCTGGGTGCGCACGTTTTGTTTTTTCAGATTCTGAATGTGCGGTTTGTTCGCTGTAGTGTTCGTTTACCACTCCCCACTTTGCAAGGATTTTGTCTGTAATGACATACGAACCTTTGCGCTTCCTTAGTTTATGACGTGCGGCTCTAGCCTGTACAGCCCTCTTTTTAACCCCTAGAATTTCAGCCGCTTCTGATACCGAATAATACTTAATCTTCATTTGTGCGCTTTATATGCGCAAGATAGAGGGGTATACGAACGTATTTAAGCCCTTCTAACGCACTTTTAAAGGATATAATGTGAATTGAGTATGGAGCAAAAAAAAGCCCCCGATATGGAGGCTTCTTAAATTTCGTTTTGTTTGTTTTTGGCTTTGCAACCTTTGAGAGAAACAGAACGACCATTGGTCATAATGGAAAGACAAATGTAAGTTATTGCACAATTGGGAAACCTTTGGGTATTGATTTTTTTAACGTAAGTCCGTTATCAAGAGTTACCTGAATTGACCAGTAATTAATGTCATCAGTAATGTACACATCCTTTATTTCCTTTTTAGGGTGAGTTTCTTGTAAATAAAAAGCCATTGTATTGGCTGTTTCTGCATCCAATTTCTCCCTAATTAATCGGAGGGTATTTAGCTTTCTTACATCAGTAGAAAAAGAGTCCTCTTGTGTCATTTTTTGAGTTGGTTTTTAATTTGTTGAGGTCATACTAAAAGGGTGACCTTGACCGACCATCATAGGTCGGTATCTAGTAAATTACATTTCACCTTGAAATGGCATAGTGAAAAGGTTTTTTTTACGATGGCTAAAAGCTGAGTTTTAAGAATCTTTTAATTGAATCTGCAAGTTCATTTTCTCCCTCGACAGCTCCATAAGATTCTGCATTAAATACTTGGTGGTATTTGTCCATCCAAATACGCTTGATTTTACTTTTTTCTTGCTTGGTTTTAAATGGTCTTACATCGTTTTGGTATCTGTGTGACCATTCATCCCAAAGTAAATCTAATTGATTATGGTCTGAATCGTTCATCATATACTCCATTGCTCCTGCGGCATAGTAATCATTGAACGAAATAGACTTGGGTTTAGGTTTCTTGTAATCAGAAACTAAGAAGTGAGAGAATGGTTTAGTAAACATATCTCGACAGTCATCTAGATTTAATGGCAAGATAGCCCTCAATTGTGTGTCCTCAATATTGTAATGGGTTCTCGCTGACATAGAGTTCTTGATTCCATTAGTTTCAATCCTGAGTATTGGCATTAAGTCTATATCAGGGGGAATGAAAGCCCTTCTAAATTCTCCGCTATGAAATTCCATTTCAAGTCCTTTTGCATAGACTCTAGTGTTCTGTTTTCTGGGTGCTAGTGAGCCTTTATGCTTCCGCCTTTTGTAATATTCAAGTCCATAGTTATCTGCCTTTCCAAACGCTTGGAAAACGTCTGAGCCTTGAGTAGTTAGCTTAGGGTTAGTTCTGTTCTTGAGAGCGTTAATGGTGGCTTTGACCTCATCTACTGAGTCCAGATGAAAGTCTACTTTGAAATCGCAATCAGTAAGTGTACCACGTAAAAAGTCGTGATATGATAGATTGACGTGTCCTTGATTGATTATGTACTTGTAAACCTTATTGGCATTCTTTAAGGTGATTCCATCTAGATATTGCTCTTGTAATTGCTTTGCATTGATGGTTATACGAATCGCTTCAATAGGTTTCTTACCACATCCCTTCACGAAGGACTGGACTATTTGATATCGTGTAGAGATACCATTATCAATAATCTTTTCGTGAGGAGACTCTCGGATTTCTTTTTCCTCTCCTGTGGCTTTAATTACCTTATAGTAGTCTGTTTCTGTAAGCCAATCGCTTACCTCAATTTTTGGTGTCATAGGTATAGTCAGCGTGGCTGAATCTATCCCAAATGAAATCTTACGTTGTGGATTTGTATCCATTATGACCTTATTTAAAATCCTATCGACTCAGACTCTCACCTCTGATTCGTAAGGATGTGAGTAGGACATCCAAATGAATGAATGTCCCAATCTCAGCTTATTAGTGTGGCTATCGTTAGGAGTTGCTCCTCAGCATTGCTCCCTTATCTTTCACCACAGGTTAAAAGTATGCACTCATACGTGCGTTTTTCTTGCGCCTATATATGTTTTATACAAGGCTATTGTTGATATTGAGGGTTTGTGAACATAAACTTTCTGTTAGCCCTTTAGCTATGCGCATTTGAATGGTTCATAACGCATCCCATATACCATCATCCTCACCCACTCGATAGGATGTCTGTTCTACTTTCGGCATTGCATAAGGGAGTAATTTGGCTAGCAGCTCTATTCTTGTTTTGCTGTCTAGCTGTTCCAAATGGTAAGGCAATTCCTCTAGTTCACCTGAGATTACATCTTTAAGGATTGTCCTTAATTCTCGTGTCAATTTGTTGGGTGTTCCTTTGGTTCTGCCTCCTGATTTTATTCCTGTATTATTCATTCTATTTCAAACTATTTTAGGTTGGGTGAGCCTTCGCCTGGCACCGAGTTCTCTCACCCTAATTTTGACAGCAAAAGGGAGGGAATAGGCAACGGAAGTTAGATGCCTACCCCTGTCCAGATGCTGATGAAAAATCCCCTGAAAAATCCCCATTTAGTATTTACCTTGATGGATAACTAATCTTTGAAATTGCACCCAATCTGCCCCACATCTTCCGTCATTATGTGTCCAAATCATTCTGTTCGCGAACGAGTTATTCATAAGAGTATTTGCCTTTTGCATTTCCTTAGATGCTTTCTCTAATTGTTTCCATATTGGGACATACTCGTCTGCTAGATATGTGGTCTGTTCCTCTCTGATAGTCTCTCGATACGAGTCTGAAATGATGACTTGATTCTCTGCATTCACATCGAATCTTTTAAGCCCCTTTAAGCGAGATAATGCCTCTGTAAAATTTTTATACTCAGATGAGACTCCTAATAGGTTAGCCGATGTTTGACGTGTGGCTTTAGGGTAATCTTTGAGGGATAGAAATTCGTAGAGTTCAATCTCACCAGTCAATGATTTGACATCCATCCCGACTATCTCAGAAGCTAGTTTTCTTACAGCTTCAATCTTTGGTATCTCCTGTTTAGCAGATGCCATTATCGAGTTAATCTTAACCTCGTTTATACCAATCTTATATTTCATCCCTCTCTTCTTTTATGCCTCTGAAGTAGTAGAGAGATTTGTACGCTCCTTGACGAATCAATTCACTTTCTGTGGTATTCAATTCGTTTGCGAGTTCGCTATATCTCTTTTTCTCAATCGGAGAAACTTTGACATTCATTTGCTCAGTCTTTTTCATTGCTCTTAGTCGAGCGTAGTTTAGAAGCTGCTCTTTTGTAAGGGAGGATAGATTCATAAGTATTTAGTTAGGTTATATATATTATTACGTGTTATTCTGATGTTTTAATCACGTTACTATATAAACGTAATTATGTGCCTTCCGTTTTCCTATATTTCTTAACATCTATCCACAATGTCGAAAGAAATAAATAGGAGTCTGAATTACTCACTTACTAAGTACGGACGTTGTTGCCTTGTTAATTATTGTGGAAAACCATTACATTAGCTAAATGAAAAAGATTAAGTACGTAGCATATTACAGGGTATCTACCCAGAGACAGGGTGAAAGTGGGCTGGGACTAGAAGCACAGCAAGCACAAATTCAAGGGTGTATATCGGGGGGAGAATTGGTTAACAGCTTCACCGATGTGGAATCAGGAAGTAAAGCGAATCGACCTGAGTTAAATAAGGCATTGGCATTCTGTAAGACAGAAGGTGCTACATTGATTATTGCCAAATTAGACAGACTCTCAAGAGATGTAAGTTTCATATTTAACCTTCGAGATAGTGGAGTAAAATTCAAAGCGTGCGACTTACCTGATTTCAATACATTAACGCTTGGAGTATTTGCCTCGTTTGCTCAATATGAAAGAGAGAAAATATCAGAAAGAACAAGTGCAGCTCTGCAAGCTAAAATTAAGCGAGAAGGCAAATGGTGGGGTAAAGCAAACTTGACTCCTGAAGCACGCAAAAAAGGTGCAGAGGCTACTCGTGAATTAGCAAATAGAAATCTGAATAATCAGAAAGCAATGGGTATGATTTCGATGATGCTTTCTAAGCATCTTACATTAAGTCAAATGGCAAACGAATTGAATAAGTCAGGACACAAAACGAGCAGAGGAAAAGAGTTTACTCCGATGCAAGTTAGCAGACTCAAGAAACGAATTACTCTGATGAAATCTGAAAGCAATTCAGAGGATGCTATACACGCATAACTGAGGTTATACTATATCTCTGAAATGATGACCAAAAAGAGAAAGTGATTTGTGCAGATGCACCCCCCATCTGAATGAGGGGACTCAGGTTTTTAGTTTTTTGTTTTTATTGATTTTTTATAGGGGTTAGGGGTTTTGATAACCCCCATCTAGCACTTTTTTTGCTAATAT
>Ga0208645_1001934_pt1 | contig 17152 bp, 33 predicted proteins | sample VirMetDEL_Sep_01_FD_184519 | JGI IMG/M metagenome (GOLD analysis project Ga0208645, IMG submission 184519) | Aqueous microbial communities from the Delaware River and Bay under freshwater to marine salinity gradient to study organic matter... | ecosystem: Environmental > Aquatic > Marine >... | reverse complement strand
TGATGGCTGACCCAAATCTTGATGTTATCACACCGTTCACTCACGATGAAAATTGGCATAATTTAGTTGTAACTAGGGCTAATAACGAAATCACTTATTGGATTGATGGGGTGGTGTATGTGAATTACACAGGATGGGCGTCAAATGGTTTAGATTCATTCAAAACTACTGGTGGTATATTCACAATTGGCTTCGGAACATTAGCCAAAGGATTTTATAGAGATATAACTTTCTGGCGTAGGGGTTTAGTTCAGGCAGACGTAGACCAGATTTGGAATAGTGGCAATGGTGGTGTACCACCGTTGGATGAATCAATAGGTTATTGGAGACCAACAAACGCATTAGGCACTACTACTGGAACAGTTAATGATTCTACTAATCAAAATAATGTCATTGATTTTAATGGTTTTTCAGCACCGTATGGTGTAGTAACAAATCAAGTGTAATATGGCGAATTATAAATACATAAAAGAGTTGAGCAAGTATTCATCTGATGAGCTAAAGTTAGAATATGATGTCTCGCCAAAGGATTGGAGGTTTAAACTTTCAGATGGGGGTGAATATGTTGGCGTTGAGTTCTATTCGGAAGATGAGAATGACTCTAGATTAACTGAACTAGAGGTAAACAGTTGGACAGACGCGACTAAAGACGTTTTCAATTACCTATACCAAGAACCTGTTGCTGATGACCCTCAATCAAGAGAAACTCAATTAGAAACACTTACAACAGCGTTTGACACATTTGTCGGACTTGTTGAAGATGATGCACAGCGTAATGAATTGCAATTACTGGCAAAGGCTCTGTTCTACGACAATCGCAGCATAATGATAGGTCATGTAGTAAATGGCGGCTCTGCTTTGAAAGACTTTTTCGTTAATTATGAGCAGGGATGGTTGGACATTCGGGCAAGCGAAGAAAGCCCAACACCGCGAGAGTACGCTTTGAACTTATTGAATTAGGAATTACACTTGGAACTGTAAAATATGGAATTGGTAGACATACTTAGTAACCTAGACGCACCCGCAATATTGATAGTGTTGGGTTACTTCTTGTATAGAAGTGATGGAAAGCTGAAAGAAAAAGAAGACGAAATCAAGTCATTGAATGAGTACATACGTTTAAGCGATAAAGAGAATATCAAAACCCTTTCAGAGTTTGGTAAGTTCTTGGAGTCATTGATTGCAAACGTTGACACAATTAAGGGCGAATTAGCAAGGGAAATCAGTCATTCAGCCGAAATGGTTAAGAATAAGATTGATAACCTTAAAACGATAATTGAAAGCAAAAATGAACCGCGATGAAGTTACATTATGTAGGTCAAAAGTTCATTCAATAATTGACGATTATTATGAACGAACTAATCAACTTGAGGTCGAAGGCTTTACTAAAAATGAAGAATTACCGCGCGAAACAGAAAGCATTAGCGAAGTTGTCGGCAATTCCAGAAGATGGCTATTGGTGTTGGTTAGTTCAAGAGGACTACGAATATTTAAGCGAATCTTGGAAGCTATCACTCGGTTACGAGGATTACGAATTAGAAAACCATCCCACAACGTGGATGAGATTGATTGATAAAAAAGGATTACAGGAAGCATTGTCTAATCTCGATAAGCACGTAAAGACACGAGGCAAATACCCTTATTTACAATTAGTGAATTACACTTGTAAGAACGGAATAATTAAGACGTATATCTGCAAGGGCGAGGTTACAGAATGGGGAGAAGATGACACTCCGCTTGTGATGATAGGCACGCACGAAGAAGTCGTTAAATAAAGTTGAGAGAAAGTGAGCGAAAGACAAAAAAAAAGTGGTGTAAATTAGCACCTCGTGAATGTACTAATAACTGTTTAATAACTGGAAAATGCGCGATGCAAACACCAACCAACACTAAAAATAATGACGCCAAAAGACGTAACTAGAATTATAGTTCATTGTACTGCAACTCCCGAAGGTAGAGATGTTAAGGTTGAAGACGTTAAGCGTTGGCACGTTGACGAGCGTGGTTGGTCAGACATTGGTTACCATTGGATAATTGAATTAGATGGAACGCTTAAAAAGGGGCGCGATGAATCGAAGTCTGGCGCACACGCTAAAGGTTGGAATCATTGCTCAATAGGTGTCTGTTATGTTGGTGGTTGCGACAAGAACATGAAAGCTAAAGACACTAGAACGGATGACCAAAAGATTACTTTAGGCTGCTTGCTTCAGGATTTAAGAGGTCGTTATCCTAACGCCAAGATTATAGGACATAGAGATATTAGTTCTAAAGCTTGCCCGTCCTTTGATGCTAAGTCTGAGTATTCGAGCATATGAACACAACTAAGCTAAACAACATTAACACGATTGTTTAGCCGAACGTTGTGTCAACTTCTCCTAACCTTTTCTTCAATATCAGCTTTTACTTTCTGCATCCAAACGGCATTGGTTACAACGTAATAGCCGCAACCTTTAGGACACTTCAAATCATGTCGGATAGTTCCCGCTTTCGTGTATCTCAATTTGTTGTGATATGGCTGGTCGTTGCCACACTTCGGGCATGAGTACCTACCAAAGCCCCCAGTTTCTCCAGCATGATGATTATGTGTTATGTATGGTTGTAACCTATGAAACACATCCTCTAACAGAACAACGTCCTTTTTGCAATACTTAACCATGTCAGCCATTGCGGTTTTACAATTATTCAGTAGAATATCCTTCCACAACCCGTAAGTAGTTTCAATCTTACCGCCTAAGCCTAAGAACTTTCCAATATAGTCTAATCTATTAGAGTTAAATCTGAAGTGTTGCCTTGCTTTCTTTAATGTATCCAAGCTGTTCAACTTTGGTGGACATTCAATACCATGTTTAAGGCATCTTGTACGTATCCACTTCTCATCAAAGTTATCTCCGTTATGACCAATTAATTCTGAAGCGGTAATAGCTACCTCCATAAATTCAGAAAGGGCTGCTTTATCACAACCCTTGTCCCAAGTAACTGAATGAACCGTCTTTTGACCTTCCCACTTCCAACAAATACAAATGATGGCGCGTTCTTGGATTATGTTATCATGTGAAATTGATAGCTTATATCCTGGTTGCCAAAACAGACCAATATTAGGTGATGTTTCTATGTCATAGAACAGGCGTTTAAACCCTTTAGGCGGCAATTCAAAGTTCAATTCCATGTTGTTTTGGTTTAGTCTTGAGCGTTTAGGGTTTGCGCTAGTTCAGGGTCAAGTTTCGCAATCTCAATGAGGTCGTTATTCCAAAGTTTCACGGCTCGTAATCGTTCTTCGTCTGTTGATTCTATCCCTAAGTTAGCTTGCCTCCTAGCGTTACCCTTTAGAAGTCTATCAATTTCTTCTCTTACCCCTTCATTCGTGTAATATGGTGAACTCATTATCTATTTATAAAATTAGCACCCACTCTAACGCCTACATAATGCTGACCGTTATAACCGTAGTCAACACCAAAGTAAGTCTTTTTAACAGTAGCTTGCAAACCAACCCCGAACAATGGAACGTAACTGGCTTCAAAATCTGATAACAGACCAATAGACCCGTGTGCGCCTAAACTCCACTTGTTAGGCTTCCTTTTAGCGTCTAACGTAACCTTTAACTGCTCGCTGAAGTTCTGATAGTTCTGCCACTTTAAATTGATTGTTGCTAATTCAAAGTCTAAAGTAGTATCATACTTAGCGATTTCCGTTAGAAATGTCTCCACTATCTTAACAGTATCAACTAATAACAATGTATCTAAGCGGCTAACTATCCTTTCACGGTTGATTGTGTCAGTAACGGTTACAACCTTTGTCTTAACAAATCTAACGGTATCTGTTTTCCATCGGTCAACGTATTGAATAGTTGGCGTTGGTTTCTCGATTACTTGTACTTCAGTAGGGTTGTAAATGTCTCCGCAACCTTTCCAAGCTACGATAAGACCAATGATAAACGCGAGGATAACAGGTAGAATCTTCTCTAATACTGCTTTGAGCGTGTCGTTCATAATGTCAAAATTACGATAATTAGCTTAGTTTTATTTAGAATGATTCTAAATTAGCTACTAAATGAAAATAATGCTTTGACGTATCAAACTAATTTATACCTTCGCTTATCGTTTAACTAAAAACAAAGATGCAATGAGATTTGAAATTCAACTTAACGAATTACAAAAAGAAATATGGGATTTTACTCTTATTCAAAACACTCTTTTTCTAGACTTCTATTCTTTTGAAGAAAGAGAAAGCACAAGAAAAAGAAAATATCTTTCAATAAAACGATATGACAGAATAATGAATAGGCAATGTACAATGAAAGAATCTGAAGTAATGCTTACTGAAGAGATAAAAAATAAAGCATTGACTGAATATTTCAAAACAATTGACTGCAAAAAGTGGTCTGAAAAATAGAAAACGAATCATGAACCTAATTAACCAAATACACGCGGCAAATCCTCACCCGAAAGTTAGGTAAACCACACAACTAATCGTAACTTAAACAACTGAAATGAAAGCATCACCATTAAGCAACGACCCGATTAAGCAAAGGGTTATTAGAAACATTATTAACAGTAGAACCAAAGAACAGTTTAACAGTTCAAAGCGTTACGCTGAATTGGCTGGAATGTTAGAAGATGAACTGGTCAAAGAGTGGATTCAATTCAAGATGGCAATAAGCGCATTTAACTCACCTTTTTAAACAATAAAACAACAGAGAAATGAAACTAGAAAAGCTAACAGCAAAGATTAATCCGCACGAAATACAGTGGCGTATTCAAAGCGCAAAAAATGGAAAAACAACCGTTGTTCCATACCTTACAAACCGTTGTGTAATGGAGCGATTTGATGAAGAGTTTGGGGCGATGCATTGGAAAAACGAGTTTGTAGAGTGGCGTGGAAAAGGCGTTAAGTGTGGAATATCCGCAAGGAACGAACAAAGTGGTGAATGGGTTACAAAATACGATGGTGCAGACGAAACAAACATAGAATCTACAAAGGGCGGTTTTTCGGATAGCATGAAGCGGGCAGCCGTTCAATGGGGGTTAGGTCGCGACCTTTACGAGTACCCAATGATTCAGATTGAAGGTGAAATAAGGTTTCTAAGTCGAGAGCATGAAAGGGAGTTAAATAAGATTGCTCAAAGGATTCTAGGCGGTGAGAACGTGGGTGATTATGTAAAGATTGGAAGCGGTGCAACTCAAACACAACAACCCGTTAAGCAAGCACCAAAGCCAACGCCTAAAGCTGAACGTGTTATTGTAGCCGAAGGAGATGAAAACTTCCTGAAGATTGTTAAAGGCGTTTCAACTGGAAAGGCTACTCTTCAACAGGCACTTGATAAGTTTAACATCAGCGAGGCTGTTGAGGCAAGTCTTAAGGAAAAAATTCAATCACTAGCTGAAATTGTGTAATATGGAATGGATAAGCGTTAAAGATAGGTTGCCTGATATAGACAATGAGTATATTGTTTCATTAGATTTTCTTGAAGTCAAAAGCACAACTATGAACTTTATGTCTATGCCTTCTAAATGGTATACAATGTCTAGTATTGATGTTAGTAAACGAGTAACACATTGGATGCCACTACCTGAACCACCAAAGAAATGAGCAAAGAACTATTCCACGACCTCCGCGAAATTGAAATAATCGCAGAAATGAACGAACGTGTTTACATGGATATACCTTCGCACCTACGCGACCAAATTAAAACAAGCAAATCAAACACAACTCAACAGAAAAAGAAATGAAAAAATCATTGTACAACATTGAACAAGAGTACCTAGAAATAGCTAACCAACTAGAAGACGGTGAACTATCTCCCGAACTGGAAACGGCACTAGCGATAAACGAGCGGGAACTGCAAGGAAAGGCGATAGCTTACGCCTACGTGATTAAAGAAGCTGATGATGCGGTTAGCGTAATTGATGCTGAGATAAAGCGTCTACAAGGCTTAAAAAAGACCGAGCAGAACAAGGCTAAAAGACTCAAAGAAACTATTAGCAACGCGATGGAATTGTACGGAATAACTGAAATCAAAACCGAAACGCTTAAACTAAACTTTAGACGTTCTGAAGGTGTGGTTTGTACGGACTCAACCATTTCAATAGCTGAAGAGTTTGCTACTATTGTACCTGAGAGTATCAAACCTAACTTAATAGCAATTAAAGCAGCTATCAAAGAAGGTATAGAAGTTACTGGATTTGAAATAGAAGAACGTTATTCACTTCAAATTAAGTAATATGAGCGAACTAGAAAGTAGGGTTAAGTTCCTTGAACAACACATTGAGAAGATGTACGACCACATAGAAGAGTGGAAAAGGTTAGCTTTAAAAAAGGATGAGATTATTGACACCTACAAAGAACTGCTAGACCATTACAAAGGCAAGTTAGAACAGCAAAGAGATGAAATTTGAAAAGCAACTTTCAGACCTAAACAAGTACGTTAACGAGTACTATTCTTGCAACCTTCAGGACGGTAATAAACTATCTTTGTTGATGCAGAAGATAACAGGATTGTTATACTACTTGGAAACAGAAAGAAGCAAGACTCACGACCTTTACGAAAACGCGGTTTTCAAACTTGTTAAAGGAGGGTCAACAGTTGCAAGGGCTGTTAACGAGGCGAACGTTTTATATCCAGAGATGTATCAACTTAGACGCATAATGGACGGGGGCTATCGGATAGTAGACGCAATCAGAACAAACATCAGTTATTTAAAATCAGAAAAACAATCAATTAATTAAATCAAAATGAGTTACGAAGTAAAAGGAGTACTAAGAAAGGTGTTGCCTGTTCAATCAGGTACATCAAAAGCAAGCGGCAAAGAATGGCAGAAACTGTCTTTCGTTGTTGCTAATAACAACGGCTACGAAGGACGCGAACAGTTATACTGTTTTGAAATCTTCGGTGCTGATAAGGTGGACAACTTCATCAAGTACAACCAAGAAGGTAGTGAGGTTGTCGTAAAGTTTGACATCAGAACGAACGAGTACAACGGGAACTACTATACGTCTTTGGCAGCGTTTCACGTGCAATCAGGCGAACGAGTTGAGCAAGAAGCATACACGCCTGAAATTAGTGGAAGTGGAAGACCGAAACCACAACCAATAGCTGAAGACATTGGAGAAGATGATTTACCCTTCTGATGCGTATAAACATCAAACCGTTATCAGTTAACCAAGTATGGCAAGGCAAGCGGTTCAAAACCAAAGCCTATAAAGACTACGAAAAAGAGGTTCTGTTAACGCTTAAACCAATGAATGTGAATGGGGGCAAATTACGCCTCCATTTGCGTTTTGGGCTATCTTCTAAGAACGCGGATATAGACAACCCAGTTAAGCCGTTTGTTGATTGTCTCCAGAAGCGTTACGGTTTTAATGACCGTCAGATTTACAGCTTGATAGTTGATAAGATTGACGTTCCAAAAGGTCAAGAGTTCATTGAGTTTGAGATAACAGAGTTGTAATGCTTATTTAGAAGCATTCTAAATTAGGGTCAATAGTGAAATAATACTTTGACGTATCAAATCAATTAGTACATTTGAAGTGTTGAAACAATTAACACTAACCAAAACAACAGAAATTATGAAATTTTATAACCATTGTAATCAGGCACTTTACGAGGAAGCGAAAAGGGTAATATCAAATTTTGACTGGCATCCGTCTTACAAGAGCCAGACATTATCTATCGTAGTTGATGAGCTTGAGTGCGGTCAAATGATACAAACTGAAACTGGCGGTTATACGATTCCTTTCACCGTTTCTGATGTGAAAGACTTTGTTCGCATTGTTTCTGATAGAGGCTAAATCTAAAACGGGGCGAGGCATCCTACACCTCTTTAACTTAAACAACATGATAAGACTAAACATCCCCGACCTAGACGAAGTGATAGCAGAAGCTAACCGTAAAGGAGTAACCATGTACCGTATCGCTAAAGACACGGGGTTATCTTCTGAAACAGTTAGCAGATACTTCACAGGTCAAAAGGTTACAACACGAACAATGGAACGAATCATTAACTACATAAACAAAGCATAATGAGCATTTACAGAATCAAATGGCACGGTTACGAGTTGACCATCGAAGCAAACGTATTCAATACAGAAGTGGAAATAGAGGACATTGACGGCATATCGTTAGTAGACTTTTACCACAACGCGGATAACTACACGCTTGGAGAGATTGAAACACTTGTACTGGAACAAGAAGCTGAACGGCAAGCGGAAGCAGCAAGCTACCAAGACCACGACACGCTATACGAACGAGATTAAAATAGAAACAATGAAAACAAATACAATGAGACAAGAAAAGCTATTCAAAGACAAAGTAGAATTGATAACGGTTGAATCTGTAATTGGTTCAGGTTATGAAGAAGATGTGGCAAAATTAGCCATTGAAGACAAGATAGCTTATAGAGCGGCACGTAAAAATATGCAGATTCATTCGGCTATAATTCTAAAAATGAATGATGAATTTGCTGGATTCTTTACCTACGAAATAAATCACGATGCTAAAGAATATTGCTTGCTTCAATCAGCAATGTACCCAAGATTTAAAGACGTTGATATTTATCAGCAAATGGTTAATAAAATTATTGAAGGGAATACTTTTGGTTACCCAATGATAATGACGGTTTCAAAAAAACATGATTTAGAAAAACCCTCAGTATTTGAAGAAATAGGGTTTAAAGTAAACTTAGATAAAAACGACTTTAAATACGTTTATTACGGAGAACCTGAACAAGTTAGAATGAAGCTGTTAGCGCATACAGCAATGACAAATTTATGGCGATCTACTTCGGGGTTATGGCTTCAAAACAAAAGGGAGTGGAATAGACAGATTGACGCGGCTGGAGAAAAACATGGTGTGCCAAACCCAAGATTCGCTTCGCGTGAAGGTTGCTGGCAAGGGGCTAAAGGCTTTTCAAATGTGGTATTATCTAAGAACGAAATAGTAGAAGGAAAGATTATTCATAACGATAAGAAAACGCTAAATGGAAACGCATCAGTATTAGACCCGACAGCTTGTGAAATAATAGCTAGGTTTTTTATGCCTAAAGGCGGAAAACATATTTACAATCCATTTGGCGGTGGCGTTCAAATGGGGTTTGTTGCGGGCGGTTGTGGATTTACTTATGAGTCTTCAGAGATAAGAAAAAACCAATGTGATACAAATAATGAAATTTGTAAAGAGTTTGAAGATGTTAAATGGCACTTATCAGACACATCAAAATACATTCCAGAACGAAAAAGCGATTTAACTTTTTCATGCCCTCCTTATTATAGAGTTGAAAAATACATTGATTACGATGGCTTACCACCTAAAGGCGAAATAAACCATTTAGGAAGTTATGAGGAGTTTAGAGACACATTATTTCAAGGTTATAAAAACGCTATAAAAGCAATGAAAGACAACACTTTCTTTGTGGTTATGACAGGAGATAGTAGAGATAAGAACGGTGCTTATTACGGGTGCGAAGCTGAACATGAATTATTTTTCAAAGAACAGGGGCTTTACATTTACAATAAGGTAATTTATTTGGAAAGTGAGTTTACGCGGTTCTCACAAGCAAAGAAAACTCTACATCACAGAAAGTACCCTAAGGCAGACCAAAAGATTTATATGTTCTACAAAGGGGACATGAAAAAGATAAAAGAACTTTACCCTAATATTGGAAGACTATGAGAGAGTACACAAACACAATAACGTTTACTAAAAACATTCGTGGCGTTTATTCTTTAGACCCTATTCTTGGCTGTTCCTCTGGAATGGCTGAGAATGAAAAGGGTTGTTACGGAGATTGCTACGCTGCTAGATATGCCAAAAAGTACGGCTACGACTTCTCTAGAAACGTTTTAAGACATTTTAAAGATGAAAAGCACATAGCACTAATCAAAAAGAGAATAAATGCTATTAGCTTACCTTTTATCAGAATGGGTACATCGGGCGAGCCTAGCGAAGATTGGGAACATACGCTATCAATTATTGAGAAGTTAGGACACGTGGATAAAGAAATAGTTATAATCACAAAGCATTGGAAACAATTAACAGACTGTCAACTACAAAGGCTTTCAAAGTTTAATGTTTGTGTGAATACTTCTGTATCTGCATTGGATGGTAATATTCTTGAAGTTGGATTGCGTGAATATGAAAGGCTAAAACCTTTTTGTAGGTCAATTTTGCGTGTTGTTTCTTGTGATTTCAATCTGGATAATTTAGAAGGGCAAAGTCTTGATAGAACACAAGAAAACATATTTAAAAATTATGAGTTTATTGATACTGTTTTAAGGGTTTCTCTTAATAATCCTTTAGTAACTGAGGGTATAATAAACACACATAAAACAAAGTTCTTAGGTAAGGCGTGTAATATCAGTAAGCGGTTTAAGAAAACTTACTTTGGAGGCTGTAATAACTGTTTGGAAATGTGTGGCGTAAATATGTAACGACATTAAATAAGAAACAATGAAAGAACAAGAACGCAAAGAGATAATTGAGTGTTTGGAGTTTGTCGCAAATCAATTTGACGCTGATAGAACCAGGACAAAAGAACTGATTGAGGCAATGAAGAAAATCAATTGCGAAACAGAGTTCAGTCACCTTCAGCAACTCAAACTTAAACAGTTGGTTGATACGTGCTGCCACTTGCTGGACTACGATAACAACGAAGCTACAAACGCTTCACGCGATGTTGTGGAGGTTGAGAAACGAAGGGCTATCTATTACTTTGCCTACTCTATAAACGAGTACAACCCGCAGATATTTTACGGTTTGGCTAAGGCGTTTGGAAAGCATAGAACCAGCTTCAACCATCATGTCAACAAAGCAAAGGAGTTGTTAGATTGCAAGGATAAAACGTTCATGTTTTACTACAACAAATTGTTGTCTCACCAGTTTGATTTATCCTAACTAATTACTATATTTGTTCAATCGCTCGCCAAAGCGATTCTAAATAACAGGTAATGACAAACAAACATTTTATCGGAAGGAAGTAATCGGTTGACGGGTTTACCTGTTTATCTGTCCTGATTCTACGTGTGGCAGCGTAGCCTTCCGAACTTTTTACAAATGTCAAAAGATGACGGTTAAATTTTATTCAGTAGACGGCATGAACTCAATTGAGATAATGCCAAATTATGAACGGTTGCATGTAAGCATTGACTGCTTGGATGGTTATGGTATGCCAATAGGTACAACAATCGAACTAGACAACGAGGACATAGATGATTTCATTTTTGTTTTGAACGAGTTTAAAAAAAGATTATCAGATGGCACGACCTCAGAGGCATAATGTAGACTACTTTCCACACTACATTTCAGACGGCAAAAAGATGTTCATAATTGAATCTAAGTTTGGAAACGATGGTTATGCTGTATGGTTTAAGATACTTGAAACTCTTGCTAAGACAGATGACCACTGGATAGACTTAAACGAAGAGTCTAATTTAATGTACTTAGCCGCTAAGTGTAGGGTTTCAGATAGCTTGTTGATAGATATAATTGAATCAGTAGTAAAACTTGGAGAGTTAGACGCTGAATTTTGGTATGCTGAAAAGGTGGTTTGGTGTCAAAAGTTCATTGAAAGTATTGACGATGCTTACAGAAAAAGAGGCAACCCGTGTATGACTAAAGAAGGTTTACGGCAACATTTATGGAGTTTAGGGCGGAAGATTGGCGGTTTAAGTGGTAGTAAAGGCGGTGAAAACCCACAAAGTAAAGAAGAGAATAGTAAAGAAGATATTAATAAGCCCGACCTTTTTCAAATTTTCTGGAATCTTTACGGTAATAAGATAGAGGAGGTCAAATGCCAAAGAGCATGGTTTAACATCGAACATGCAGAATATCCTAAGATAATTGAACACGTACCAAAGTTCGTAAATGCTTCAGGTAAATTCCTTTGCAAACCTTTAAACTATCTTGAAGGTAGGCGGTGGAAAGACGAACAACTGCCAAACTATGCGTCAAAAGAAGAGCCTAAGAAAGAACGATTTATTCCAACACCCCCGAAACTATGATAGAGAAACAAGTAATAGGAACGCTCATAACAACGCCTGACAAGTACGTTGAAGTTAGTGAGTTGTTGAATGAAAACAGTTTTACGGATTCATCAACTAAGGCTATATTCTCTACGTTTCTGAAGCTATACAACAAAGGCTCAAACATAAGTCTAGCTTTATTGCAAGAGCGCGTTAATCAATCTGACAACCCTTGCAACATTGCGGATGTAATCGACTTTATGGATTCAGGAAGTGCTTTCTATGAGCATTGCCAAATTTTAAAAGAGAAAGAGGTTAGGCGTGAGCAATCTGTTCTAGGTATGGAGTTGGTGTCTAGGTCTGGTGATGTGAAAGAAGACCCGTTTGAAACTAACGACTACTTAATGGATGAAGCCGAACGCATTGTTTCAATGGTTGATTTTGGCAAGAACAATTCCAACATGGAACTTATAAAGGCGGTAACTACCAAAATGGAATTAGCGTCTAAGAGTAACGGTATGACGGGTCTTTCAACTGGCTTTAAAGAACTTGACCGTGTGTATGGTGGTCGGCAAAATTCAGACCTTATAATCAAAGCCGCTAGACCCGCAATGGGTAAAACTGCACAGGCATTATGTGAGGCTAAACACATGGCTTTTGAATCCAAGAAAAAGGTAATCTTCTTTAGTCTTGAAATGAGCGCAGAACAATTAATGCAGCGTTTGGTTAGCGTTCATACTGGTATTCCTTTGGGTTCAATTAGAAGCGGAGATTTAACATCTACTCAATGGAATACATACAACACAATGGCTGATTACTTAACCGATGACAATCTGATAATTGTAGATAACGTTTATTCATTGAATGGCATACGAACTAAGTGTAAGAAGCTGAAGATGAAAGGCGGTATCAACGCGGTCTATATTGATTATCTTCAACTGATAAACCATAAGGTATCTTCAGGAAGGTCAAAAGAACAAGAGGTAAGCGAAGTATCAAGGGCATTAAAGATGTTAGCAAAAGACTTAGACGTTCCTATTGTTTGTCTTAGCCAACTATCAAGAGCAGTTGAAACAAGGGGCGGCACACATAAACCGATGCTTTCAGATTTACGAGATTCAGGTGCTATTGAACAAGACGCTGATATTGTGGAGTTCATATTCAGACCTGAGTACTACGATAAAGAAGACCCTTCACTACATGGAGTTGCCTATGTGATAATTGCAAAGCATAGAAACGGGGCGTGTGGGGATATTGAGTTGAGATTCAAGCATGAATGTACTAGGTTTGAAAACGTAGGATACCAACAACCAATTGAGCAGCCAGTTCAAAGTACTATGAAACCATCAAACGCATTTGAAGAACCCCCTTTCTGATGAGTAGACCAAGACACATAAGCGAAATAATAGCCGAAATATTAACACAAATTCAGAGCAATGAACAAAGACTTTAAAGTGCTTAATCTTTACGCTTGCTTGGGTGGCAATCGTTACAAATGGGATGAGGTGGCAGAGGAAGCTGGAATTGATATGAAAGTAACTGCGGTTGAATTAGACCCTGAGTTAGCTAAGTTGTATAAAGAGCGTTTCCCAAATGATACGGTAATAGTTGCTGATGCTCACCAATATTTATTAGATCATTACAAGGAGTTTGATTTCATTTGGAGTTCGCCCCCTTGCCCTAGTCACAGTATAGCAAGAGCATACAATTCAAAATATGAAACACTATACCCTGACATGAAGCTGTACGAAGAAATTATAATGTTGAATAATGTCTCTAACGGTAATGATGCAAGATTTAAAGGTAAGTTTGTTGTTGAAAATGTAGTTCCATACTACGAACCATTAATACTCGCAAAGAAGCGAGGTAGGCATTTATATTGGACAAACTTTAATTTACCTAATATATTGACGGATAGAAAAAACCCAGAATTAGGTCATGCAAAAAGCGAAGTTTTAGAACTTTCAAAGTTTCACGATTATGATTTTAAACAATACAATGGGAATCAAAGCAACATGAAAATAGCCCGTAACCTAGTAGACTACGAAGCTGGCAGAACCATCTTTGAAACTGCACTAGGAATTATTAGAAAGAAAGACGTAACACAAACAGAACTATTTTAAATCAGAATCAAAATGAACAAACAAGAACTAGAAGCAATCGAAGTATTAGTTGACCAATTCAGGGAGAAGCTAATCAACTCACACAACGAAATAAGTAAGTACGCCTTTGCCGTCAACTCCAGCGAAGAAAAATTCAACAAGTACGTCAACGCAATAGCTGACTACTTTTGTATCAACGCGAAAGACATAACGGGCAAGCGGTCAAGGCTAACGGACATTAAGAAGTCTAGACACATCTTATGGTGGTTATGCAGAACGGGAGACACTAATGTTAAATGGTCATTGTCTAAGATAGGGCAAAAGACCTGTGAAGAAAGACCTTTCGACCATGCAACGGTATTGCACGGGGTTAGAACGCTAGGTAATGATATTGACTATTGTCATGTTACTAAGCAAGATATAAAAGCTATTGTTGAGTGCTTGGGTATGCGGTTGGTTAAGGTCGGTTCATCGTGGCAAGCAAAGGTTATTTAGAATGATTCTAAAGGAATTGTTGTTAAATTTGATTCTCACAACGGTACGGCTAAACAATCGGAATTAACGGGTAGAACCCACAAACTAAATACTATGACAGCACACGAAACACTTAAGTCTTTTGGGATTGACGTTCAAAGATTGCATGACGAAAAACCAATGCTTTATACCAACATTATCAGGTCAATGGAAGAATACGCACAACAACAAGTTAATTCTGTTTATTTAGATGATGTTGTAAAATCGGATAAACACCGAGTTGTTCGTAGAGGGCATTTTGATGAGTTTGACGCACCGACCGATTGTAATGCGTTAGGATAATAAATTATCTGTTTTACAATGGCTCGCTATGAAACGCGCGTTTAGCGTGTTGTATAGCGTTGGTTGTGATTAATAATAGTGCGGTATAGCACACTAATTGATAGAAGAAATGAAAGAACAAGAAACTGAAATGATAGAATGCCCAGATTGCAATGGCGAGGGTGCTTGGTATAATGACACATCAGGACAATGTACGGTGAGAATGAATGATTGCTGCGGAGGTTGCGGTTATGATGTGGATTGCGAAACTTGCAACGGAACGGGCGAAATTGAAAAAGAAGAGGAAGAATGAAACGTTACCAAGTAAAGCGTTGGGATAAACGCAACACGCTAAAAGCTAAGAAGTATGTAACACCTTTCCTGTTTATGATGTGGATGGCTGTAATAGGGATGGTTTATAGCGTGGTGTTTGTTTAATTTGACTATATTTGTAAACTAAAGATTTAGTTGTTATTTGATTATTCAAACTAATTTTACATAATGCCAAGCGGAGGTAAACGTAAGGGTGCTGGACGCAAATCAGAAGCTGATAAGAAAAGCATTTTAAAGGGGTTAGAACCTTTTAAAGCTGATTGGTTCAAAGCCGTTGGAGATGGTCTTAAAGATGGTAACTACAATTTTTGTAGGTTGTATGCTGAGTATATGTTTGGCAAGCCTACTGAACACGTAGACGTTACTTCAAACAATGAGCCGTTCATATTGAAACTAAATGGAACTAAGTCCGAAGCAAAGTGAAGCATTTGAGTTAGCTACTTCGGGTGAAAAGGATGTTTTATTGTATGGAGGAGCAATCAGAGGTGGAAAAACCGTTTGGCTACTTACAACGTTCTGCTATCTAGCTAGTGAATACGCTGGCTCAAGGTGGGTAATAGTCAGAGAATCATTACCGACACTAAAACGAACTACTTTAGTATCATTTCAAGCATTACTGTCTGAAGGGCTTTCACAATATGTAAGTGATTTCAATAGAGATACTTTTACGGTTACTTTCAAGAACAACAGTCAGATTATATTCATGGCTGAATCATTCGACACCGATAAGGAATTAAACCGCTTTAGAGGTCTTGAAATAAATGGTGCTGGTGCTGAAGAAATAAACGAACTTCAGGAGGCTACTTTTAATAAGCTGATTGAAAGAACAGGAACTTGGCTAAAAGCTGGCGATGTACCTAGCGTCATTCTTGCAACGTGTAACCCAACCCACAATTGGGTAAAGTCAAAGTTTTACGATAGATGGAAGAACGGCACACTACCTGAAAGCTGGGCTTACATTCAAGCAAAGATTACGGATAACCCTTTCATACCAAAAAGCTATTTGGAGGGCTTAAAGGCTAACATGATGCCTTTAGACTATCAAAGGTTTGTTGAGGGAGATTGGGAGGTAATAGAAATAAGTAACCAGTTCGCCTATGAATGGTCTGATGAACACCACATCAAGCCGTGTATCCACAGAGATGACAAACAGTTGATTATTTCAATGGACTTTAACATAGAGCCTTTTGGATTCATTTACTCTCATGTATGGCAAGATTCAGAAGGTTGGCATTGTCATATCTTCATGGAAGAGACAATAAAAGACGGTTCGATAATCAAGGCGGTCAACTCAATACGTTCTAAATTCACCCAAAACCTTTGGAATTGCATTATCACGGGAGATTACAACGGAAACAAGAAAGAGATAAGCCAAAACGACCATGCGTCTAACTTTGAGCAGATACGTAGGGAGTTAAGGCTGAAGCATAGCCAAATACAGACGATACCAAACCCGAAGCACGTTAATAGCCGTAATGACCTGAATTACATCTTGTATCATTCTAGGGGTAATGAGTTTGATATTGACTTTAGGATTGACCCGAAGTGTGAGAATACTATTAGAGATATGCGATTCGTAGAGGCTGATGGTACGGGTTCAATCATCAAGAGCAATCGTAAGGACATACACCAGTTAGCCGACCATTTAGACTGCGTTAGATACTTAGTCAACCATCATTCTGTTAAGCAGTATTTGAAGTATAGGCAAAAGGTTTACATCTAGGTGTTGGCGTGTGTAAACTAAAAAATAGTTTTGTAACTAAGAAAATAGTTGTACTTTAGCAACATGAACATCGTTTTAGCCGCATTTGGCAAAAGAGGTTACTTCTATTCAGCGTATAATCTTGCTTTTTCTATAAAGCATTACGACAAAGACGCTAAGATTCTACTCATTCACGATAAGGGAATTAGTGCGTTACCTCCACATGAAGCTGACATATTCGATATTAAAGTTGAAATAGATGAGGCTA
>Ga0208645_1001933_pt1 | contig 17158 bp, 24 predicted proteins | sample VirMetDEL_Sep_01_FD_184519 | JGI IMG/M metagenome (GOLD analysis project Ga0208645, IMG submission 184519) | Aqueous microbial communities from the Delaware River and Bay under freshwater to marine salinity gradient to study organic matter... | ecosystem: Environmental > Aquatic > Marine >... | reverse complement strand
AACAATTATAACTATAATTGGCAAATTGTTGCTGGAGGTTCAATCACAGCAGGAAGTTGGGTATCTGCTGGTGCTGATTCCGCCGTTGAATATAATATCACAGGTACAGCACACACATTAGGTTCAGGTAGAATATTAGCAAGTGGATTTTTAGCTTCTAATAATCAATCAAGTGGTAATACAGATATTCTTAAAGAAGCGTTATTTAAATTTCAATTAGAAAGAAATTCATTTACAAGTACGCCAGAATTATTAACTATTCGTATGGCTTGTAATACTGATACAGCAGATGTATATGCTAGTATGGATTGGGAAGAAATTAGTAGATAATGAAAACATTTAAACAATATATTTTTTCAAAATTAAAAGAGGCAACAATGCCTATGAGAATTATTATGTTAGGTGGACCGGGTTCTGGTAAATCAACATACTCTAAATTCTTAACAAAAGAATATCAAATACCTCATGTGTACACAGGTGATATGATGAGAGATTTAGCAAAACAAGATACACCAACAGGTCGTAAAGTAAGAAGTGCATTAGAAAAAGGTGATTATGTTGATACAAAAATTGTATTAGATACACTACAGGCCAGATTACAAAGAAAAGATACAGAAAGAGGATATGTATTAGATGGTTTTCCTAGAAGTATGGAACAAGTTAAAGAAATGGAAAAAAGAAATATCGGTTATGACCATGTTGTATATCTAGATGTTGCAGAAGAAGAAGTCATTAGAAGATTAATGTCTAGAGGTCGTGCAGATGATAAACCAGACATTATAAAAAACAGAATTAAAGTTTATAAAAAACAAACACAACCTGTTGTAGATTATTATAAAGACAAACTTATAACTATCAAAGCAAAAGGTGGTGAAGTTATAGAAGATATAGCTGCAGAAATAATAAGTAAGATAAATGAAAGACTATAAAACATTTTTAATTACAGAAGGTGTTTATGACCCTGGTATATTTAAGGCATACTTTCTTGCAGGTGGACCAGGTTCAGGTAAAACATTTGTTACAGCAAATGCATTTGCAGGTACAGGATTAAAATTAGTTAATTCGGATGCCGTATTTGAAAGATATTTAAAACAAGCCGGCCTATCAATGAAAATGCCAGAATCAGAAGCTGAAATTAGAGATGAAATAAGAGCAAGAGCAAAAGCAAAAACATCTGGTAGATTAGATTTATATATTAAAGGTAGATTAGGATTAGTTATTGATGGAACAGGAAGAGATTTTGAACTAATATCCAGACAACAAAGATTATTAAAATTTATAGGTTATGATACTCAAATGATATTTGTAAATACCAGCCTAGATGTTGCATTAGAAAGAAATGCTAAAAGAGAAAGAACTGTGCCTGAATATATTGCTACAAAGAATTGGAATACAGTACAATCTAATATGGGTATGTTTCATAAATTATTTGGTTATAGTAATTTTCATGTAGTAGATAACAATTCATCAGAACAAGAATTAATTACAACAACATTAAATAAGGCTGCAAAAATTGTTAGAAGTACAATGAATAGACCTTTAGGTTATATAGCTAAACAATGGGTAAATAAAGAATTACAACTAAAGAAAAGAGCATGATAGACTTTATTAAAAAATTTAAAGACTTTATATCTACAGGTAAAGAAGTAGAGATTAAAGAATCAATTATTGATATACCAAGGCGTATCTATGCACCTGGTGTATTTGATAATGCTGATACTGAAAATCCAAAACTTAAACAAGAAGTCTTAGATATAATCAATGCACAATTAAAAGAGTTTGAAAAACTTGCACCTGTTGTAAGACATTCTTTAATTGGTTCTATACTTACAAAAAGATATCGTAATGACGCTGACTTGGATATTAATGTATTGTTTGATGTACCAAAAGAAGAACAAGAAGAAAAAAGATTAGAGTGGTCTAAAAAATTAAAAGATATCAATGGTAAATTAATACCTGGCACAGAACACCCTATTAATTATTATGTGATGACCGACCCAGAAGTTGAAAGAAAAAATAATGAAATGGCTGATGGTGTATTTGATATAGAAAATAATACATGGGAAAGAAAACCTGAACCTGATACATTTGAACCAGAAAAATATGAAGCAGATTTTCAAAAGAAAGTCAGAGAGTTAGATGTAATTAAAGGTGAACTAAAAAGAGATTTAATAGATTATGATGAACTAAAAAATCTTACAAACAATGATGTATTAAACTTACAAGATAAAGTCAATAAAAAATTAGAAGAAATAGAAGACAGTATTAGAAAGTATAAAGAAATAGGTGATACACTTACAACACAAAGAAGGGATGCTTTTGCTACTGATATGACACCTGATGAAATCAGAGAATATGGTAAACAAAATAAATTACCTAAAAATGTCATATACAAGATGTTAGAAAAATATCACTATATGAAATTCTATAAAAAATTAAAAGAGATATTAGATGATGATAAAATAGATGATAAAGAATTAGATGATTTACAAATGCATGAAGATAATCAATTAAAAGAAGCAGTCAATAAATCATTAGTCTTTACATTTGGCCGTTTTAATCCACCTACAATAGGCCATGAAAAATTAATTAAGAAAGTGGCAAGTATGCCTGGTGATGTTAAACATGTCTATTTAAGTAAATCACAAGATGTTAAAAAGAATCCTTTAACTGTAACACAAAAGATACAGTTTATGAGAGATATGTTCCCTCAATATAGAAGTATGTTTAGAATACCATCATCAAATATGGTGTTAGATATCTTAGTCAATGCATACAAGAAAGGATTTGAAACAGTAACTATGATTGTTGGTAGTGATAGAGTGAGAGAATTTGAAACATTAATGAAAAAATATAATGATGTTAAAATGAGAAATGGTTACTACAAGTTTAAAGATATTAAAGTAGTAAGTGCTGGTGAAAGAGACCCAGATGCTGAAGGCGCTGTAGGTATGAGTGCAAGTAAAATGAGAGCAGCTGTACAAAATGATGACTTTGAATCATTTAAAAGAGGATTGCCACTAACATATAGAAATGCAGAACAATTATTTAAAGCCGTTGCAACAGGTATGAGAGTATCATATAATAGAAAAAAATTAGCAGCTTCAGTAAATCATCATTTAGGATATGAAAATAAACCTATTGCAAGTTTAGAAGAATTTGAACAAAAACAAATTAGAGATATGTATATCAGAGAAATGTTATTTAACATAGGTGATTCTGTAAATTATGTTAAAGAAGACATACAAGGTATTGTTAAAAGAAGAGGAACAAATTATATTGTTATAGAAGACAATAATAGTAACTTACATAAATGTTGGATATGGGATTGTATTCCTGAATCATCTGATAGAGAGATAGAAATGAGAGAGTATGACTTAAATGTTGACTATGGTTTTGAAGCAGTCAATGAAAAAACTGATGATGGCCATACAGATAGTTTGCCACAAGATAGAGATGTCAAAAAGAAACCTGGTACACAACCAAAGAAGTATTATAAAGGTCTTGCAAAAGATATAAAAAGTAAAAGAGCTGCTCATTTTAAATCACAAGACACAACAGAACCAGGATATAAGCCAGCACCTGGTGATGAAAAGGCAAAAACAAAACCATCTAAACATACTCAAAAATATAAAAAGATGTTTGGTGAATTTAAGAAAGATTTAAAAGACGCTTGTTGGTCAGGTTATAAACAAGTAGGTATGAAAACTAAAAATGGTAAACAAGTACCTAATTGTGTGCCTGAAGAATTAGAAGAATCTATAGCTGCTGTTAAGAAAAAGGCAGAAAAGACAGGAATGCCTTATAGTATATTAAAGAAAGTATATGACAGAGGTATGGCAGCTTGGAAAGGTGGACATAGACCAGGTGCAACACAAGTACAATGGGCATTGGCAAGAGTAAATTCTTTTGTTACTAAATCATCTGGTACATGGGGTGGCGCAGATTCAGATTTAGCAAAACAAGTCAGAGCAAAAAAAGAAGCTTATGAAATAGGCCAAGACTATGCTAATCACACAAAAGAAATGACACCAGGCGAAACACCTGATGAAAAGGCAATAGATAGTAAAGATATCACACCAGAAATTAGAGAGAAAAGAAAAAAATCTTTCAAAGAGTTTGTTGAAGAAACAACAGATGGTGTAAAATATCATATAGAAAATAATATACCTTTTTCAGAAAATATCTATCGTGTTCATAGTACAGAATTTTATAAACTGTTTAGAGAAGCAAGAGCAAGATATCAAGAAGGCACACTTACTGAACTAAACGAATGGGACAAAGAACTATTAGAAACAGACATAGGTGAGTTTGGCATTTATGAAGGTCAAGAAGTGCCTTTAGATTGTCCTATACAAGAGGCAGATGTTGAACTTAATAAACCAAAAAGAGGTGGACCAAAGAAATTCTATGTGTATGTAAAAGACCCAAAAACAGGTAATGTTAAAAAAGTATCGTGGGGAGACACAACAGGACTTAAAGTTAAATTAAATGACCCTAAAGCAAGAAAGTCATTTGCGGCCAGACATCAATGTGACCAACAAAAAGATAGAACAAAACCAGGATATTGGGCATGTAATCTTCCAAGATATGCTAAGTCATTAGGTTTAGGTTCTGGAGGCAATTTTTTCTGGTAAGATGAACCCATATACTGAAAAAGCTTGGAAGAATTATAAGATTAGAACATTTTCTGTTGCAGTAAATGAACAAGAACTTGTCTGGCATAGAGACAAAAGGTCAAGAATTGTAAGGGTTATAGAAGGTGAGGGTTGGAAAATACAGTTAGATAATCAACTTCCTAGAGATTTCTACGAAGGAGATATTATAAATAAAAGTAAAATGAGATATCATAGACTAATTAAAGGTAATACAGATTTAGTATTGGAGATTAAAGAACAATGAGTAGATATAGAAAAACAATGAGAGAAGCCTTAGAAGAAATCAGAGGCAAAGTGAAAGAACAACAAAATCTTAAAGAAGATGGCCACACAGATGTGGTATCTGCTAAGAGGCAATGTTCTACTATTATGGAAGACGCTAGAGATATCTCAAATAAACTAGGCTCACTTTCTCCAGAAGATGGTCTACCATCATGGTGGATGAACAAACTTGCTGTATCTTCTAATAGTATGAACAAACTTCGTGATTTCTTTATACATTCAGAAGCAAGACAACTAAAAGACCCTAAAAAAGAAATGATGGTCGTTAAAGACGGCAAAGTAAAAGTTATTGATAAATCTGATTGGGACAAATATAAAGCAAAAGGTTATGATATGGCTGAAGAACTAGAAGAAGGTAAAATGAAAGATATCTTTTCTATGCAACAAGATGGCGCTTCTGTAAAAGATATTGCTAAAAAAATGGGTCTAGATGTTCAAACAGTCAAAGACATATTAGGTGAAGAAATTGCATTAGAAAAAGTCGAAAGAGTTCCTACTGGTCAATACATTGTTTCTTATAAAACACAAGACGGTACAAGAAAAGCTAGAGTTTTTGATTACAGACAACATGCACATGACTTTGAAAAGAAACTAAAAAGTTATGGTCTTAAATCTGAAGAAGATTTAAAAGAATTTAATCCTGATTTTGGTAAAGACGCTTCAGCGAGCAGAACTCAAACATCTGGTGAAAAAGATAAAGTTATTAAAGATGATAAAGACAAAGATAAAGAAATTCAGTCATTAAAAAATGACATAGCAATGCTTAAAACAAAATTAGAAAATGAAAAAAATAAAGCAGTAAAACCAGAACCTAATCCAAAAACTGGTGAAGTGCCTTTAACAGTAGGTGTTGCATATAAACATTTTAAAGACAAAGAAGAAAAAGTTAAAACAGAAGAAATAGAAATACCAGAAATAGAAATAGATGAAAACTTTAGTCCTGCTATGGTTGCTAAACTTAAAAAGGCATATGAACCTTTAAGAGGAAAAAGAATCGCACCTGAACCTTTAATGAAAATATTTGATAAGATTGATAGTAACAAGGATGCTTTGATTACACTATACAAGGCAGACATACCTTTTGTTAGTACACTAGCAGGAAGTAGACTTTCTCAAAAACATAATTTAAGTCCTATGGATATTAAAAGAATTATATCTAAAGAAGAAGTGCAAGAAGAAGTAGAACTTACAGAATACTTTGCAACAGTACATTCAGACAAGAAACAAATCGCAGACTTTATTAAGAAAAACAAATCAGGTATTGATTATGTAGATGATGACGCTGGTGGTAACATAGAGTTTGAAGGTAAAAATGCTCATGAACTTGCAGATAAAGTAAAGGCAAAGTTTGGTGTAAGAGTTACAAAAGAAAGTTTTGAACCAATAGAAGATAAATCATTAGATGAAAAAGTAAATATGAATGTACCAATGACTGTTCAATATACTTACGGAAGAAATCCAATCTCATTTATGCAAACACTTGTAGGTACTAAAGCAGGTAAGAAATTAAAATCTGTTTTCCCTATTAAAAAGGGAAGTGGTGTATATACTTTAAAAGGCACAGGTCAAGACCATATAGATTTCTTAAAAGTATTAAACAATAAAGGTATCATGCCAAAGAATAAAATCTTAGGTGAAGAACAAAAATTTGAAGGTGCTAGAAACCTTGTTAATAAAATATTAGGAGAAAGAAAGTAATGTCGTACTTAAACAACAAACCAGGCAGTCTTGAAGAAATTGCAGCTAAAATGTCAAAAGGCATTCAAGATGAGGATTATCAAGCACTATTTAAAAAAGAATTAGAAAAAGCAGGTAAGGGTATAGGCTCTATGACACCTGCTGAAAAGAAAGCATTCTTTAATAAGATTGATTCAATGTATAAAGCAAAGAATGAAAGTATTGAAGAAAAAGTAGATAACCCATATGCAGTTGGTATGGCAGCCGCTATGAAACAAACAGGTGATAAACCACCTCTTAAAAAATCTACAATAACAAAAGCACACGACATTGCTAAATCAATACAAAAAGATGAAGAACCAAAAGCAGACAAAATGAATAAACAACAAAAGTCTGTCAAAGGCGAATCAGTAGAACTAGAAGAAGGCAAAAAATATACAGTACATTCAGGTGAAAAAAATGTAAAAGATATAGTGGGTTGGGCAGCTGATTTTGGCAAAGATAGTGGTATTCCTGGTGTAATGAAAAATGGTATAACAGATATTAAATATGGTGCTAAAAAAGTATCATTTGGTGGTAAAAGTGCTAAAAATCTTGCACAATATTTTGCTAAAACCCACGGTCTTAAAGTAACAAACGAAGAACTAGAAGAAGGTGGTGTCAAAGACTTCTTAATGGATGTTGAAGATGACGCTGGTTCTATGAGTTTAAATGACTTAATCAAAAAGTATTATGGTCTAATGGGTTTAACTGCTCAAGAAATCAAAAAGATTTATTACAGAGTAAATGAATCCGTAAATGAAGAATCTGAAGAAAAAGAAGAAGTTAAATCTTTAAGAGATACTATTCATGATGTTTGGAATCAAGCTGCTAACGAAGAAGAAAAAAGAGAAGAAGACGCTAAGTGGTTAAAGACTGAAGCAAAATCTGAAATTAAATGTCCTAATTGTGGACATATGAATGACGCTGACGCTAAAAAATGTTCTAATTGTGGTCATGATTTAACAAAATCTGAAGAAAAAGATAGTAAGAAAAAAACTATGACAGGTTCTCCTGCTAGTAAAGTAGATACTACACCAGAAGTTGAATTTGAAAAATAATGACCATATATGTGGACATGGATGGAGTGCTATGCGACTTCGTAAAACAAGTAGAGACCGTTCACGGTTTTAAAATTAATAATTGGTCTCGTATGCAACCAGCAGACCGTTGGGTAAAGATAAGAGCATACAAAAGATTTTGGTCAGACATGCCTTGGTATCCTGGTTCAAGACAAATGTGGTCTTATATACAAAAGTATGATGTAAAGATATTATCAGCGTTTGTAAGAGAATCACACGACCCAAACTGTAGACAAGGTAAATTAGCTTGGATTCAAAAACATTTAGGCCTACCAACAAATAAAATTCACTTAGTCAAAAGACATCAAAAACAAGATTATGCGAAAACAGGTGGCAAACCTAATATATTGATAGATGATTTTGAAAAAAATATCAAACAATTCAATGCAAGAGGTGGTATAGGCATACGCTTCAAATCACCAACACAAGTCATTGGAGACCTCAAAAAGCTTGGTTTATAATAATAAATCTTATAAATAGTGTTATAGATTAAAAATGTGAGTACTTTAATTAACTTAGAGGAGAGAATACTATGTCAGGATGGTTAAACACAGATACAGGAACATCTGCTCCATTATGGGCATTAGCACAAGTAGACTTAGCGCCTACAGCAGCTAATATGTCTGATAGTGGTTCAGCCGCTTCTGGTAAACTATTTAACAACGCTACTGAAGATAACCTTGTAACTAACATAACTGTTGGTCTATTTAACTTGAAAGATAGTGAAGTAGAAAAAGGGGCTCATGCTGGTTGGAATATGAAAGTAACCGGTACAGATGGCCGTGCTTCAAGAGTGATGTATGAAACTTTAGTTTGCTTAAGTAATTCAGCAGACGCTTAATAAATAATAATGATTAGAGAGGGAAGGAACTTTCGTGCAGACTTCCCTCTCATTTTGGTCTATGTGTATGCATAGAGTAGCATTCCCGAAAGGGTTTAGGAGAAAAAAATGGCAGATAAAAAAATAACGGCATTGACCGATTTAGGTGATAACCTAGCAGCTGCAGATTTATTTCATGTTGTAGATGACCCAAGTGGTACACCTGTCAATAAGAAAGTAACAGCAGCTGATGTATTTAATAACATACCTTCATGGTTGGGTTTATCAGACACATCACAAGCAATCACAGCTAGTGGTTCATCAACAGCAGTAACATTAACAGAATCAGTTACAGAGGTAAGTGCAAACTCATCTACTGAAACATTGACTGTTGCAGATGGTTCTGATGGTCAAATTAAAATTATTCTAAATACTTCAACATCAGGTACAAACGCTGTAACTATAACACCTTCAAATTTAAGAGGTTATACATCAGCAGTTTTAAATGCACCTGGTGAAAGTGTTATTTTGATGTTTAAAAACTCAAATTGGAATATTATAGGTGGTAACGGCTACGCAACAGCTTAATTAAATTATAGGAGTATATTATGGCAAACGGTTCGATTACATGGCAGGAATTAGAGGAAGAAAAGAAAAGACTGGAAGAAGATTTTGCTAAGACACAAGATGGAATTAAACAACTTGAAATAGAATTAGGAAAACAAAAATCTAATTTAAATGCATTATATGGTGCAGCTCAAGAAGTAGACAATCTAATAGTCAAAGCAAAAGAGGGATTAAAGTCAGAAGCTAGAAAAGTAGCAAATGGCGAAAAATAGAAAATGAAAAAGTTTAAAGAATTAGTTAATGAAATAGAAGTATCAGACTTTGAACAAGAAGTCTTACAACAAGATAATTCTGAAGAAGAACAATCTTTAAATGATAGTGAAGAACAAAAATAGAGGTAAACATGAAAACATTTAAACAACACATAAACGAAATGGTTGTCGGTTCAGGTGTTAAAACAGCTGCTTCTGTAGGTACTACAGTTGATGGACAATCAGTTGAGGATAGTGTTATCGGTGTTCATAACATTCATGATGAAGAAGTGCTAAAGGTAGTAAATGGTTTCGTTGGTGCAATTGCAGGTAGAGAATATCTTAACCCACAACATGCAGTAAATGAACTAAAAGAAAAACTATCTAGAGTAGGTCTTTCATTTGAGTGTGAATTAGAAGGTGATAATGGTACAACAACATGTGAAGTTTCACAATTTGGTGGCCGCTTTGGTAAAGATACTGATGGTACAGACCTCAATGATGATGGCATATCTCATAGAAAAGACGGTGGATTAAAATTAGAAGTTAAACACGAAAAATTATCCACAGGCTCTTCTAAAGTATATGCAAAATTAGTATAATTAAAAACTGACTATATTATGTTTAAAGAGATTACGGAAGAAAACTGGCTACTATTTGCTCAACATTATTATGAAAATCCTACATTGCAAAAGCAAGAGGAGTTTTATGATGATATTAAGAGATTTAAATATTTAAAAAGATTATTTCGTAAATATGATACAACAGGTAATATAAAAATAAGACTTGTTGTAAATCATATTATTGTCTTACATAACATATTTGGTGTAGAAGCTGCAGTTACTTTATTACTTTTTAAAGTAGAAAGAAAACATTGGCCTATTCTAAAGTCAGTTTTAAATTATCTAGAGTATTTGTATCCTCTAGAATTAGGAGAGATTCAAGAGGATGACAAAGTAAATAAATTGTTACAGGAATTATAATGGCAAATAGAGCAATAGATTTATTAATAACTTATAGAGTTATAAAACTGTTAGTAACACCTTTTGAAAAACAAGAGGCGTTTAAACAAGGTATTATAGATAAAGACGGTAAAGTTTTAAAAAAATATAGAACCTTAAAAACACAGGCAGAGAAAAAATCTTATACTCTATTACATAGATTTATTTTTAATATAAAAAGATTATTAGGTAAAGTAGGTCTTGGTGGTAGACTAGGTTCATTTGCTGTTGCACTTGCTACATTAATTAAAGAAGATAAAGAAATGGAGAAACATAAACTTATCTTAGAAAGTGCTGTAATAAGATATTTAAAAGATTCAAATCAATATGAATCATTATTAGAAGAACAAGGAAATGTTTTTAAGATAAATGAAGAACCATTTATGACATGCTTTGGTATAGATGTATACGAAGTAGATGGTGAATTAGTATCAGAAGAAAATTATGCCAAACAAAAAAACATTATTGTATAAAGAATTTTTAAGAAAGCACACAACAGAGGACATTGTAAATAAAATGTCTGAAGAAGTAAGTGAGGCACCTTCTTGTCCACCAGCTGCAGGTGATGTAGATTTAAATACTAAAAACAGAAACTCTACAATTAAAAATCATATGTATGGTCCACTTAATGTAGATGAACCAGCAGATTATTGGGAAAAGATTGCTGATAAATGGGATACATCTGAAGAAGCTGCAAAGAAATCTCTATGTGGTAATTGTGTTGCATTTGATATCTCACCACGAATGAAAGAATGTATGCCTGGTCCGATAAGTGATAAGGATGGCCATCTAGGATACTGCTGGATGCACCATTTTAAGTGTCATAGTGCAAGAACATGTGATACTTGGGCAAAGGGTGGACCAATCGTAAAAGACACCATATCAACTGAGTGGCAAGATAGAGCAGGAATGAGTGAAGACGCTCCAGCAAATTCCGTTGCAGGTGGTGGTGTAGATATGGCACCTAATGCTAGACACCCATTATCAAAATCATATCTTAAATATAAAAAAGACAACGAAAAGACTGCTAGAAAATTAGGTCTAATGGTAAAAGAAGACAATGACAATAATAATGTCATATTAAAAAGTATTATAGATACAATGCAAAAATTAGATGAAGCAGTTGATAAAGTTTCAGGTGTAAAAACAGAAATACAATTTGAAGAAGAAAAAGAATATAAAACATTTAGTCAAAAATTTAATGTAGGTAAAAATGAAGACATTTAAAGAATACATGTCAGGATTTTCTAGAGGTTCTTTTGATACATTAAAACCTATGGCAGATTTAGGTGATAAAGAACCATATAGACCTGCTGGTCAAAGAAGTCTAAGTGTAGGTATCAATGCAGCTTATTCAACACAAGCATCAGGTACTATGAGGCCATTTTTAAAGGCACAAAAAAAGAAAACTGTTAAGAAAGAAAAGTGGTCACAAAAATATAAAGATAGTATCGACTGTGATAACCCAAAAGGTTTTTCACAAAAGGCACATTGTCAAGGTAAAAAGAAAAAGAATGAAGAAACAAAGAGAGTACCTAGACAATATAAAAGTCAAGACCCAGACAAACATTCAGATTTATATACAGATGAAAACCCAAAAGGAACTATAAAAGGTTTAGGTTTTGTTGATGGAGCAAAAGCAAGAGAGAGTATAAAGAAGATAGATAATTCAGGTAAAACACATGCACATAAAATGCAAGCTGCAATGGCAATGCACCAAAGAGCTAGAGTAGCAGCCGATAGAGCAAAGAATACAGAAACTAAAAAGAATTTATCAGATGCTGAGGGTGTGTATAAAAACTATATAGAAAAGATGAAAAAAATAACTATTAAAAGGAGAAAAAGCAAATGATAGAAAAACTAAAATCATTACTAGAAAGTTTATTAGTAAAAGTTGGTCTTAAAAAACCTGCTAAAAAAACTAGAGCTAAAAAAGTAAGAAGAAAAGTTGCAGCTAAGAAAAAGTGAATAGTTTTTTAAAAATATTAGTTGAGTTTGGTTTACCTGTTGCAGCTGCAATTGTAATGGGTGTTTTTATTTACATCATTATAAAATATATTTTAGAATCTGTTGTTAGTAAAGTAAAAACAATGCATGGAATAATAATGGCATTAGACAATAGAGTTAAGACCATGAACCATGATATGATAAAGTTAGATTTGCTTATATCACATTCTCTTAATTTAAAACCAGATGAAGATAGAATATCTAGAGCTGACGGTAAAAATGATGCTAGGCGTGATTAGTGGAAACTTTAAATTTAATTGACCTATTAAATAAGTACGGTTTTGCCACCATAGCCGCTATTGGTATGGGCTGGTTTATTTTCTTTATTTACAATTATGTAACAACAGAAATACAAAAAAAATTGAGTGAAATGAATACAGTCTTAATTGCTCTTATAGACAGAGTAAGAATGTTAGATAATGATATCATACGATTAAAAAGTAAAGTCAATACTGTTCTCCAATTACGAGAAAAAGAGAAAAAAACAGTCTCCAGAAAATAGTTTCTACAAGTCAAATCTTATAAATACTAGTATGGAAACACTAGAAATTAAAAAACTGGTGTTAGTATCCTTTCTATTATGCACTTGTTTGATTCATACTAGCACAGCAAGTGAACTTACCCACAAATTTGGAAACCCAGCTTTTAGTAAAGAGGGGTATTCTTCACATGCCTTATCAATAGAGCAGCTACAATACACTAGAGAAAATGACCGAATTAAAGATGAGAAGTCTGCTATATCACAAGCTGAACGAGATGAAAAAAATAAAACAATCAATAAATTTATTGCCAATGTAGAAAGTCGTATCTATGCTAACTTATCAAAACAATTAGTTGATAATATGTTTGGTACAGGTTGTACAGAAAATTGTGCAACAAGTGGAACTGCTGAAGTAGAAGGTTCTACAATTTATTGGGTAAAAGATACATCAACAGAGATTATTAGTTTGACTATAACAGACCCTTCAGGAACAGTATCAACATTATCTGTACCAGTCGGTGATTTTACATTCTAGGATAAAAATAATGTGGACTTATGTATTAATATTTTTAATGGGATTTTGCATGTCTGGATGTTCAACAACAATGGGCAATTATGTGGAGATGTCAGAAAAACCATTTATTGAAAATCATACAACAACAGAATTATTAAAAAAGATACCTGATTTAGACCAAGATAAAATAACAATTGCAGTCTATGATTTTCCTGATAGAACAGGACAGAGAAAACCAAATGATAAATTTTCTCAATTAAGTACGGCAGTAACACAGGGGCCAGAAGTGTATTTAATATCAGCACTTAAAAAGGTAAGTGGTGGTGATTGGTTTACTGTAGTAGAAAGAAAAGGATTAAATAGTCTAGTCAAAGAAAGACAATTGATTAGGTCTACAAGAGAATTATATGATGGTGAACAAAAAGCAAATAATATATTAAAACCATTATTATTTGCTGGACTTATTATAGAGGGGGGTGTCGTTAGTTACGATTCAAATGTCGTAAGTGGCGGCGATGGTGCAAGAGTATTCGGTATTGGTGCTTCCAAACAATACCGAACAGACCAAGTAACTGTTGGAATGAGAGTAATTACTGTACAAACAGGGGAAGTTATTTTGACTGTACAGGCAACTAAGAAAATTGCTAGTTATCAATCAGGCGCAGATGTATTTAGATTCTTTGATACCAGAACTAAAGCATTAGAAATAGAAACAGGTGCGGCTGTAAATGAACCAACAGATTATGCCATTCGTTCTGCTATAGAATATGCAGTTATAAAAATGATAGAAGAAGGAGAAAAAGATGGCTATTGGAAGTTTAAAACAAAGGAGAAAAAATGAAAACAATAATCACATTTGCTATGTTAATGGTGATTTCGTTATCAGTTTATTCAAATGACATATATATTCAACAATCTGGTGCTTCATTAGATTTAGATGTAACACAAGATGGTCAGAATAACACAGTAGGTAATAGTACCACAGCTTCAAGTTCAACAGGTGCTACTACTGTATTAGACATTGACCAGGTAGGTAATAGTAACATATTAACTTATCAAATTAACGGTGCTACTTATACTGGTACTATTAGTTTAACAGGCGATTCAAATGATGTAGATTTAAACTGTGATAGTGCAGGAACAAATAGTTCTTGTGAAACTGTTACTGCTTCTGTTACATGGGTAGGTTCTTCAAATGATTTAGATATAGATATTGGAGAAACTTCAGACGCTTCTAACTCTACAGTAACAATTACAGGTTCAAGTGGAAGTGATAGTAATGTTATAGCAGCTACAATAGATGGCACATCTGCTATATTAACACTTACAGTTAATGGTGATACCAATAACTATCTTATTGACATAGATGGAGATGGAGATACTAATGGCCATACACTAGTACATTCACACACAGGTTCTATTGCTGATGTAGATATTACTCAAAGTGGTATTTATGATAACTTAATAAACCTAACAACATCTGGTGATAACGCTGATATTGATATATCACAAACAGACTAATGAGAATACTTTTGATTATGTTTCTTGTGTTCAGTACGAATGCTCTTGGAGGAGTAATCGGTGATGTTATATTGCAAGAAGGTATTGGTAGTGTAGAAAGAAAAGATGGTGATGAGTTTGAAAGTAAAAAAGATTTGGACATCTTTTCTTATGACACAGTAAGAACAGGTAAAGGTAAAACTGCCATTGAGTTTGTTGATGATACAAGAGTAGATGTTACAGAACACTCTAAATTAATTATAGATGAGTTTGTCTATGACCCTAATACAAAAAAGGGTGCCTTATCTTTAAAGGCATCCTTAGGTACTGTTAGATATGCTTCAGGTCAAATTGCAAAAAACTCAAAACAAAATGTCAAAGTACAAACTCCATCAGCAACAATTGGTGTTCGTGGTACAGACTTTACAATGACTATAGATGAAACAGGAAGTTCAACAATTATATTATTGCCTTCGTGTGATACAAATGGCAATTGTTATGTAGGAGAAATAGATGTAACATCTGATGCTGGTCAGGTTATATTAAATCAGGCATTTCAAGCTACCGTTGTAGAAACAGTATCTAGTAATCCTATGAAACCTGTTATATTGGATATTGAGGAAGATTTAATAGGAAATTTATTAATTGTATCAAGACCTAAAGAGATAGAAGAACAAAAAACAAAAGAAGAATATAATGAAGTTGCTAATGCATTAGATTTAGATTTTTTACAATTTGAAGATTTAGAAATAGATTACTTAGAAGAAGAATCAGAAAATTGGGCAACAGGATTAGACATAGATTTTTTAGAACAAAATTTTTTAGTTGATATATTAGACCAAATTAACAAAGAATTGGCTAAATCTATGAGAAATGAATTTGACAAACAAAAAACAACAGCAGATGTCAAATTAGGAAAAGACCCTGTAACAGGTATAATATTATTAGATGAAGACCCTCAATGGGTATGGAGTAGAGAAGACGCTTCAGGTAATTTTATAGAGTTCAGACTTAACAAAGAAAATTCATATGTGTTAAATGTTATACAACAAGACTATGAAATAATAGATTACGAAATAGGAGGTGTAGATAATGCAATTACAGTTTATCAAACTCAGTAGTTTATTTTTGATACTACTTAGTTTTTCTGTTCATGCAAATGATTTAACTTTGGATATGACAGGAAATAATGGCACATTAAATGTTATACAAGATGGCCAGGATAATTCTATTGATATGTCCGCTAGTTCTTGGCTAGGTGGAAATTTAGATTTAAGACAGATAGGTGATAACAACACTATAGATGTAGATGTTATAGGTGGTACCGGTTCAGGTAGTATTTTAAATATATATCAAACAGGCGATAATAAAAGTTATAGTAATTCATTGTCATGTGGTCATACATGGTGTGAATTAACAGTTACTCAATGAAAAAAATTGTTACACATTGGACATTCGCATTTGTAACTTTAGTTGGATTAACATTTTATGGTTTACAAGAACCATTTGTCAAAGAAATATTAAAATTAAAATCATTTGACATGTTGATACAACAAGAAGAAACAAGTTTATCAACAGACATTGGTGTCGTAACTATAGATGAAAAGGCAATTGAAAAGTATGGACAATGGCCATGGTCAAGAGATAAAATCGCAGAAGTAATTCTTAAACTAAGACAAGCTGGTGCTGGTGTAATTGTTTTACCTATATTATTTTCAGAAGAAGATAGATTTGGTACAGATGAATTTTTTGCAAAAGTATTGACTAATAATGGTGTGGTCATTGCACAAACAGGTACATCACAAACAAATAAAAATGCCGTGCCAAGAGGTGTTGCAAAAATAGGCAATCCATTACCTTATCTGTTTGAATGGGAAGGTATGTTAGGACCAATACCTGAGTTAGGAAGTAATGCTGATGGTGTAGGTGTTATAAACACAGCACCAGAAATAGATGGTGTCGTAAGAAGAATTCCATTGATAATGAGAATAGGTGAGGCAACATATCCAACAATTGGTTTAGAAGTTATCAGAGTTGCAACAGGCAATCCTAGTTATCAAGTTAAGGCAGGAGATGGTGGTGTTCAAGCAGTAAGAGTTCCAGGTTTTCCAATTATAGAAACAGACCCTAATGCTAGAATATGGTTAAGATGGAATAAAACATTTGAAACAATATCAGCTTCAGAAGATGACTTTTCAAAATTTAATGGCCGTACTGTCATTGTAGGAACAACAGCAGAAGGATTAAACAGTATTATTGCAACACCTGTTGGTGAAAAA
>Ga0208645_1001928_pt1 | contig 17219 bp, 24 predicted proteins | sample VirMetDEL_Sep_01_FD_184519 | JGI IMG/M metagenome (GOLD analysis project Ga0208645, IMG submission 184519) | Aqueous microbial communities from the Delaware River and Bay under freshwater to marine salinity gradient to study organic matter... | ecosystem: Environmental > Aquatic > Marine >... | reverse complement strand
GGGGGGTTGTCCTTCGGACCAATCCCGAAGGGATTGCCCCCCGTCAATTAGCGTCCCTTATAGGAGGATTGTCATAGTGTCCACTATCCCAAAGGGATTGTGGGCGGAATATTAATCAGTATGATTAATATGGAGATGACAACCGCACGATAATCAAGTGTGGGACGGAAGATTGACCCTGTGGTGGTAGACATATGGTATTGCAGAGGTATTAATTATATGATATATAATTAATCTGCAGTTTGCTTGAGGGCAAGATCTATGAGGGACTCGATAGTTTTGTCTTTCTGATTGATTAGACCGATTAGATGTGGGTCATCAGGATGGGATACTCCGTCCCGATTACAGTAATAATAGAAATTAGAGTCTACCAGCCACTCTAATCTGTTTAACAAAAACCATTCAGGCCAAGAGGTCCACTCCATGTCAAGAGAATTATGCCCTCGCCAATTAGTTCCATATCTTTTGATAAGGATATCGATAGCAGTTCCTAACTGCTGCTCAAAAGGTATTTCTTCAGAAATACCAGCCAAGCCCATATCATTTGCTGGAGGACTCGGAGTATCCTGGAAATGTGCATTACCTATCTTATTTTTAAATAGCATAATACCAGTAGTAGTTAGTTTTTGTCGTTTGCCAGAGGTCTTCCATCCGTCTTTGGTAGCCGCTAACATTTTAGATCCCCGAGGACCCCAATCATTATACCATGCTGTAAAACTCTTATTATCTCCGCCAGCAGCCTGCCATAGTTCGGTTTTGGTGAAGTCACGATCTAATTCGGAGAAATCAACTGCCGCTCGAATCCATCGCTCGGCTTGTTCAGGTGAATATCCAGGCATGACCACCACTTTAGTGCCTCCGGCACACAATCGTGGTGTAACCACCCTCATATATTTTTATATTTGCACACAAAAAATAACGAAAATATGGGCTTTGAAACCTTCCAAGCAGAATAAGATCAAGAAGATCAAGAAGATCAAGGAAAAAAACAAGGGGTCTGCACTTTGCCGGCGAGGGGGTTGTATAGTTCCCTTCGTTGATATTATATATCAACAGTAGTTTATAGTTGTTTTAGATAGTTTGAGTGTGGACTGAAGCGTCTGATTCATAGGGTTTAGAAACCCAATCTGACGCCGGTGGTCCGTGCTTTTGAGATAAAGATCAAGAAGATCAAGAAAAAGATCAAGGAATAATATATAAAGGTGATAACATTCCATTTTGATTATGCCTATGAATGACCATCAGGATTCTGAACATTTCTCCTACGAGAGAAATTGGGAAGAGATTGAGGATATGTTGTATCAGGCAGAACGCAAGATGAACAGTTGGGTGATGACATACCATCGGGCTGTTGGCGTTGATAACCGTAAGGTTATGAAAGAGGCGGCTCGAAATAAAAAGGCTCTTGAAGGAGTTGTTAAGACGCTGCGATGGGTTTTGGGAGATAAGGATATCCCGCACCCATTGGAGTAGATATTATGGCGTCTTGGCTAATTATTATAGCATTAAAATATATGAGATGGAGGGGTGAAATCGATGACGAAAAAGTGGAAACAATACGGAGGTCCATGCAGAAGACAATGTGATGTTGATGAAAAGACCTTGGTTTGTCAATCTTGCGGTATGTGGTATGGAATAGGTGAAGAAGAATGAGTTTGTGGTGGTTGTTATTGTTAATTTTATTTGGTTTAGCGATTTCTCCTATGGAATGGGAGGGATATGAATGACGAAGTTAAGAGGTGGAACGCCGATTTGGAGATGGCGTGATGTTTTATCTGATAATGGTGATTATGAGATTTTAGCCAACACGGTGTATACAGACTATGATTCTGCTGTGGAAGATCTAATCGATATGGAGGTAAGTGTTTCAGAGTGCTCGGATTTAGAATCACATAGCGATGATAAGTTAAATTGTAGCATTTGTAAAAAGGGTTTAATGATGGGAAGTCATTGTTTAGATATTGGTTTTAGTAAAAAGGCTAAGCAAAAGTGGCCGACTATGATTTTAAAGCGAAGATATTGTAGTTTGTATTGTGCCAAGCAAGATTATCTTGACAAGGATAGTCCGATTCATAACAAGCCGGTGAAACCTAAAAAGCGAAAAGGCAAGAAGTGACCGCAATCTTTATATACTTGATGGATAAAGGTTTAATTATGGGCAAGACACTTAATGAGATTACAGGTCCACGGGTTTTCGTGGTCGATAATCCCCGAACCAAGAAACTTCATATTACGGGAGGCTATGGGCAACCCGATATGAAAAGGACGCTTTGCGGTCAAAAGGTTAATACACCCACGGTTTTAGATCCTCGTGATACGGCGGCTCGGGATGGATATCAAGATTACACTAAATGGTGTGTTAAATGTATGGGGCTTTTGGATTTTGAAGCCTTAGACCAAATTATCTTGTTTGCAGCGATTGAGTGGCCGACGGGAACGAATGGACAACTTTCGGTTGTGCCTCACCTAAGTCGTAAAAGACCTAAATTGAAATTAACACCGCCTCCTGCCAATCCTACAACTTACAAAGTTAAAGATGTGGCCTCACCAACTCCAATTATTACTTCACGGGTTAGAAAACCTGTGGGTGGAACTGTTATCGCTGCCCCGGCTAAGAAAAAGCGAAAGACTCGATCTGATAAGGGTGTTAAAAGAGGACCTCGTAAGAAACCGGAAGTAATGCCGACACCACAACCACAACCACAACCTGAAGTAGTAATTGAAACTGTGGAAGAGGGATCCGATGTATAGATATTATCTTAATGAACACGATATGGCTTCTGCTTGCGAATCTGCAGTAGAAGAGTGGGAGTATTGGGAAAACCAAAATAAGAAAGGAATTGGTGGTCGTTATAATCATAATTCCAAAGTGGGTTGTTATGTCAGCAAGAAAAGTGAATGGGCGGTATTTGGTTATTTGCGATGGAAATTAAAAGGTTCCAGCCGGAAAGTGTATCCAGAATTTAAAAAGAAGCGTCATGAATCTGATATCAAGGTGGAAGAAGATCATATTGAAATTAAAAGTCTACAAAATAAACAATGGAAGCGATTCAAAAGAATGGTGCCGCCCAAGCAATTAACAGGATATCTAAATAAAAATGCTATTGTGGTATGGACTACTACTAAGGGTGATGACAAAGATAATTGTGTCAAAATTTACGGTTGGAATCATGCATCAGATTTGGAATCTAAAGGTATTGAGATAAAAACTATTTGTGATAACATTTGGTTGCAGAATGATGAAGATATGCGATCGATGGATGAATTAGTTGAATTACTAAAAGTATAAATAGTCGTCAAGGGCTATTTTAAGTTATGTGGCAATTAGCAGCCTTGCTTGGAATCGGTTTAGGAATTCTAAATCATAAAGATAGATTTGGAAGCGAAGCCCCTGAGTTCCCGATTCAACCTTTTGATGCTCGTTATAGTGAAAAGGAAAGTAGTGATGATTGGGCCATGAGACAAAAGGGATATCAAAGTATGAGATTCGAAAATAATTATGATGCTGAGCAAGTTCCTTCCCGAAAGGTAAGAAGTATTTCTGGTAAATCAGTTAAGTTGCGTCGTTTGAACAAGGATCGTAATCTTCAGCCCAAAGAGGCTCGTGAGCGATTAGAAATTAGTGCTGAATCCTTTGAAGCACAATCACCTAATTTTGGGAAAAAGTATGGCTACAAATGTGATGTCTGCAGAAAGCCTATTAAGGAGGGAGTTAATCTTCAAGACATTGATGTTCATTGGTATATTAAAAACGGCGATTTTACCGGAGATTATGAACTCAAGAATCATTTAGGTAACTACAACAATTTCTATTGTTATACTTGTGCTGAAAACGAAGGTTTTATGTCTGAAGAAGGCAACACCCCGAATTCACGACCTCATCGCTTTGAAGCATCTGTTTTAAGAGGGAAGCCCAAAGGGTATGTTGGCAAGGTTTTGGCAAACGATAAAATGTTACGAGAATCAGATTTGGAACAGATGATGTTAGAATTAGAATCTGCCGTTAGATTAGGACTTATTTCCGAAGAAGAAATTATGAGACAACTCCAAGAAAAGTTTGGTTCAGAAGAATATGCTGGTAATTACATGGTGCCTGCAGATATCAAATCTATCGCCAGAAGTGTCGCAACTTTACAAAAAAAGGCTAAGGCTGACCAAAATACGCCGGAATGGTGGAAGTCTAAACTTTCCGTAGTGGCAGCAGAGTTAGATGATCTAACTGATTTCTTTGATTATGCTGAAGATGCTGGAATGTTGTGATTGGTATGGAATATGGATACCATATTTATTTCGATGATTTCGAGGATGAATATTTGGTTATGGAACCTATGAATACTGTTTTTAAAATTGTGCATAATAATAAAAGACAAATAGAAGTGATTTCACCTTCAGAGTATTTTGCAGGGATGAAAAACTACACTATTAAAAAAATAGAAGTCATACCTCAACAAAATATTAACAAAGATAATCGATTCGCTATATGGAGGAACCAAAAAAAGATGGCTATCAATGCCACCATGAATTATTTATACAATTCAGTTATCAAAGAAAATTTTTTAGATGTTCCTGTCCCACCCAATAGCAGATCGGTATTTTATTTGTTTCACGATGGTGAGCCAAAAGATATTCAATCTTATAATTATTTTTGGGATGATGATTCCAAATTCCAAAAGGTATTTCGGGATGATATGGGCGGTAACCATCAATGGTTGTTAATGTGGGCTAATGCAGGAGGCCGTTCAGGATATGCTGATATTGTAGAATTTTGGATTCCTAATTTGTTATTACCCATTTTAAATTACTTTATGAATCAATCTGATAGAAAAAGACTTATGAAACTGTTGCAGGAAGTTCACAAAAGATCTATTCCTGAATTTGACAAGCGAAGCAATTATTTATTAGAAAGATTTGAGTATCATCGTGATAATGGTGAAGAAGGAGAAAATGCTTTTTCGATGGCGATGGAAGAACTCAAAAAGGCAACTAATAGAAAAGACCCGAAAGTGTATTATCCGGAATACGAAAACATGGGATTTAACCACCCCCGTCCCGATTATCGGGATGAAAAGTATATGTAGGTGATGATAGTTATATCATCATATGGCAAAATGGTTGTTAGATGATGCTGTTGATGGCAACATCTATACTATTGCTCAAAACAGAGAAGTTAAATGGTCGTGGAAGATCGATTCTAAGACAATCGGTATTAGACATTGCCGTTTTAATCGTCATACGGATGTTAGAACTTGGCTGCGAATGCTACAAGCAGACCAAAGACCGGTAGATATGTATGTCGGGACGAATTTAATTGATTGGTCAGAAGTTCCAGAATTACCTCCTCCGTTTAGAATTGCTGGTAAGGGATATAATCGAGAAGGGATTGAAAATTACGATCGTTTGTGGAAGACATGGCTAACACCTGCAGATTGTGAAAAACAAGGTTTAGATTTTAATAAGATTTGGATAGGTAAAAATATGGTATGGGATTTTGACCATCCTGAATTAGATAAAGCCTTTGAATGGGCCCACGCAGTTTATTTATATCTGCAAGCCGAGGATTTAAATCCGCAAATGGTTTTTAGTGGTAAAAAGGGATTCCACATTTGGTTACATCACGAAGAGTCAGCATCGTTAGTTGGCACAGATTTGAAAACTTTATCAGAACAAGTGGCAGACCCCCTTCAAGTCTTAGGGAAATTATATGCTGATAAAGTAAAAGAAATTACCTTTAACGCCACACAAGTGCCCCATCGTATTTTAGATCTGAGTCCTAATTATCGTCAAGGAGTTATTAGAATACCATATAGTATTCATTCTGAAGGACAAATTGTGTGGCCGTTGTCTGAACAAGATATTGATAACTTATTACAACTAAGGGATTGGAAAATTACTGAAGTAGCAAAAACCTTGCAACCTGCAGAATGGAAGGAAAGGTGGGCTAAAAATAATTATCTTCGTGGTCCGGCAAACAAGGTGTTTCGTAGATTGTTATCAATATTTACTCGATAGATGATTGAGATTTTTGATAAGTTAAAATGGCTTCGGCCAAAGCCGAGATCTCGTCATCAGGAACATCTGAAAGAGTAACTTCATAATCAAAATCAAGGTTTTCTAATAAAGATACTGTATCGTTAAAAGATAAACTAAATAAGCCATTTATGATTTCTAATTTGATGTTGGAAGATTCATAAATAATCATAGTTATCATCTAAGTAATAATAAAAGTGCGGCAGCACCAAGGCCCACGGGAATCCATGGGAAAGATCCTTCTGAGGTGGGCTCAATGTAATTCTGATAATTATCTTGGTCACCACCGTCATCAATTTTGGGATTTAGTTCTTCTTTGCGATTGTTGGCCGCTTGGTCAAATGCTAACCGGGCTTTGGCTTCAGTATCATAAGATTTGAATCCACTACTTCCCGATTGAAATCCTGACAGATCATTTTTAAAGTTGTCAAAAATGACATAATATCGATTTCCTGACGACCATCCGGATTTTCCTAATAATAATTTAGCCTTGCCTTCACTATCAGACCACTCATTAATCTTAAGCATACAGGATCCATTACCAGTTCCATACCATGTCTTTTGGGCACCATCGATACAAGTTCCACAAAGAGAATTATCTTTACGATACAAATCAGGGTCTTTGTAATTAACATCATGTTCATCACCACAAGCCGATTTTTTGGCACAAGTCCAATAACCGGTGGTTCTGATAGAATTACCATCAGTTCCCGAGGTAGAAGTCCAAGCAGAATTAAGAACCTTTTCCTCATTATCTTGGCAAGGTGTAAATCCGGAAAGAGTTCCGGGACAAATAACAATACCAGCCGGAATAGTTTTTTCTTCATAACCCGAGGAATTGATACCAGATTTTACTTTGACTGTGGTGCCCGCAACTAAACCTGCAGAGTTGTCGGTGCAACGGTAACCACCTCCAGAACATTCGGTTTTAGCACCAAGATAAGTGTTAGTAGTATCACAAGTCTCCGGAGGAGTAATAACATTATTCCAATAATCAACAATTTCTTGTTTTAGGGTGCTGGTCCAAGAAGACGATCGATTTGAGGACGACATATTTCCTAAATTCCATGTTTTGAGAATGGTTCGGGGAGTTTTAACAACTTCAATAGAATGATTATCCCACGATTGTGTATTGGGCCAAACATAATAAAGCATATATGTGGCTTGTCGGGTTTGTCCTTGATTATAAGGATCGGGTTCTTCAACTGTGGCTGAAGCAACTTGGTATTTCTTACCACCGCTGGATAAATTTTGACTACTGCGGTTGTTCCAAGGAAGATTTCCCAAAGTAGCAGTAGTTAGAGTTCCATTTACCGTAGCGGCAAAATTAAGGGTTTCTGCCGTAAGTCCTCGAATTAAACTTCGTGGAAAAAGGTCACCGACAGTCCAACCCATGTCGTATGATTATTCATTCAACTATATGTATTTATAGGTAATAACATAATTAGCAAATATGCCAGAGGGTCCCGAAGTAAAGCGAACTGCAGAACGATTGCATCGGATATTAGCAGGAACAAGATTACAAGAAGTAGTGGTAGAAGACCAAGGTTGGTTTCAGAATCAAGTAAGAGATGATGTCCAAGATTTTATGTCAGCAGTATCACGAAATCCCGAAATTGTAGAGGTGGATTGTAAAGGCAAGTTTATTTACCTAACTTTGCAGGACGGATCTGATATTTATCATATTCATCATACGCTGGGAATGTCGGGAACATGGCGATTGCCGGGGCGTGGTGATGACAAGCATCGTCGATTGGTATTAAAAACCGATGGTGGTGAAATCTGTTATGTAGATTATCGTAAATTCGGCACCTTTAAGATTTTTAAGAACAATCCACAACGCTTACAAGATAAATTAGCAAGTTTGGGTCCGGACCTACTAAATAATCCGCCAACAGAGCAAGAATGGATTGATAGGATTCGTGGTAATCATACTCGCAAGGGATTTGGTCATAAAGAAATCACACAAGTGATGATGGACCAAAAAGTTATTACTGGAATCGGCAATTATATTAAAGCCGAAGCCTTGTATATGGCCGAAATCTATCCGATGGCTAAAGTGTCAGATTTGACAGATAATGACTTAAAGAAATTATACCAAATGTCGGTGTGGGTAATTAATGCGTCATATAATGCCCGTGGGGCTACAATTAGAAATTATAAATTGCCTAATGGTGATACCGGAGACTACAAATTCGAATTTAAGGTTTATAGTAAACCCCGAGACCCTTTGGGACTTGCAGTAGTTAGACAGCAAACGGCTGATAAAAGAACAACGCATTGGGTTCCTGAAGTTCAAGTGCAAGGAAAACCCCTATTACAACAAAAGTTAATATAGTTGCTTAGCGGAGATACTAATATGGGTTATAGATCTTATGGTTGGTTGGTAATACCAACTCAGATTTACAATAAGGTTAAAACAGCCCAAGGTCCCGAGGGAGTATTTCAAAAATGGGAATCAGATTGGGATGAAACCGAATCCAACGAAAAATACACTATGTTACATTATAATGATTGGAAAATGTATGAAAGTTATCCTACTGTGGCTAAATTTTATGAAGTAGTAGATAAATTAGAAGAACATCATTCTGAGTTGGTTGTTGGAAAAGTTATTACGCCAAAAGATGATGATTATCTTTGGTCAGTCACACAAAAAGTTGTAGGTGATACTACAATTAATCAATTTGTAGGGCCACAAGAAATAACGCAGGATTGGGATTGGGCTTACGGAGAGATGGGCGAAGAAGTTGATGATTATACGATTAGATGTGGATATGATTATTTTGGTATGACCTATGAAACTTATGTAGAGGGAGGGCCGGATTGGGTTAAAGATAAATGGATTTTTATGTCTGTTAAAAACAAAGTCTTGCGAGATAATTTAAAAAATTATATCGAAAAAATTTTCCCCAATACAAAAATAGTAGAAGAAAAAGAAAAGGGATTTGGTATGTCATACTCCAGTTATAACCTTTGGGCTAATACCCATATAGAATTACATTTATGGGAAAATCAATTGAATTCACAAGAAAAGTCGCTTTTAGACGATGAAAGAGGTGATAATAGTTTTTCTTGGGCCGGGGTTTATGATTGGGTATTAACTGATGATGAAGAGGCTTATATGTGGGATATTAACCAATATGGTAAAATAGAGGGGCCATCAATATGAGAGTATTATTAGTGGGAACGCCGTATAATAGAAATCAATGGGCTGCTTTTGATTGGCTGACTTCCAGACAATTCAATCGTGATGGCAAGGGTGAATTAATTGTTAATACTAAGGGCCCGACGACTTCGGTGGATAAATTAGATCGGGCGGTGCAAGGCATGATGGAGGAATGGAAATCTCGAACTCTATCAGATTATAAAGACCCTACTACTAAGTTGCCTTCCGTTCCTAAATTATCTACCACGATGACTCCCGCTCAAGGAATTATTAATTGGACTCCTGATGACCAAAGAGGACTTCCTATTTGGCCTATCCCAGCAGATGTGGTATTTGTTTTGACTAACCCACAATACAATCGACAAATTCAAAATAATCCTAATAAATTAAAATGGACGCAATGGTATCAAAACCGAGGTTCATTTGTTATCGTGGTAGATCCCAATGGTCTTTTTAGAAGCCCATAATTATAAATATCTGTGCGGTGGTGCTGTTAGTATGAGCCTCAAACAATATGATGACCGCATGAAAATTTGTCGTGAGTGTCCTGAACTACAACGCAAATTGACAGGTTCTTATTGTAATATTTGTGGCTGTAATATGAAGTTAAAAACACAGTTGCCTTTGGCCTCATGCCCTCTCAACAAGTGGTAATATGTCAAAAGGATATTATTATGCCATGTGGGGTTATGATTTTAACCCCGATGGTAAAGGATTTTTTAGATGTGGCTGTGGCAAAAAACATATTTTTGAAGCCGGGAAGACTTTGGTAATTATGTGGGACGGGGCGTTAGGACAAGAGTATGTTCCATGGTATTTACAATGTGCCTTCGAAAATCTGCTGTGGCGATTATCTTTAGAATAGTTTATATACCCTAAAGAAATTTAATTATCATGGGCGTAATAAAAACCTGTAAGCGATGCCAAAATGATTTTGAATTTAAGGGCGGTAGTCTTTTCTGCACTCCTGATTGTCAATCAGGATGGGTGGATGACCGTAGTAAAATTTATGGGGTTTTCGTGAAAGCCAATAAAAATCAACCTCAAGATCTGCAAGAGGGAAGAAAAATCTATGAAGCATGGCTTCAAACAGGAAAAATTGATTAAGTATAAATAGGTGCAAACCACAAGGTTTGTCATGGACTTTGAAATCGAGGTTTTCGATGTGCCTGAAGGTCAGGCATGGTCAGGAGAAGAACCTTATGAAATGAGTCCGGAGACTTTAACCTATGAGGCTAAATTTCGCTGTGAAGCAATTATGGCTTATTGTTATCAATGCACTAAAACCATGAATTATGATAAAAAGTGGCGAGAGTATCGTCCTCGCAAAATGTCCTCAGGAGATTACAAACAATCTTGGAAGACGGTGGTGGATGAAACCAGCGAAACAGGATTTACCAACCAATGTTTGCATTGTGGTTTTAGAATGTCCCAGTATGATGGTCCTGATACACTAATCCCAGAACCAGAAGAAATCGAAGAAGTAGAAATAGAATGGATTAATGAAGGATATCTGCACGACGGTTCGTGGTGGATTGCTAAAACCAGTTTTTTCGATCTAATGAAGCGGGGTTTTGGTAAAGAGATTATGTATGCCTTCGTAATTGAGGGGCAGGCCAGAACTATGCCAATTCAAAAATTAGTAGATATGGCAAAAAGCCGGGGATTTAAAGAACGAGAGGGTGTAGATGACATTGGGATTCCAACTCCTTTATTCCAAACTATGTAGATAATCATATATAGTAGAACCAAGAATTATTCGTCATGGATTACTTAAGAACTCGTTGTCGTCGTTGTGGTAGCACCACAATAGCACAATCTATACGAGCCTTAGAAATGTATAAGGAACTTTTACTAACCGAAAGATCTCTTAATGTTATGAATGAGATTGCAGGGGTAGCCTCAGATGTCAATAAATTAATTAATGGTGAGTGGGAACCTTGTCAATGTCCAGAAATATCGTGGGCCATTAATCAAGATTTCCTATGGATAAATACTTATAGTAGTAGAGAGCAAGATTAGTTATGTCTCCGGTATTGGTAGGTGCCTTATTAGGATCTACGGTGGCTTATCTCAAAAAGATAGGCAAAATACCATATACTTTGGAAGAATCGTTAGATATTATTATGGGCCGTCCCATAGGTGATGATGTTACTTGGAATAATGATGTCGAAGTTATTGGAGATGAGGTGGAGTGGAAAGCACCAGCACCGAAACAACAAAAAGTAAAATTTCCTCGTGCTAAGGCTGATAAGATTGTTAAAAAGGTAGAAAAACATCTGAAACCGTATGTAGATAAAATGATGGCTTGTGGTTCTTATCGCCGTGGGGCACAAATGATTGGAGATATCGATTTTGTAGTTATCCTAAAAGAAGGTTATTCTCTGCCTGAAATCTTGCCGTCTAATCAAGGTGTTAATTGGGTGGGTGACCAAAAAGCCCAAGTTATCATTGATGGCGAAAAGGTAGACTTTAGAGTAACCACACCAAAGGCTTGGGGTGCTACGATTTTGTATTTTACCGGGCCTGCTGATTTTAACATTAAATATCGTTGGATGGCTAAGAAGCGTGGACTCAAGTTGTCTGAATATGGATTATTTGACAGAAATACTGACAAGTATATTGCTGGTAAAACCGAAAACGATATCTTTACTGCTTTGGGGCGTCCTTATCGAGATCCTGCAGACCGAAAAGGTTTTCAACGAAGTGCTAAAAAGAAAGCCGAATTTGAGGCACCTTATCAACCTAATCAAACCCTGCAGGATTATAGCCCCCAAGATTTAGTGACTTCTTCTGCTGTTACCGGAGATTTTACTACTGATTCTCTCAAGTATGGTTTTGGTCCTACGACTCTTCGAGGCGAAATGGAAGAATATGCTCCTAATGAAACTGATGATAGTTTTACTTCTATGTCCAACTTGGCTTACATCACCTTACCAGATTATGATGAGTCTTATTATTGGATTTCTGATGATGAAAACTCTCGGGCTACGGTAGCATTTGATGAAGAAAATGAAGTTATTATCATTCCTAATTTTGAAGTTTCCTTGCGTGTGCGAGGACAGGGAATGGCTTCGCAATACTTACATGAAATGATTGATGACTTACATTCTGATTTTGGGTATTATCCTGTTCAAGTCATTGATGTGGACAACCATGCTATCGGTTTTTGGGAAAAAATGCAAAATCAAGGTGTAATTGATGGGTGGACTCAAGGAAGAACCTTTCAAGCCGAAGACGACTATGATGCTACTTATGGCAAAGAACAAGCCAAAATCCGCCGACGACTCAAAAACAAAATTATGGGTCAAGCCATCATGGGAACTAAAGCAGGGCAATGGTCGGCCAGAAAGTCCCAAGAATTAAAGCGACAATATGAAGCCGCCTGTGAAAAGCGAGGTTTACGAGCCTATAAAGGTAATAAAACCAAATCGCAAGATAATTTATCTAAATGGTCACGACAAAAGTGGGGCACCGCTTCAGGCAAGAAATCCAGTAAAACAGGAGAACCTTATTTCCCTGCTAAAGCCATTGAAGCCCTTAAAGATCGAGGATTATATGCTAAAGCCAAGCGTCAAAAACAAGCCGCTACTAAGGCTGGTAAACAACACGCTCGCTATTCTGATGATATCCGAGATGTCGTCAAACCATTTCGTGCTGATTCACAAGTCAATGAAGGTTTACAATATTTGTTAGGCGAAATTGAAACAACTTGGTATCTCAATATGACGGCTATTGAAAATTGGGTAGAACACGAAATGGCTGGTGATGGGCTGTTGAACTATTGGGACTTAATAGATTTACCTGATGGCACACAAATTGATGAAAACACTACCAAAAGAGAATACTTTGACAAAAGTTTTGAAAGTTTTCTAAACCGATTTCAACAGGGTGCCCAAGTCGGTATTTGTGAACGAGGATTGGAAATTGTAGGACAACGAGTTCTTTATGTCCCCGTAGGAAAAAAGGTTAATTTAAAATCTTTGGGTAATTGGGAAAACAGAAGAGCGGATCGATACGGAGTTTTCGGTGATCCGATTACCTCATGGACATGGAGTAGCGATATTTACACCGGAGTGGTGTTTGGTGATGATTCCATAGACCATATGGAAGGTCAAGAAGGAGTAGACTTTGACCGTATCGTATTAGCGGCTTGGATTCCTTGGGAAGCGATAGATTGGGCTTCTACGATTGCTTTTAACATTAGTAGTCATTGGCAAGAACATGAACTATGTGTCAATGATAAAGAACCCTTGTATGAAGTAGATATTTATCGTAATGGTATATTGGAAAGTTCTTCAGATAAGGCTATGAATGCGGAATCACAACATCCGATATGTCCTCTATGTCATGGTTATATTCCTAATGATAAAACACCCGGGGCTTATCCCGGGGCGATGAGTCGAGTTTTTGAAAACATGGAAATCTGTTCTTCTTGTGGAACTGCCGAGGCAGTAGGACCTATGTTTGGACCTTTGGACGATTTAATAGATGAGGCCAAAGAACAAGGATTATCAGGATTAGAACTTTGGAGTTATGTTATTTCGAATGTAAAGGAATACTTACCTAAAGAATTATATGGTGCCGAATCACATTTTGAAGCAGAATACGAACCTATTGGTATTATAGAAATGGATCGATATTTACAAAATCGAAGATTTAAACCTATAAATCTGTTTTATCGTAATCGTCCAATTAAAGAATGGGTTTATGAACGAAAGATGGGCATTCCTAACCATTATGTTCGAGTTTATACCAGCATTAATCGTTATGGAAGAAACCAAGGTCGGGCCCGAGACTCAGGACAAGATGCTATTAGAGTGCAAGTTATTTATCGTGATAATAAAGGCGAAACCTTGGTCTCAGCACCAAAAAGAGTTCACCGTATCGGAACTTGGAAAGATAATCTTCAAAAGCGTTTAGATGTTATTGCGGAAGAATTACCTAAAGTTATGTTTGATAGTCGTGGAGAACCTATGACTTTACGAAAGTATAAAGGCAATTACTTTTGGGGTAGTCGGGATTATCCGAAGCATAAGGAAACCCGTCGGTTTCAATCTGAAACCGAAGAAGAATTATCGTGGCAAGTAGTGGTAGTGGCAGATCCGCAAGATAACAAATTTTATCAAGCCTATCAAAAAGTCATCGAAGCCGATAATTATAATGAGATTTGGGAAATAGTAGAATTGGTGGATGACCTTAATTTAGCCTCTAAAAAAATCGCAGATACTAAGTTTAATGAGCGTCGAGTGATAATTACGGTTTACACGCCGGGGGTCGGACTAACTGATAAAGATGATTATTGGTGTGAAGAGTTCGACGAGATGTTAGAAACTTTGTAGAAGAGTATATAAGGGTAATAACATCACCTATAATTAGGTGGTGGTATAATGGGTAATGATAAACACAGCAAAGCATTGGATATTCTTCGTCGTGGTGGCGTGATTAGACAAAACAACGATATGTTCCGAGTTCAAGGAAATTCCGGGGATTGGACAGTCGCCGTATGGGATGATAAACACATTCAATGCAGTTGTCCTGTCAATAAGATCCGTCGGCAAGAGTGCCACCATATTATAGCGGTCAAAAATTATTTGATTTCAGCACGAACCGGGTGGTCAATGTGGTGATGTTTAATTCTAAAGCACGGTTAGTAGCAAAACTTGAGAAGTTAGAGGCCAAATATCCGAAGGCTCGTAATCCTGATGTCCAACGACGAATGGAACAACTTCGAGCCAAAATAGCCGATTTTTAAGATTTTGACCACAACCTTTATATACTATGAGGGTTTAGAAACCATCAGAGCCGAGGGGGGTGATACCGATGGATGAACTAAAAATCAAAATTGAAACCGAGGAATACATTTACGAGGAATGGATTATTCACCACAACCTTTATAAAGGTGACAACAAAGAAAAGAATACAGGAGAGTGATACAATGGGAAGAAAAGGACACGCATGGGTAGACAAGCGAAAGGTCAATGCTTTTGACCTGATGAATGAGCGAGCATGGCTAACAACCGATTTGGCCGAAGAACTTAATCAACATTATCGACACGAGATTCGCCCTCGATCGATTTACAATGTTCTTAAGGGTGACAAGCGGTTTGTGATGATTCGTAAAGTTAAGGTGGATTCGGTGGCTCGTAGCAAGTCGCACGAAGTTTGGCTGTTTGGCCGAGCAGACCGTGATTACGAAAGTAGCCATCCTTGGAAGGTAGTGACTTCATGAATTGCCAATTGTGTGGTAGTCCATGGGGCGTAGTTATCAATAAAGGCAAGCATTTTAAAGAAGTCGAGCAAAAAATTTACTGTCATCAGCATTTGGTAGAAGTATACGGTCAGTTGGTGAAGAAAAGTGAGTAAGAGAAAATGTGGCAATTGTGGCAAAAAAGGCCACGATAGTCGTAATTGCCCTGCCAACGATGAAGATCGGGCGTGGAAGGAATTACAAAAAACTCTAAAAACACCTACTTGCATTCACATTTCTATGAGTGGTCAGGGTAAATTATGCGGAGTAAAAAAGGAATGGTGGCCGGAAAAGAATATGACGGATGAGTTTGCTCAATCCCTTCCGGTATGTGAAGATTGTAAAGAACGATACGAAGATGAATTTGGGCGACCCTTTGATAGAGGGGTATAAATAACTATCGAAAACTATATATAGGTGATATGATAAAATCAAGGTGATTACGATGGTCTACGATATCGATATAACAAAATGTCAAGAATGTGCGGGCCGAGTTGAAGAAAACTCGGATACGGGAGAAATGGAATGTAATGATTGTGGTTTGGTCGCAGGCCAAGCCATTGATATGGGCAAAGATTATCGATCTTTTTCCGATGGTTCGGGAGATTCCGAGCGACACGGGATGAAGAAAACCTATCTTATTCACGATGGTGGTTTGTCTACGGATATTAGTGCGGGATATAAAGATGCACATGGTAAAGCCATTACGGGAGATTTCCGAAAGCGATTGTATCGCCTTCGTCGTCATCATCAAAGAAGCCGTGTGCAAAAGAGTAGCGAGCGAAATATGGTGCAAGCCCTTTACGAATTACAACGCTTAGCGAGTCATATGGGTCTTAGTGAATCAGTTCGTGAGCAAGCAGCGTATATCTACAAAAAAGCAGCAGAAAAGAAGTTGGTGCAAGGTCGTTCTATCGAAGGTGTAGTGGCCGCCAGCATCCATGCGGCTTGCCGTGATAATGGTATTCATCGCACCCTTGATGAGATTGGTCGTCATAGTCGTATTGGTCGTAAAGAAATTGGCCGCACTTATCGTAAGGTTAAGCAGGATTTGGGACTTAAGATTCGCCCCGCACAACCTTCGGGCTTTGTATCCTCATTTTGTAGCAAGTTGGAAGTTCCGGTGCTAATTGAATCAGAAGCCTTTACGCTGTTAGAAGATCCTCGTATTCGCAAAGTGGCTGCAGGTCGTAGTCCAACAGGTATTGCTGCTGCCGTGGTATACCTTGCGTGTATGAAATACCCTGAGAATTATCGCACTCAGCGTGATGTGGCTCAAGCCGCTGGAGTTACGGAAGTCACGATTCGCAACCGATATAATGAGATTTGCGATGTCTTGGGCTTAGACCGTCGTGTTCTTGGCAAACAATAATTACTTATAGGTGATGACAAGATAATTGTCATATGTGGGAGTTAATCTCAGCAGGATTATTTTTGATTATCTTGATAATTGCTTATCGTTTAAAGCAAGTTTCTAATCGTCCGCCAGAAATTCAAATTGAAACGATAGTTGAAACCGTAGTTGATACCGATAAATTATTAGAATTAACGCATAAGTTAGGATTGTCAGAACAATCTCGACAGCATTCCGAAGATACGGTTAAAGAACTTAGTCATCAAGTAGCCCAACTACAAATCCAATTAGAATCCACAGCACAAGAAGCCAAAAAGCAGAAAGGTCGTGCCGCCTCGGCCCATACTTCGAAAGGACAGATTTTAGAAAAATGGGCACCCTTTGTAGACCACCCCGAAATAGATCCTGATTGGAAAGCCGAA
>Ga0208645_1001927_pt1 | contig 17226 bp, 35 predicted proteins | sample VirMetDEL_Sep_01_FD_184519 | JGI IMG/M metagenome (GOLD analysis project Ga0208645, IMG submission 184519) | Aqueous microbial communities from the Delaware River and Bay under freshwater to marine salinity gradient to study organic matter... | ecosystem: Environmental > Aquatic > Marine >... | reverse complement strand
ACAGGTTACCTGGTGATCATCTTATAGATATATGTAATCAAAAACGTTGGGATTTAAATTTATTTGCAGTAACTCAACCACAAGCAATATTTGATGAGTGGATGAAAACTATAGATCCTTTTGAGGATGAAAGTCCATACCCATTACGTATATCTCAAATAACAAGAGCTTGGGAGAAAATAGATAATGTAGGTAAGCATAACTACTTAACAAGACAAACTAATCCAAGATACAAAACAATGCTTGAACAAATGAAAGGAAATTAATGAATGGAATTATTACTGCTATTCGATTTGTTACTTATACTCTTGGTGGTTTAGCCATCAGGAAAGGTTGGAATTGGCTCAACACTGACGTGGATCCAATCCCTTTTACAAAAGAGTTTGATGAAGAATATGCTCAAACTAAAGCTAAATACATACGATTAACCAAAAAAAAGGAGGAATATGAAGCGTATAGAAAAAGTAGGCGAACAATTAGTTAAAGCCTTTACATTACCAATTAGGGTATGTGTAGGTATTTACAAATGTGTAGAAAAAGCAACTCCAGATACATTGGAGATGCCATTTGAAATTAAAAGAAAGGAGGAAAACAATGGAAACAGTAAAAGCACCAATTAACGAGAGAGTGGCTACTAAAGTAATGCCACTAACTAAATGGTTCGTAGAGCAATACTTTCAAACTTATGAGCTGATGTCATCAGATCCAAGGTTTAAAGCGTTACCACCATACAACCAAACATCTTGTATAGCTACTGTAATTATAGCAACTAACAATGCTTTAGATAAAAGCAGAGACGCTAGAAAATCTGCAGAAACATTACAAGATATTAGTAAAGCAACTGAAGAAAGGAAAGCTGTAAATGAGTAGTAGTAAAACACCTATAAGACAAGATGAGAAAGACTATCTTGATCATTTTATTGAAACAAAATATGACGATAGAAAGAATATTTTGAAAACAGAAATGCAAGATACCATTGATAAAGAAGCAGAAGAAAACTTCGAGGCATTTAAAGATAAGTTAAAGATTAATAAAATGCACGATGATGTCAGAGTTTTGTATGATGATCATGCAAAATTTGCTAACGAAATGGATTCTATTTTACTTCAGAAAAAAGCTAAATTAGACAATGCTATCCATGTGTTAGAAGATAAACTAGAGCAATGGAAGAAAGTCAGAAAATGGAAGAACGAAATAAGTAGTTCTTTGTTAAGAGAACCTGATGAGTTAGATAGGCTGCTTAAAAAGTTATGTCATGAAGAAACAGAACGTGACTATTATTCAGGCCCAAGAGGTAAAGCAATACAGATGTTAGATATGTCTAAAGAGTATTGTAAAAACTTGCTTAACGCAGGTCAATCTCTGTCTACTGTATGGGGTGTACTTGGTCAAGAAATGAGTAAGGAAAAGATTAATACTAATACTATTCCTAAGCCAGAGTTCTTATCAATTACTAAATAATAATAAACATGGTAAATGCCCGGTACTTTGTAACTGGGCATTAACCCAATAGAAAGGTAATTATGGTAGATGAAGCATTATACTTCTTTGAAAAAGATGTAGGTAAAAAAGTTTACGAAATGGAATATGAAATAACATATGCAACTAAATGGCAAATACTTGCTGAAGATAAAGATCAAGCATTTAAAATATGGTTAGAAAATCATAAAGTAGATATTGCAACAGAAGATGGCAAAGATGTAGTTTGTTCGTATGTTAAAGATTATACACAAATTGGCAGCACAAAAGAAATTGCTAAAATTAAACTAGATATAGATAACGATGAGGTAATAGCAGATGAATCTTAAAGAACAAACAGACTTACTCGACAAAGCAACTAATAAAGCTATCAAACAAGTAACTAAAGAACGTCAAGGTAAACGTAGAAACTTTATACTAGAGTGGTTTAGATACGTAGAATTAGTAAGCAAACAATTAACCAAATGGATAAACTAATGCACATAGATAGTTATAAAATATGGTCATACGATTATGATTATAAAAATGGTAAAAAAAGTAAAACAACTTCAATTAAACAACATTTAGTATCAGAAGAATGTATAGATAGTAAAAGTTTAATAAATTTATTATCAGATTTAGATACTGCTTGGCATAATCATTATAGCAAAAATATAAAAGTAGAAGTTACTTTTGAACCACATGAAGGAGAATAATATGGATAAAATGAAAGAAATGTTTGAACTAAGAAATGCAATAAGACATTTTTTAGAAAGTAAATTAGAAGCAAAAGTACAAGGTGCTGGTATGAGTATATCAGAACCTTCTTCTGCAGATATATCTTTTAAAATAGATAACACTAATTATGTATTAACAATAGACGAGGTATAAATGTATAAACTTATAATATGGAAAGCTATATGGACAGATTCAGGGCCAGAAACAGGCACAGATTCTTACATATTAAACTATAAACCAACGTTTCAAGATATGTATAAACATCTAAATACTGATATGATTGAAATAACCAAAGGATATGATAAAGATATATCAGACAAATCTTTTGATATGTATATAGATGAAGAAAGTAAACTAAAACCAGTGATAGTTAAAAACACAAAAGCTACAAAAGCATGGTATGATTGGCAAGAACGTACAAAAAGACAATGTTTGCCTGGCGATTTTATTGCAGGTCATGTAGCTATAATTAAAAAGGTAAATAATGACAGAAAAAGAAGCAATGAAGCTGCATGAGCTAATAGATGAGCTTAGAGCAAAACTAAAAAAGTCTTTACAAGAAATATTACAACTTCGTAAAGATTTAGATTTAGAACGTGAAGAACATCAACTTACACAATTAAGATACGAAAATGTTAAGAATGCTATTAACAAAGAAGTTGATAGATTAAACCAACGCAGACCAGATGTAGAAATACCTGCTGATGAAAAAGGAGTAAAATGACAGAACTAAAAGATGAACATTTAGAAACTATTTCTAATAATAGAGGTAAAAAATATGAAATAGATAAAATGGTAGAACAGTTATCTGATGCTAGAGAATCAGTAGCTGTGCTTGGAAATGCTATTGAATGTGGTTTTCTACATGATAAACATTCCTTGATTTTGCAAGAATGGATTGTAGAATATGAACAATTAATCGAACAGTTAGATACACATCTAACAGAAATGAGAACACATGGATGAACGAGCACTTAAAATGGTACTTGCTGCAAAGCAATTAGAAATAGATAAACTTAAACGTAAAATAAAGGAGATGGAAGATAATGATAATGCCAGACAGCGAGATTCTGAGATTAGAAAAACGTCAAAGAGGTCTACAAAGAGTAGCAACAGCAATTAACGATTTAAGTATTTATGGTATTTACCATACAAACTTTCCTAAGTTAATCCAAGTATTAGAACATGCTAAAGATCATGTTAAAGCTGAGATAACTGCAACACGTAAACGTATTGTAGAACACAGCATAGATAAAGTAGAAGAAGTATATACAGATCCATTAAAAACTGAAGCTCAGAAAGAATCTGAAAAAGTAAATGATATGTATACTACAAAAGGTATTTAAGAATTCTTGGTGGAGCATACTAATGGGATCCCCCTATCCAAGATAGAGCCAGATGGGAGACTGTCTGGCTTGTTAATTGGTTACGACAAAAGTGGTAAACGTATTAAATTTATACCAGCTTAATATAAAGTTTTATTAAATAATAACAAAGCCAATTAAATTTTAGTCATCTTTACAATCCAAGATGTAGGAATATTAGTACGATCTCCATAAGTATAAGATCCATCTTCTTCAATGTATGCTGCAAACAATTTAATAGAATGTTTGTCTTTAGAGAACAGCCAACCTTCGTTAACAGGATTAGCTAATTTCATATTAGTAAATTCTTTTTTCTCAGCCCAACCTGAATCACTTACACAGTCAACCCACTCAACTCTGTATTTGTCATAAGGTAAAGTATGAGAATCTTTAGAGAAAGATATTTTCTTTTTAGTGTAACGTTTTTTTGTCATCTACAGCCCATATAAAAGTTGAATGATCATTTTCTTCTAATGCATCCATAATGTTAGAAGGTACATCATGACCTTCTTCATCAAATACTAACTGTAAGTATGTACTGTAAATAATTGCAAGAGCCATTGCGTCTGCAGCTCTAACTGACATTTTAGGATTTTGACCTTTAATAAAATCACCAATAGCTTCTGGCTTTACATTAGTAAGAAATGTCTCTGAATAAGGTTGTTTGCTTTTTGGAAACTTTAAAATCTTAGTCATATTTACGTACCTCTGGCGAGGATATCTCTGATAGTTATTTGGGTTGCATTAAAAAATCAATGTTATTTTGCATCTTAGGTACAAGTTCATCGTACACAGTACGCCATAACATAGAATCATCATAAAAAAAGTTCTTATTTTTCCACATATTGTGGTAATGGTCATAAAATCTACGACATATTTCGATAGCATCTATGTCTAATTTAATCCAAAAATCTTTTTCACTCATACCATTTGTATGTAATTGATGATGATGAGGAAAACATAAAGGTACAGTATATTGATCTCCAACTTTTTGTGAGAAACCTCTAGGCATAGCAAAAGTAATATGATGAGCTTGACATCTCGTGTCTTGGCAAAGTATGCAAGGATTAGATGCTACCCACTTTAGGTACTCTTTGTCTTTGATTCTTTGTGCCTTGTCCTCTGATAGTATTGTGCACTTTTTTGTAGCCATAATAAATTGCTAAACTTGATAGTCCTTCATGTACGTTGTTAGATGCTCTGCGTTCTGACATACTTAACATATGTGCTATCTCAATGATACCAAAATTATAATGACAAAACAACTTCATAATATTAGAAAGTCTTTTGCCTATTTCATCATCAACATCTTTGACTGCTAGTGCAGCTCCAAGAGATGATGTAATAAAGTCTGTGCTAGAACCATCAATACGTTCTTTAAGAACATTGCCAGTTCCACCACCTTGAAGTTCACACATAAGACGATACCTAGATCCAGCTTCATATTCTTCAATAGATATGAGCTTTCTATGAAACATATACATTAAACGAGACTCACGTATATTTAACCATACTTTACGTTTGTCTAAAATTGTAGATATTAACTCAGGTTTTTCTATCTGACGCATAAGATACTTTATAATTTTCTATTGCATTATCAACAAAAGATCTAAATTTTTTGTTTTTATTATATAAATTATTTAATCTATAAACTCTGTTTTTATTACAATTATGCAAACGAGCAATAGTGCTCTTACACCCATACACTTGTGTAGGGTGCAATAGCCAAGAAAGTAAAATACATAAATTATATATTTTATATTCGTTACTATTACCAACAGTTCTTTTACCTTTTAATATATCTAATGATACATTATAAGATGAACTACAATACTTTTGAATATTATTAACCATAAGGAGAAAAACATGAACATTGAATATAGACATAGTGCTTCAAAAACTAATAGTTTTATTGACAGTCCACCCTATTGGATTATCAATAACTTGTATGATTTTGAATCCAAAGCAAATGCCAGAATGATAATGGGCAGTACTGCTGAAGCTGCAGCAGAACATGCTTTGCAAAACCAAATCACTGATGAAGAAGCTATCATAGATTACGCAAAAAATGAATACCTAAAACTAGAAGGTGATGAGTCAGATGACGAATGCCTTTGGTCTGGTATTATTGCTAATCAGTTTGTTAAAGAACTACCACAATTTGGTAAAATTGTTTCTTATCAGAATGAAAAGCAAATACCTGGTGACAAATATGGCTTAAAATATGATGTTATAGGTAAAACTGACTTTGAGTTTAAAGATGTAATCATAGATACTAAAGCTACTGCTTACATTAAAAGACTTAAATCTGGTGCTATTGATAGCAGATGGTACCCAAAAGACGCTGATTTGCGTCAACAAGCCCTCTACAAAGACCTTTTCAATAAACCGACTGCTTTGCTATATTGTTCTTACAAAGACGTTTACAGCGTGGATATGGAAGGCAGAGAGGGTCATTTAGAGACCATTATACAAGCTATGAAACATATAGAACATATCTTGGATATTGCTAAAACAAAAGAGGACATAGTTAAAATGTTTCCATTAACTATGGATAACTTTAGATGGGGTAAATCAGATAATGAACCATCTAGAATATATGCAAAAAACGTTTGGCAAAATGCTTTTAAATAGGCTATAACAACTAATGCAAAAATTTGGAAATATAATAAAACAAATAAATAGGAGAACAAATATGGAACATGAAACATTTGAATGCTCATTTAAAAAAGCATTCGAGAAAGATGATGGTCAAGTTACTGTCTACGTTACCAAAGACGATGGTAGTGATATGACTATATATGGTGAGGCTTTAGGCTCATCAAGATGGCCGAAGGGAGCAAGACTTAAAATTGATGCACAGCCAGTAAGAACAAGTAAAACTGGTAAACAATATCAAACTGCAAGTAGAATAGAATGCTTAAGTGAAGTATCAGATAATTCTGGTGCTGCACCAAGTATGGTTAGTGCTACTGGAGTTCAATCAGTTAGAAATGTTGTTGATCAATTTTCAGAAAAATACAGATTGACTATGAGTAATCTTATAGGTTCTTATATGTCAGGTGGCAAAATACCAACTGAATCAGAGTTTCAACAAATTGATAATCTGGTAAGAAAAGTATTAGATGCAAAAGCTAATAGTGTAGAAGAAATACTATCAGACGATCCACCATTTTAACAGTTTCTTATCTCCCTCGAGTTAGAAAGCTAGGCATTGCTACAGATTAAGGTTCTTCTCTGTAGTAGTGCCTTTTTACTTTAAGGACTTTATGAAAATAATATTTATGTTTTTGTATTTAGTTAATGGACAAGTAGAACGTATACCAGTAACTTTATATGAAGGTCAAAATTGTGATGACAAATTTATGGAAATAGTAAAAGTTAATAAAGAAAAAACTAGAGTGTTATATAAAAATACTATAGTCTGGGCACACTATTGCAAATCAAAAAAAGGAGAATGGATCCAATGATTACAGAACAAAGATTAGAAAAAGCGTTAGCATTTTTATCTGAAACAGATGAAAGTAATGCAGAAGCTAATGCTAATGTTAAGTATCTTGATAGATTACTTAAACGTAAAAAAGCATTACATATAACTGGTAACACAGAAGATAAAAGTATATCTGCTAAAGAACAATCTTACTATGCAAGTGATACATATAAATCTGCAATAGATGAATTGTTTCAAGCAGAAGTTAAATCATCAACATTAGAAAACAAACGTGATAAAGAAGGTCTTATTATAGATCTATTTAGAACACTAGAAGCAAGTAGACGTAAAAATAATATATGATTTATAAGTTTAAAAAATGGGTAATACTCCCTGCTTATACAGAAGTATTTATTAATGCAACGTCAGACGAAGAAGCATTAAAGATATTAAATGCTATAGATCCTACAACTTTAAACTGGCAAGAAGCTGACTCAATAGAGCAGCGAATGACATATGAAGTTTTAGATGAAAAATCCTGAGAGATATTTGTTTAGAGCAATAATTAGTCAAGCAATACATGACGCTATGTACGATGGTTTAGACAAATATTATCTTATAGATAAACGTAATGCTATTGATTGGCTTATAGGTAATTCAGTAGACTTTAGAACTATATGTCATTATGCAGAAATAGATCCTGAAATGGCTTGTAAAAAGTTTACTGCTGCTATGAAGTTAGATCTATATACATTAAGAGAAGATCAACATAAAGTGTTGAGCAAACCAAGAAAAAAATATAAACATAAAGGTAAATTTAGGTTAACATTTAATGAGCAAAGTTTGGAACAAACAGATTAAAGGTAGTCATTACCAAAAATATAAAATTCAACCAAGTAAATTTGTAGTAGAAAATAAACTTTTATTTCCTGAAGGATGTGCAATTAAATATATAATTAGGCACCAGGACAAAGGTGGTAAAGATGATTTGCTTAAAGCAATACACTTTATTGAAATGATTATAGAGAGAGATTATAATTAATTTAGTATAAGTTTTTTAATACTTTTACTACCATCAATATTAGACTCAAGCTCAGCCATAGACTTTATGCATTGATAAACTATGTTATTATTTTTATTACTACGCATAGCAATTCTTTTACCTTTAAGACAATCAGACATAGACACTTGTATTCTATGTTCTTTAATTTCTCCATTTACTATCATAAGTAAAGCTACAATTAATTCCATTAATGAGCTCCATTACCATTAGCTCTTACTTTATCTTTAAGATGTTCAATATCTTCTAATGCTTTATCTAATTGTGTTTTAAGAAATTCAATATTAACTTTGTTAGTCATATTCATTTCTTGAGTAGACTGTAATTTTTCTACAGTTTTATAAAGATCTTCTAATAAAAAATGTTGTTCTTGGTCAGTAGGTACTTGTTCAGATTTTTTAAGTAAATCATTTTCAAATAGTTCTCTTGAAGTTTCTAATGATGTAAGTCTAGCAGTAACTTCTGTGTATGCAAATACACCCATAGCAACTGCTGCTATAATCATAACCATATTACGAATTGGCATACTTACAGATGTATTTTCACTAATTTTCATTTAGCAATCTTTCCTTTATTAATACCTTTTTTGATAACGTATTCTCTAGTACCATACGCATTAGTTTCTACTTCTTTTTTAAGCTGCTTAAACAGCTCCATTTCTTTTTCTTTGTATTCTATTTTCTTTGTGTGTTGTTCTAGTAATTTTGTGTCTCTCATCTTTAAACCTATTGTTTTTTTCCCAAAAAGGTAACATATGTCCTGAATTTTTATAACATTTAATACAAGAGTATTCGTTATCTTTTAATGATATAAAGGCTTCAGTCATGCTAATATCTTTATTACACCACTTACACTCACCTCTTACTTCGGTCACTTTGGTTTACGCATAATGTCTGCACCTTTTAGACCATAAATAGCACTAACGACTCCTATGAATATAGCTTGATACCAGTAGGGCAGTTGTTTAAAATATTCAAAAAATATATCTAATCTATTACGAATCTCAGGATCGTCAGTGAACACAGAATACCCCAATATAAGGATAGGAATAGATATAAGCACAAGGACAAACTCATCCTTCCAGCCTTTATCATTACTCTCAATAACTTTCGCTTTATATTCAATTTCACCTGTACTCATTTTTTCAGCATGTCTCATTTGAGCATCTGACATTAATTGTTTTGTTCTTTGTTTGTTCTGGTATATATGACTAGCAGTCTTTACACCCATAGATAATAAATTAAACCACATTATTTAATACCTTTCTTTTTTTGTTTTGTTCTTAATATGTTGACACGTTTATGCCAACACCAAGTACTAATTTTAGATGCGTATTTTTCTACGAAGCTGTAGAATTTGTCGGTAAACCTTCCCATGCTTTGTACATTCCCTCTACTAACAACTCATCATCGTATGGTTGCATACCATTTTCCATTTGTATAATTGCTTTTACTAATGGTAAATAATCTTCAATAGTGTTGTTTAGTTCGTCAGTAGGATTTACTCCAAGTTTTCTGCAAACAAATGCAATGTAAGCATCTGTATCATTTTCACTTGGTGGAGCCCATCTTTCAATGATACTCTCTACTGTAAATCTTTTATGATGAAATCTGTATGTTAAAAGTATTTTAACTAATGCTCTAATACCCCATACAGCTTCTTTAAATACACAAAAAACTGGATCAGATTGTTCATCTGCCAGTCCATCCCAGTCAGTACCTAATTTAATATTGCCTGGATTTTTATTTCTTATACCTCTAGGTAATTTTTCTGTTCCATCTGCCATGTTTATCTAAAACCATTGGGATTAATATTGGTAATCCATCAATGATAACTCCTGTTCCTATTACTGGTCTAGACTTCTGTAATTTATTATATTCAAAAGCTAAACTTTTCATGTTAATTAAACATCCAACTTGCATACCCCAAAGTAGTTCATTAGGATTGCTCCAATAATCTATTTTGAATGATGTGTGATAGTGTCCTTGGACAGTACACATACCATATTGCTGTGCAACTTTAAGTACGTCTTTATATTTACCATGACAGAAGTAAATTTTTTGACCATTAGATGCTTTAATAACCAAATCTTCATGCCACGTCCAACCTTTGCCTACTCCAAGCATATGATTATATGACTTAAAGATTTCATGAGGTAAACCATGTTTAGTAGCTTTTCTAAAAACTAAACTACCATGATTAGAATCCATTATGTATTGCTTAGGAAATAATTGTTCTAATTCTTTAAAGAACCTCTTAGCAACTACAAGCTCATGACTTGGCGAGTATAAACCAGGATGTGAATCGTGGAAAGATATACTGTGCCAATCCATTTCATCACCTATGTTTACTACACAATCAGGCTTATATTTTTCCTTGATTGCACTTAAAAAGTCAAGTGTATCTATATGATGATATGGTGCGTGTTGATCACTTATAACAAGTATTGATTTGCGAAGCATATTATACCTTTTACAAGTATTTGGCGAATATGTCTAGCAAACTAGGTACAACTTTATGCTAGTATTTTTGATACTTCATATTGTTTGCAAATAAACCTTAAATAAATTTCGTGTTCATTTACATCTTGTGGACCAATTTCTTGTAATTTCTTTAATGATTCTTCATATCCTGCTTCCATACATTTATACATATTATCGTATTGTGTTGGCATGGGATATGGTGCCATACATTCACCTGCAACGTATGAACACATAAGCATCAATAAAGTAAATTTCATTATAAATTTTTAGTTAACAAATATAAAAATTGTCCTAATAAACCTAAACCAATAGCTGATATAATATATATAATTCTATCTATATCTTTTTGCATATGAGCTAAATGATTGTTTTCTAAAGTATCTAATTTTTGATCAATAAGATCTATTCTGTTATGTACTTTTAAAATTTCTTCTTTGTTTTCTGTATGTCTACTCATTAGAATAATGTTTCGTAAGGAGACCTTACTAACCCTTTCGTTTTGTATTGTGTATATCTAGGCCCTTGGTATCTAGGGTGACCTAATTGCCCTAGTACAAAATCAACAGAAGTGTCTGCTGCTAAGTCTAAAGATAGACCATCTTTTAGCAAACCTTGTTCTATTGAAGCTGTTGCTTGTTGCAGCCAAATAGGTAAAAATCTTTTACCAACATGACCTCCTATAGATAAACCTTTCTCAATAGCATCATCATCTTTTTTAGTGATGTTTGGACTCCATTTAGTAGTCAAGTATTTTTTATTAGTTAATACTTCTATTGTTGTTCTTGGTAAAGACCCAATCTTTTTAAGACCTGTAGATTGTGGATCTGTTATCCAATGGAAAGGTTCCATCAATTGTTTAGAGAAAGTTAATACTTGACCATTCCCTAAGTCAATTCTAGTTGGATCTGTGTTTTCTAATATAGAGTGACCACTAAATATATAGTTAAGTGCAGATCCTGCAGCTGCGTATGTAAGTGCAGCTCTTGCAAAATAGTATTGATACATTCTTCTAAGACCTTCATCGCTTTCAAAAGCTGGTAAAGACTTAGCAATAATTCTTATGTTAGATATTGTCCAATCAGGAGCAAATAATAACAATTGCATATATCCTCTAGATCCTGGACGTAATGTAGTTTGTGCTAATTGTTTAACCCAAGGTGTTCTTATTCTGTTCGCTACTTGTTCCCAGTTTTGTCCACCAAATGCATCATTAGTAAACTGTGCTGCTTTACTTGCTTTAGCATATATCTGACCTATTGTATCGCCAGGTTGAATGACTAAAGTGTTTGGTACACCTTTTAATTTAGGTGAATCTAATACTTGTAAAAATGTATGTAGTTTAGCTGCAGTAAATACTCTATCCCATGTAATTCTATCAAACCATCTAAATACTTTTTCTGCTTGTCCACCAGAAGAAATACCAAAATGATTTTTTAAGAAAGTATCTATACCTCTTAAGTTATAATAGAATCTATCAAAACCTATATCTTCAGGAGTAGTAATTTGTAAACCAGAACCTTGTGCAAATCTTGCTACATCAGTATAACCAGCTGCTTTTAATTGTTCTATTGCAGTTGGAAATTCTGTAATAGTTTTATTAGGATTATTAATCATCTCTAATAATTCAGGTTTTTTTCTAGGATCTAAAGTTTTTTTAATAAAATTAAGTTTGTTACCTGCAAATAACATACTTTCTACTAGAGCACCTGCATGAAAAAAAGAAAATCCAACAGCTAATCTTTTCATCATAAGGTTAGTTGTAAACAATGCACCCATAAATGCTTGTTCTTCAGTAGCATCAAACACCATACGTAATGATCTATGCATACCTTTATGAACAAATACAGCTCCTTTACCTTCAAAGTAAGGATGTATAAATTCATCGTAGTCTCTCATGTCTACATTATTTTTTACAGATCTAAACATAAGAGCTTTGTTATTAACTTTATGTTTTTCCAAATGTGTAATTAAAGATCTAGTAGCTAATGCTTTAGACGCAGCAAAACCATATACTCTAACTAATTCTGCAGGATCATCCATACCAGGACGTATTTTATATTTTTTAACTAAACCTGCGTTTATATCTGCAAATACACCACGTCTATTAAATTGAAATCTACCTGATGGCCCAGCTACTTGTTTATCAAACTCAGATGAAAATCTAAATGGTTGCTGTTTATGATTATAATGATCCCACATTAAAGGTAAGTAGTTAGCTCTTTGATTCATAAACAACTGACTACCTTCTTCACCAAGAATTTTATTATAATCTTTAAATATTTTTTCTACAGTTTTAGCAACTTCTAGTTCTTTAGCTGTAAGTTTACTTGCTGGTATAGCACCTAACTTTGGATTAAATTCAAATGTATCAGGATCTACACTAGCTTTAGTAATGTAATAAAATACTTTACGTCTAGAATCTATAGCATCTGGTAATGCTTCTTTAATTTTATTAGATAAGTTTTGAGCTGCAGTATTTATTTTAACTGTACCAAACTTCATAGCATCTAATGCTGATTCACCAGCTAATGCTATTTCATTATCTACTTTACCAAAATTTCTACCTAGTATTTTAGCTGCACCATATAAGGCTGCACCTGCTCCAAATCCTTTAGCTGTTGCTACAAGTTTTTCATCATCTGCTGTAAGAAATTGTGCTGCTCCTACAACTCCACCGATTGCACTAGCTTTAACTGCAGTATTAACTGCCATATCCCAACCAGTTTCAATAGCTGGTCTCATTGCTGATGTAATTTCTGCTGCTACTGCATTAAATTTAACTGGATCTTCTAAATCTTTAACTTCTTTTTTTAATTCTTTTAATAAATCATCTACACTTTTGTAGCTACCATTTTCTGTTTTTTCTATTAATCTTTTTGGATCTACACCATTGTCTTTTAATACTTTAGTTGTAGCACTATCTGTTCTAATTTTAGGTATACTAAGAGCTCTACTTGCTGCAGCACTCATACCTGCAAATCCTACAGATATAACAGCTCCTGCTGTTGCACCTACAGTAGTCTCTATAGTTGTTCTTTTAGGATCTAATGTTCTATCTTCAGATCCTTGCCATACTGTAGAAAATACAAAGGGTGTTGCTAGTGTGGCAAACGCACCTACTTTTAAGTTAGCTACATTTTCTTGTTGAGCTAATTTTAATAACTTAGGTTTTTGCCTAGTCATAGTAAATGCTTTAGAGTATTTTAATCTTAAACTATTTACTACACCTCTACCTAATGCACTCCAACCCATAGGCATAAACAATAAATATGGATCTGCCATCATCATGTTTACAAGTTCAGCACCAAACATTTTAGGGTTAGCTTTCATCATATTCCCAACTTCTTTTAGGTCTATGTTCATTGGCCCTTCATCTAACAAATAACCAAAACGACTCATTATTCGTTCTGCTTCTTGGTAGAATTTACCACCACGTTTATCTGGATTGTTTCTTAAATAATCGTATGCTTCTTGAGCTTGTTTTTTTTTAGTGTTACCTGAGATCCATTGATACAATGATGCAGGTAATGATTCTTCTCTCCAAAGGTCTATTGGATTCTTTAAAGACTGAAAAAACCCAGGCGTACTATCTTTAATGGGTTCTTGTAATCCATCTCCGATATTACGTACTGGGTCTTTTATTTTAAATTCATTAAGATTGAAGTCATTAGCCATTTATCATTTCTTTTTTTTTTTGGCAATCATATCTAAATAGTTAGCATGTCTTTTAGAAATACGTCCTTGAGTAGGTACACCATAATAAAAATCTTTAGTGTCAAAACCCATGTTTCTCATTGCTTGAACATATTGACCTTGTTCTCCATCAAAACTAGTTAATGGTCTTTTAGTAGGAGCTGTTTTATTTTTAAATGGACTTGTTTTACTTTTTCCAGTTAATTTATCCATAGTTCCTATAAATACTTTTTCTGATTTAACATTCGCTGTTTTGTATGCTTTCATAGCACCTTTGTTTTTAGCTTTAAATACTGCAGGTTTAGATACTGGTTTAGTTTGTCTAATAGTTTTAATACCTGTAGCAGTTCTTGCTCTAGATCTTTTTAAACCTTTTTGTAATGTATTAAAAAATTTTTTATTAGCTGTTTTTAATGCTAAACTTTCTGCTGCCATATCACCTATAGCTCTTGATGACATTCCCATATATTCAGGTACATCTCCAAGTATAGCTCTTTGTGATGCTTTAACTTTTTCAGCATCTAATACTTTAACAAAAGTACTAGCAGATTTTTGTGCAGGTAGTTTTTGAGTACCTTTAAACTTTTTACTGTATCCTCTAAGTATTATTTTTTTAATCATATTTATCCTTCAAAATATTCTGGGAATCTATTTCTAAGAATCTTTTCAGCTCTTTGTCTAGAGACCTTTTGTAGTTGTGGGTTAGATGCTAATAACATAGCATAAATCTGTGAGTCATCATTAGATAGTACATTACCATCTGATGTAGGTATTACAATTTCAGGCCCTGCTTCTCCAACAACATAAGGTTTACCAGCTTGTACTGGGCCACCATGTTCTCTAAATCCAAGACCTGTACTACCAGCATCTTTAGTATCAATTTTAGTTCTAAATATATTAAAGTTAGAAAGAAATCCTGATTCTTTACCTTTTTTCTTAGTTTTTAATAAACCTTTCTGTCTCATTTCGTTTATAGTTGCTTCCATAAACCTTTCATCTTTAATTACTTTTTTACCTTTTTTTTCTAATTCAGATGCTCTTTTATTATTATATTGAGCTACATCACTAAGCATTCTTCTATAGTCAGCTGAATTAGTTTCACCATAAAAAATGTCTTTCATTTTATCAAAAAAACCAGTTCCACCTATTTTTTTAGATTGTAAAAATGATTCTACTTGACCTATTTCTGCTTCACTTGCAGGGCCAATAATAGATCCTCTAGCTTTAATTCTGTCTTTAAATTCTGATGATATTTTTGCAGATGTAATGAAGTTATCTAATATACCTTGGTTAATAGTTTTACCATTAGCTGATGATTGCATTAATGCTAATCCTAATGTAAATGCAGGGTTAGACATAAGTCCTTCAAAACCACCTTTATCTTTCCAATTTTCTTTAGCAGTATCAAAATCAATACCCATAATTTTTTCTAATGTACCAACATCTTTTTCACCTAATGGGCTAGTTTTTTCTTGCATAGCTGCTACAAGTTTTGGATCTACTTTGCCTTCTCCATAACCTGCCATAAATTTTTCTTTATCTTTTTTAGATATAGCATTTAAGTTTCCTTCACTTGGAAACATTTTATCAAACATTTCATTACCTGTTTTAACACTAGCTTTTATACCTTTGTCAAATAATTCAATACCTTTGTCTAAACCTTTATTTATATCTTGATCCATTTGAGATCCTTTAAATCCAGGTCTTTCTGTTTGTCCAATAGTTGGAGAACTTACTAATTTATCTTCGCCTAATGCGTAATCTTTTACTTGATCTACAGTAGTATTTTTTACTTCATCAAATTTTTTACCAGCATAATCAATACCTCTATCATAAAGACCATCACCACCTAAAACACCACCAGATCTAGTGCCCATGTCTTTTCCAGCAACAATATCTTTTTTACCTAATAGACCAGTTTCTGCTTGATCATAATATGAACCAAGTGTTTTTTTCCAATCTTCAAATATGCTATATGTATTACTCATTATAATATTCCTCTATCTAAACTTTTTGTTTTAAGCCAATCATAATATGGACTGTCACTAACAGCTAACATACCCATTGGCCCTCTATTATTTAATGTTTGTGATACTGCATTTTTAGCAGCAGCATATTCTGTTGCTAAATCAAAACCACCACTTGTACTAGTATTTCCTAAATTATTAAACCAATTAGCTGCAGGAGAATTACTTGGTTTAGCAATACCTGATACAATATATGGAGCTTCAGGTGCAATGTTTCTCATAATTTCTCTATCTTGTCTTGATACTTGTGTTCCACCTGTTCCACCAAAACTTCCTAATAGTCCACCAGAATCTGAACCTGGCCCTGCATATTTAAAAGTTCCATAATCAGATCTTAAATACTCATTAATGTTTCTACCACTAGCTGCTAAAAATCTTAATGTAGGAGATTTAGACATTGTAGGACTTTGCATTCCTACATTATCCCAATGTTCTTTAAATGTTAAATTAACAGTACCTTTTCCTGCTCTACCATATGGTTCATATCTTTCGTTTTCTGTACCATAATATTCATTAAGATCTTTATTAAATTTATCATATTCTTCTTTTGACATTTTAGTGTCAATTTGATTATTTTTTGCTAAATTTTTATTAAGATCTCTTATGTCTTTTTGTGTTTGATTATAATGATCTCTATCAGGTTCATCATATTCATCATCTGAATTTACATTACCTCCTGCAATACCTACTGTAGAAGTATCTGGTGTAGTATCATTAGCAGCCCATCCTGCATCTGAACCTTCATATCCTGAAGTTGATCCAGTTTTAGATTCTGAATGTGTACTTATACCTTTTTCATTTGAGTATGCAGCTTCCATTCCAGAAACTTGCATATCATTTCCACCACCTCCATCTGAAGAAGATCCACCTCCACCTGACATAGTTTATCCTTATATAATTATTGCAACAATTAAAATAACAACAGCTACTGCTATTGCTTTTTTATGTTCTTTTACAAAATGTGGTATATGT
>Ga0208645_1001926_pt1 | contig 17236 bp, 42 predicted proteins | sample VirMetDEL_Sep_01_FD_184519 | JGI IMG/M metagenome (GOLD analysis project Ga0208645, IMG submission 184519) | Aqueous microbial communities from the Delaware River and Bay under freshwater to marine salinity gradient to study organic matter... | ecosystem: Environmental > Aquatic > Marine >... | reverse complement strand
AGCCCATTTATATTTAAAGCTACTAAGTTCCATTGTTTCCTAGAACTTGTTTGTACTACTACTAATATAAAACCTATTATATAAAGTTTAGGTTCTATAGTCCATTGAGCAGCGATTAAAAAACCACTGCCCATATACCCTGCCCTAGTCGCTAGTCTTTTCCAAGGAGTCAACCGCTTTTGCCTCACTAGCTTGTTTAGCAGCCTGTTCCTTAACTCTTTCGATCGCTTCATCATAATCTGGCATTTGTTTAATTGTTTCTAATACACCTATAGCTATTGTAGCTGTTTGATTTAATTCACTTATTAGTTTTTGATTGATCAAGCCTAAGGTTTCAATCTTGTTCTTCATCTCAATCAGTGTCTGTTCTTTCATATAATTGTTTTATAATTTCATTTTTATTTAATTCTACTTTACCAAATATCTTCGTAGTCCTCATCTTCTCCAGCCTTTGAATAATCAGTCGGCCTAATAGCGAAAAAATCAGTATGAGTGACGCCCCCGGTAAGATGATAAAACCAATCAAGATTACCCGCTGCTTTAGTGTCATACGCAAAATAGCTGCCCAAGTCGACATAACCAAGTTCCACAAGTTTTTCATTTGTTCTCTTTTTTATGAAATGTTTTAGATCATTAGCTGATATACCTTCTATATCACCCATCTCAAACATCTTCTCAATGTATTTAATTTCTAAGTCAACCATTGTTTCTGCAGCCTTTATAACGTCTTCTCTGCATAAGTTAAGTAATTGATTATCTTCCTGACACATATGCCTAAATAATTGACAACCCATTTTACTATGTAGTGATTCGTCTCTTACAGACCATTTCATTTGTTGCCCAATTCCCTTAAGTAAATTACGTAACTGAAAAGAATACAACACTGCAAAGGCAGAATAAAGACTAACACCTTCAGCGAAGGCTGAGAATATAGCAAGAGATTTAGCAATACCAGTTGGATTGTTGCCATCGTAAGAAACGAGGTTATCAAAACGATCTGCCGTAGCAGGTTCGTGTAAAAATGCTTCATAATCTTCTAATTTTAAAGTTTCGTTTAAATAACTATAAGCAACAGCATGTACAGTCTCTTGCGAGCCAAACATCATTGCCATTTGCTGTATCTCGTGTTTCGGAAACCATCCAACAACTTTTTGAGTCCAATAGTCGGACACGGCGCATTCTGTCTGAGCGAACCCAAGTAAAATATTTCCGACGAGGTGTTTTTCTTTTTTGTTAAGTTTTTCATTCCAATCTTTTATATCGCTTTGCATTGAGATCTCAGTGTGTAACCAAAATGCTTGTGCTTGTTTTAACCAACCCTCGGTATAATACTCAGGGTATTCAAATGGCTTGTATGCTATTCTTTCATCAAATAATCCCATTATGTTTTTGTAAATTGTTTTATTGTTTCTAATTCATTTCTCCAAGCATCTATATGAGCCAATATAACAGGCTTAGTAGTAGACTTAGATACTTTCTTCATATCATAAAGCACATTGTCTATAAATAGCCTTACGCTTTCTATTACTAAGTCTTTGTCCATTATTTAAATACCTTTAGTGATATATCGAAAAATGGTATATAAATTACGTGTATTGAAAATTCTTCTTCTATATAAGATCTAAATCCAAGTAGTATACCTGGGTAAAATCCAACTTCTATTATCCAAGCTGTTTCGTTTTCGTTTTCTTTCATGTGCATATTATATTGTATCTTTTATGTAACTGTTCTATATCTCTTGATCTTACTTTACCTTTTACTTCCCAGCTCCATTTAACCCATTTGTCAATCTTTCTCTCTGCATACCTTTGTCTAGCTATTATTTTCTTTTGGAAAGGATTAGCTCTATCGTTCTGTCGCATTCTTTTTGATTTTGTGGTTTATATAATGTAACTGTTGGAAACTGGTTCATTACTAATCTTTTAAACAACTTCCATCTCATTGGAAAAGACTCGTTAGCTCTACCTTTTGTTTCTATTATAAAATCATCTCCTATGAAATCAGGCGTATACTTGATAGGTAAGATACGTTTGCATCCTCTATTTTTGTATTCACCTTTTCCATTTGATTGTCTTTCATATACTTCATTTTCAAAATGAAAGCCGCTTAATAGTACAAATGTTTCTCCTTCGTACTTAGCTTTTATCTTAGCTTTTTTTAACGCCATATACATATAACGCTCTAAGCCTGAAGCAAATTTGATCCCGTCATAAGTAACTTTTTTACTTACAACAGGACCTCTTTTCTTTTTAAAAGGTCTCTTACCTCTTATCATGATAACCGATTATCTCGTAGTTAACTTCCAAGTCCTCTAAGTTGTCGTAATGTAAACCACTGTTACCGTTTTGCGTTATAACTTTCATTCTTTCATCTTCATAAGCATGATGTTTTAACATCAACTCTTCAACCTCGTCTGACAAACAACGTTTAGCGGCTTCAATATATAATAACGCATCCATCAACTCTTCTTGAACATCGACTAAAAACCTATTAAGATCTTTCTCTTGGCCCTCTATCTCTTGCATCATTGTAGCTCCATACTTTTTCTGACCTACCAAGCTACGTTCATCCATTTTTCTAAGTACTTTTCGTACTATTTCATCCTTTGTTTTTATCTTCATAATTATAAGCTTTCTTGTTTAACAAATGTTCCATTAACCATTTTACCCTGTCTAGACTTTATAACATCATACGCGCTGTCTATGCATTTTTCTATGCTATAGCCTCTAAGCTCTGCTAAGTTAGTTAATACAACAACCATATCGCCAATAGCATCTATTACTTCAGGTTCGTCGTTCTTTAATATAGCTTGAGCAAGTTCACCAGCTTCTTCCATAAGCTTTACAAACTGAGTTCTGGCATCACCTGATTTGTATATACCTTTATCTCTAGCCCATTGCCTTATGTCATCAAACCTGTTTGACTCTGTGCTTTGTTCTATAAACTTATTAGCATATGCTTTATTATATATATAACATCTGTTTATATTAAACATAGATGTTCTAGCGTTTTTAACTATCCAGTCAATAGTTTGATTATCTAAGCTAAATACTCCATTATCAGTGGACCATTTTAAACCTATATTATCCATAAGTTGCCCTTTAAGTTTGTTTAAAGGTACTGGAAACGTTGATGTTTGTTCTGTTGCGTTTATATTCATTTGATTAAATAGTTTTTTGTATGGTTTTATATCTACTTTGTAGCCATAAGACTTTTGAAGTTCTATTTCCTTGTCAGATATATAATCTATATCTTTGCTAGTAAGTAGAACTTCGTATTCGTCTGGTTTGTAACCCTGTTGAAGAGTTACCCGACTATTAAGATCACGTGTAACACCGATCTTTTTACCCGGTATGTGGTATAAATAATACATAATTTTATAGTTTGTTATTATATAGGTGCATATTATGTGCGTGATGGTAATACCAACCTGTTTCAATAGACAGTCTGTCTGCAACCATCTCTTGCAATGATGCAAATTGATACTGATCATTACAGAAACCGTACCAGATGTCGTTAGAACGCATATAGACAGACATACAAAGCTTGTTATCTATAATTGTAAACTGAACTGCATACGTGCATGGTGTGTCTGTTTTGTATTTATCAAATTCTTTACCATCAAATATACTAATCGCCGCGTGTCTAGTTTGGTTATCTTGTCTTAACTTACCAACAACATAGTCTAGTTGAAGATTACGCATCCATTGGTAACCATAATTACTGTTAACATTACCATTGCTGTCAGCCATACGTTTCCATATTGGAGGTATTTTGCCATATAATTCACCAAGCTTTTTTATACTTGGATCACCAGATAAATACCAAGCCCATTCAGCTTCAGCATACTTTTTGCTCCAGTTACGCTCGACGTTTGTTATAACTTTGTCTGAAGGATTATCTATATAAAAACCACAGTTGAATATAGCCTTTGTATCACCAAAGTCAATGCCTTTTTGTAGTATCTCATCTATAACACCCTCATATGCTTCATTAGCATTATTGAATCTTGTTTTCATACTTGTTGTAATAATATTTATAGTAGCTGTACATCTTAATCCATATATCTAACTTCTTATAGTTATTTGGATCTGTACTAGTCTTACCGTTATTTAGTATCTCTATGGTCCATCTAGACTCTCTTATAGCTACTGGTGATATGTATATTTGATTTCTTACGCACCATCTCATAGCTTCAGCCTCTTCGTTTGTCGGGGTATAATCACCCATATCCCATGGTGACTTTTTCTTACCCATTTATTCCCAAGGCATTTTATCAGCTGATACATCTAGAGGTTCATGAGGAAGAAAACAACCTGATCTTGGTTCCCACTTAAAATGTGCTTCAGCTCCGTTTTCACCGAGGTTTTGAAACTTTATCTTAAGCACCTTAGCTTTAACTGTTTTGTTCTCATAATCTCTATGTACTAACAAACCGTGATAAGATGCATCGTACCATTCACCACCACCTTTAATGTTATACATTGTAGGCTCTTCAATCTTGCCGTCTTTATCTTTGTACATTTTAGTTGGATGCGCTACTATAAATACAAGCACATCAAACTTCTTGGCAAATGTTTCTATCTTAGTAAGATACTCCATTGTATAACGGTTAACATCCTCTGTCTTACAGTCTACGTCTCTAACTTTATTAAATGGATCTATAACTAGGCATTTAATACCTTTACGTTTAACTAGCTCAGCAGCTTTTTTAAGTACTGACTCTAAAGTATAACGTTCCATATCAATGTGAAAGTAATTACTATTACAATGATCTGCTATTTGATTCCATTTATCTCCACCGATATCTTCTTTCGTTGGCATACCTTGCCAAGTCTTACGCATTAATTTATGAGCGTGTAAATATGTCGGTACATTCTCTGGAGATGCGAAAGCTGTTTTCCAACCGTAGTTCGCGTTATAGCCAACAACCATTTGATCCACAAAATCTGACTTCCCTGAAGAAGGTATTCCAGTGACAGTAATAAATTGACCAGTATACGTAGAAAATATATCGTCAAAGTTCTGTAAACCAATTTGAAAGCCAGGCTTAAAACCATTCCTAACAAAGTCAGTGACTTCATCCTCGATATCTCTGAACGTAGTAACGTTTTCAAGAGGTACGGGCCTCGCACCAGTGATTCTTTCTGTAAGTTTTTCTTTGCCATATTTTTGTAAGTATTCATTAGCATCTTTACAGTCTTCAAATGTTGATAGAAAACAAACCTCAGATCCAAGCCTTCTAATTAACTCTGTTTGTAATGCTTGTCCAGCTTCATCAGAGTCTACAGCTAATATAATCTTTTCTTTGTCTTCAAAGTAATCAATACAACTATCTAAGTAGTCTAAGTTATTAGAGTTTAGTGTTGCACCATTTGGAACTGATATAGCATTTGTAATACCAGCTTCATGTAATGCTAACACATCCATTTCACCCTCTACTATAACACAATACTCGTAACCTACAGTACTATCTATGTTATAAAATACTTTCTCAGCACCCTTATATAATTTAAAGTTCTTTCTTCCATCTCGGTATTTAACGTTAGTTAATTCGCCGCCCACAAAATAATTGAACTTTATAACATTCTCGGTTCTACCGGTCTGTGGCATCCACTCAGGACCCTCACTGATTTGTAAATCAATAAGAGTCTGAGCTGATATACCTCTTGTTCCAAACCATTCGATAACCTTATCACTAACAAACTCAGGTTTTTCTGTATTTGTTTTTACTTCAGGTTTTACATATACTTTTTCAGCAGAACCTTTACGCTGGTAAGTATGTAGTTGAAATGATTTATTACAGTTGTGACAAGTACCGAGACCCCGTTCCCAATCATAAGAAGCGCATTTAGCTTTCTGATTTTTGGGTTTCCTGTTGTGAGAGCATAAAGGGCATACACCCTGTTTATTACCCTCTTCTAGGCCATGCTGATTGAACTCGTCAATCGCAAATCCATTGATCTCTGTTGTCTGCATTTAATTTAATTTAATTTAATTATTCTCCATCTCTACAATGAGGACATATGTCACAGAATTCAAATTCTTCTATATCCATTTCAGCATGACACATCTGACACGCTGTCTCTCCGTTATTTCTATACATTAAAACGGTAGATCATCTTCTTGTGGAGTCAAAGCTGGTGCAGCCTGTTGAGGTTGACCATCTCTTGGAGCAGCAGCAACATTGTCACCATTAGTCCATACAACTTTTACATTACCCAAATAAACCTTTGGAGCTTTAGCCTCACGTTCTTCTTTAGATTGTTCTACTACTACAGGTCCTTGATTACCGTAGTTATCAACTTCATCGTTGATTGTTATTGTAATTGGTAAATAATTACCTTTTTTACCCTTATAGATCTTGTCTTTAGGTATTTCATTTAAGTTGATGTTTGCTTTAATAATACTTGCCATAATTTCCTTTTGTTATAAAGTCTTGTTAATAAAAAATTGTTGTGGATCGAAATCCGGTGTTTCGTAGAACAGTTTGTACTGCTCTACAGCTCTTTGTACTTTATCTAAACCGCTTTCATAGAAAGCATCTGAACAGTCGAATATTCCTATTTGATGTGTGTTCTTATCTATAGCTATAAACACTAAGTCATAGCCGAACAGTCTTCGATAAATATACGCTTGACTGTCGTAGTTATAACGAAAAGCTGAGCTTCTGAATTTTGATATATCTCCTGTTGTTTTAAGATCAATAACTAATTTCTCATCGTGATTAACGATATCTGCTTTACCTTTCCACCATAACCCTTCAATCTGTTTAACTCCAGGTTGTTCGTACTCGACATTAATACCATTGATTAGATCCATACAAACTTTGTTTTGTTTCATTGTATCAATTAGTAATTCTGTCTTGTCTACCTCGTGTTGTAGTAGACACATTTCACCGCCTGAAATCTCCTTATAAGCCTTTGTGTTTCTTGTCGTAGATTCTACTATTTTAAAATTCTTTAGTTTATCTGGCTCTAATATAGCTGTGTGGAAATATCCACCAACTAAAAAATTAATATTAGTACCTTGACGCTGGTTAAGGGCTAAAGGGTTTTTTAACAATGTAGATATATCAGAATTACTTCTAAACTGTTGACCAAACTCTCCATAGTAATGCTCGTCTATTTTAAGCTTTTCTAATATATCTTTTCTTGTTAAATCGTCCATATTATAAAGTTGTTAATTTAGTTTCTATCTCTTTAGAGATATTGTATTTAGCTTTTATAGCTGATAACTTACCTCCTTTTTTAATAAAGTCTACTGCTTTTGGATAAGCTGGATCTTTTTCTGAGGTTAACGTGTTTTTAGCTTTCGGCGCTTTACCGTGAGTGTTTGTTGCATCACTATCTGCAGTATCATCAATTAAGAATAAATTACCTAACGCATATTTTTTCGCGTACGAAGATGCACTACCAAATTGCTGAGGTACGTTCATACCTTTTTGGTTTAAGTCAACACCTACTATAGAGGTAGCGTGTATAGCATTATCACCGTCACTAATTGTAGCGGTTGATTGCATCATTGGTAATGGATCAACACTGATAATTTCTTCATTGATTCTTACACTAACTCCTAACTCTAACAGAAAGGGTTTTATTGCTTCTAGGATGTCTTCGGCTGATCTGAAGTTGTACTTGCCGAATGAATTAAATCTACTTTTTTTCGATTTAAATCTTGTCTGGACAGATGCCAGTTTGTCATTTAAGGTATTTAATTTCATATTAGTCTATACATATATAATTACATATTAATTTTAAGTTTTACATAAATTTTTTCACTTAACTTACAGGAAGTCAATCACTTGCGAGCTATCTACGTTGGCTATCAATTTATCTATTGCAGCCTTTTTTATCTCAGATATTCGCACGTAATTACTAACTCCAGTTATATTTAACTTAACAGCTATTTCTTTAGCTGAGTGCTTGTCACAGTCCATACCGTAACTCAGTCTTACTACTTCATACTCAGCATTACTTAAGTATTGTTTCATTATACCCATAAGGTATGCATTCATTAAATCTATATTATAAGATTCTGTTTCATCTGGAACATCATAAGTCATTTCAACATCGTCGTTCTTGTAGGTATTACTTTTGCTTGTATGTTTATTATCTAAAGAAGCAAACATACTTGTTATAAATATTTTACTTAAGTCTTCGTTGTCAGGGTTTTTACGTATTTCATTTAGCTTGTGCTCTGGTATTCTCATACCACCTTTGTTTATATCTATTCTTCTACGTATTGCACCTTTAATTCGTTTACTTAAAAATGATTTTAAAGTTTTTTCAACGTCAGGTGATTCATCTATAACTAACCAGTCTATTTTATTTACAGCTTTTACTAATGCTTCATTACCTATTTGTATTAAGTCATTAATACTTAGTATTCCAGAGGCTTGATCGCTAGTTGAAAATTTTCTAGCTAAGTTTTCTACCAAAGGCATAAACTTAACTATAAGTTCGTCATTAGTATACTCATCGTAGAATTTACCTTCAAGATTAGCTATAGATGTTTTAACATCTGTTTTATATCTTATATAATTCTGTACATTATATTTCTTCATATTGATCTATTTTTTCAAAAGCTTTAGCCATTAAATTATCGTTAGCGTAATGTACATTACCTATCTTAGCCATCCACTCATTAAAGTCTTGTCTCATAATTGTTGGTTTAATAATTCTTTTTCTTTCTTCAATGTATTATTCATATTTCTATATATAGTTCTAGTTGAGCAATTAAGCAAAACAGATAGACCAGTTATAGTTATTTTCTTACCAAACTCATTGATATCTAGCATGCATTGGTAAATTGCTTCAGCATCTACATTACTAGACTTACCTATTAACTTACCAACTATACTTAGTTTTTCACTGACAGTCAGCATGTTATGCTCTTTAAATATTACTTTACGTAATTTGTTTCTAGGTGGTTCATCAAGATCACTCATTAATACATCATATACTATTTTTTCATAGTGCCAAGAGCTAATATCAAAGGTAACAAATCCATTTTTTTTATCACATATAACTTTAGCCATGTTATCAAACTGATCTTGATTCATGGTGGTATTTAGATACCATAAAACATACAAATGCCATTTAAGACTTTTGTAAGATGTTATCTTAGCGTTAGTGTTAAACAATGTGTAGCATTCGTATGTACCATTTTCAAAGAACATATACTTCTCAGTTTCTATAGTAGGTATGTCGCTTATAGGGTCTTGTCTATATACGATGCCTCTACTTACTAAGTATTTTATATTTCTTGTGTATGACATTAGCCCCTTACTATATAACCTTAGGGGCTGTTGTCACAGTACCCTTTTTCTTAGTTTTATTTTTTTTAAGATTTTCAATCTTATTTTTTATACCTCTAAAATTGGTTGTCAAGTTGTGTACGTATAATTTTCTGCTCATCTTTATTCTTTATTTTATGTTTTTCATTTTCATAATAGTTCCAGTATGCCGATACGCTATCGTCTTGCACTTTGTATTCGTCTGGCATACATTGAGGAGGTTCTGTAAAAGTACCCACCGGCATTCCCAGTGGTAATTGTTTTAAAACTTCTTTGCATTTTGTAATTGTTAAATGTGTTTTGTTGTATCTTTTAGTATATTCTTCTCCTAGCGCTAGCATATGTTTATACAGCCACATGTACTGATGTGAGTTCTGTCTACACCATATAGTTGACGGATGATTATAATGCGCTTTCTTATACGGAACTTCAACCATCGGGTAATTTAGTTCCGCATAATGATGATGCGCAGTACAAAGCATCTGAGCTGATTCTAAGATCATCTTAACTACATGCTTGTTGTATTGTATCCTAGCAGCTTTAACAGGATCTCTGTGTAAATAAAATATATTCATTATTTATATTTTTTACTGTTTCTTTCATACCACGCATCTAACAACTCGTTAGCTACGTCTATGCTAATCATATTTTCATTATATAATTTCCATATTGTTTTTGTCATAATCCTGATTTTTTTAAAAAGTAGTTATATACTTCTGGTATGTGTTTCTTGTAGTAAGGCTGTTCTTGTGCAACCCATCTCTTAAGACTTTGCTTGTCATGAAACGGAGCACACATATTAAATATAGGTTCTATATCATCAATGAAGTCGCCTACTGTCCAGCCTTCCCATATATGTTTACCTCTACTCATAGTTACGAATAGTTTTAAACAACGGGTGTCTGTAGCTGTTAGCTTTAGTACGTTCGAAGTAGGTAAAGGTAGCACGCTGGCCAATATAGTCGCCTATATTATTGAGTATATTAGCTAGATCCTTGTAGGTGTAGCCTTTGCCCGGTGGACAACCGAACTCTATACCTTCGTCATCTCGCATTATAAACTTGCCTAGCGTACCTGTCCTTTTGCCTTTACCATCTACATAACCTATGATAGTAGCTTCAGTGTCGTGAAAGTCTTTGAACTTTTGTAAGTTGTAAGAACGTTTTTGTTCGTAACTTTTATTTAGTCTAAGTATAGAGCCTTCATAGCCTTGAGCTAGGTGTACGTTATGTAACATCTTAGCTTCATCATAACTACTAACTAATGTATTTTTAATAAGAGTTAATGAAGCAGCTATCGGTAGATTTGTAGTCAGCCAATTAAATCTCTGCTCGTACACAGGACCTTCCGCAAGTGTTATTTTATCATAAACGTGATATTGTACAAGGTGTTGTGCATTTCTCATATCATCTTCAGTTGGCTTTTGTTTTCTAACTAAAGATATAATTTTCTCAAAGTCGTTATTCAACGCGTGATTGTAAAGCTCACCGTCTAGCAAAGCAAACGGATGTTTAGAGAAGAAGTCTTGTAGATCATAAGTTATATGTCTTACATTTTTGAACTCCTTACCTGTACGCGAGTAAGCACCATTTTTGGTAAATATACAACGCACGCCATCTAGCTTAGGTTGTAAGAAAACTTTCTCGGACCAGTCGACAGGTTTTTTGTCTACTTTGTATGCGAGCATAGGTTTTATCATAATTCTTTTATTTTATTTTCTAAGTATTTTATTTTTCCATGTATAAGAGCAGCCTTAGCATAATCTTCTTGTTCTTCAGCTCTCTTTAATTCTCCCTTCCAATGGTATATCTCTTCAAGCACTAACTCTTTTGTCTCTTGCTCGACACTAATATTAAATTGCTGATCCCATTCGTCTTGCTTTTTTTGTAAAGCAGTTAGAATAATATCAGCAACTTTATTAGCTAAAATGTCTAACTCTTTGTCTGTCATTTAGTTAGCGTAGTTACATGCGTAAACTGGTAAAACATATTTGTTAATGAATTTACCTTTTGACTGTGAAGATCTTAAACCTTCAAAGACATGATTCGGTACGCCTTCATAATTATAGCGACCGCCATTGTTAAACGTAAGAGTAAGTCTGTAGTTGTCGTACTTGTAACTTGCTCTGTCAATTGCTGTAGAGTTAACATCTACAGTCTGCATTGGTAAAACTAATCTGTTCATAAGTATTTAATTTAATTGTTAATATTTAGTTTATTATCCATTAGTGAATAAATTTTGTTTGTAAATTAATCAAGTAACACCATATACGCATCACTATTGTTCTTGCGAAACCAAGATAATGCTTTATGAAACTCGTTAATTTGTTTTTCAGTAACTGTTTTAGGTGCTACTTCCATTACGTATTGACTACCCATTATGAAGTCATACATTGATAGCTCGATACCGTTAAGCTCATAGCTATCTCCACTGAAAGGGTTTGTTACTAGCTCACCTTTGTCGTATATCATACCTTTAAACCACTTAGGTATTGTTTGTTCTTTAGTTTTCATTTTTTAATTCTTTAAATATTAATTCACCTTTAACCGCTGTTGCAATAGTCAAGCCATAATGATTAGCTACAATTTCATATCTACTTTTATCTTTAATTACTTGAGTAGCGTAATTCAGCCATTTATAGTCATGATCAACGGTAACATTAATAAACCCACAATAATCTTTATTGTCTTTGTTAAACTGATCGTCTTGAGAGATCATCTCTATGTATTGTAGTGTATTTATAGGGTTGATAATTTGGTGATTGTAACCTTCGTCAAGTAACTCATCTATAATTTCATCTTCAATTCTACACAATAAATCTTCATAGTGTCTAGTTATAGCATCTTCAACAAAGTCATAGTTGTCACAGTATATATTGTTATAGTCTGGTATAGCTTCATAGAGAATATCTCCAAGATCGTTTTCATAATAGTATATGTCTTCACTAACGTTTATACTTTTATCATCAGCAGTAGCAATCCATACAGAATAACCATCAGCTGTTGACTCTTCATATATACTGAAGTCAGGGTTTTGCCATTGATCAGTTATCTCACACTCATAATGCGCAAATACTTGATTTCTAGCATGCTCATCATCACAGCCTTCAATCCAACCTTTTTCAGACATTCTTTCAGCTATTAACTTATCTGTTATATACTTATTCATAGTCTTTCTGTATTAATATGTTATCACCATATTTAAAATCCCATGTAGAAACTTTGTGCAATTCTATGTCTGCAAAGGTATATAACGAGCTAACGTCACATATTTTTAAGTCACTATAGAACGTGGTGCTGCTCAGTGTAGTTATAATTGATCTTACAGAAGTACTGTATTTCTTGTCTTGTGAAGCTAAGGCTTCTTTGATTTCAGGCTTTAGCCTTTCGTAAATTGTTAATCTTGACATTTTTATTTATTTAATTTTAATTAGGTGCGCAGGAAGGATTCGAACCTTCGACCTCGAGTTTATGAGACTCGCGAGATAACCAACTTCTCCACCGCGCCATTTGTAACTAGTGAGGAATCGAACCTCATACCCGTCGGTAGCCATAGTCATTATAGGCTCGTGAAAACGTTTACCTACTTCAGTACTAAACCTGACCTAGTTCCATCCAGACATTGCAACACACTTCGTCGCTTGCCGTTATTTATTCGCTGGATTTACAAACACATTAGAGGATCTTCGTTAGCTTAACCACTTAAATTACCGTAGCCGTACTAAGCCCTCTACCGTGTATTATATTTTTTTGTACAAAACACCATCAACCTCGATGACATCTTGCACTGAATCTAGATCGTAGTTTCTTATTAAGTATTTTTCTAGATACACTAATCTAGCAAGACCATTGTTTATTCTTACTCTTTGTTTACCTGTGTAAGAGCTCATATTTAACTCGCTATTGTCACCAAGTGTCATGTAGTAATTAGTTATTGATCTTTGAGGATTTATTTGATAACAAGATAGATCTTTAAACCTAGTTCTTACTATCCTACGTACCATACCTGTTTTATATGTAGCAAACCTACATAAGCCATACTTTTTATGGTTCAGCTCGAACATTCTAGTACCGTTTTTACGCTGTGTATTTGTAGTTACATCAGTTAGTAATGGATATTTAGCGAGCATTAACTCTATGTATTTGTCTTCTAGCTCTTTTTGGCGAGCTTCCCATTGTGTTCTGTAGTTCATATTATCTTCGTCTTTGTGATTTATGTACAAGCGCGCTTAGCTCTTGGCTTACTATTTGAATTGTATTACCTGTTTTGTGGTAAGTAATAGGAACATAGGAATGTTTTTTTACTTCAGAACAAGGAGGACATGTTTTATATCCTAAGTTTAATCTATAAGGGTGGACTTCGTCGCCGCATTTACAGTACATAGTTATTATTTTTATTTGTTACATATATATTATCCAGTAGTAATTTTATTTTGTTTGTAATTAATCATACTCATAATATTTTCTTTTAGTAGACATATACATTTTCTCAATAGCTAAAAACATAACCATATCGTGTAGCTCTTGATACTCGTCTCCATTAACAGGTTGATCTGCTATTTGCCAATCAATACTGTCTTCCATTAATTCTTTAGTGACGTCAGCAATACCTTGTGCTATCTCGTCTATTTCTTTCATCTTACTCATTACTTTTGATTTAATATTGTTACTTCAACCCAACCTTTTTCTGAATGGTTAGCTTCACATTTAATACCGGCTTTAGTTAATTCATCTTCTAGTTTTATCGCTGCATCCCATAACTCTGGTTCTGGCATCTCGTCGTGGTCGTCGTCATATAACACGTCACCTCTACACTGAAAAAACCTATCGTCTACGTCGTTTTCTACGTACTCGAAATCCCATCCGTTAATTCTCGTATCTTGTTTCATCCACTCTTCCATATCTATAATTGATTTATTAGTTCTTCTACTTCGCAGAATAGCATTTCATCTATCTGTTCTCTTGAATAGTGGTCTTTGTATAGCTCGTATACTAAATCCCATGGGTTTTTAACTGGTTCTTCGTTCATTATAAGAATTTTTTAACTTGTTCTTTTATTAATAATATATCTTTATCTGTTATGTTCATAGCTTGATCATAGTCTACGGTGTTCTGTATTATTTGACTAAAGCTTTCCCACATTTTAAGATCCATTTGCATAGCAATAGAATCTATACTTTCTTCTGATAGGCTTTGTTGATCTTCTTGGATCTCGTGCCATTTTTTTACTGAATCACTCATTAGTCTTGGTATTTTTTAAGTGTCATATTGTTTACCTTGTCAAGGATCTCATTACCTACCATAGTAAAATAACCAGGTCCATATAAAGATCTTTTACCTTTAGATTTTGCCGCTAATACATCTGCTTCTGCTTCTTGAACAGCATGGCTTAACGCTGTTTGGATGAAATACTTTTCAAATCCATTGAATTTAGTTTTACTCATTATAGTGTCTTTTTTATTATTAATAATTGCTTTGTGTCAAACTTCTTGTGAGTTTCTTGCCACATACGGTTGTGGGTGAACTTTCTAGCTTTTGCGAAGTTAGATTTCTGACGAGTTGTAATACTATTGTATTCTTTGTCAGTGAGTCCACCACATATACCGTCTGCTCGAACAGCACGTCTATGCCCGTCTGCTCGTGATTTTTTTTGTAGTTCCGAGTAAGCTAATAGCTCTTTCATAGTCCTCGGATTAGAGGTTACGCCCACGGGTTAGTAGATTTTTCTACATAAGTTAAACCTTTGTAGTTGAACCAGTGAGTAATACCTTCTTGATCTTTGTTCTCGTCATAGATGAAGGCAAATCTTTTTGGTAGATTACCTACAGTATAGCCTTTATAGGTTGTACCGTTGAGTTTTATTGTACTTGAATTTTGAAATTTAATTTTCTGCATAGTTTATTATTTATTATTTACATTTATATTATCCAATAGAAATATTATTTTGTTTGTAACTTTCTACTTGTATATCACATTTATTAGATCTTGCACTAACATATCTTCAGTCTCTTCCTCTGCAGGAATACAGTCCATTTCTACAAATAGCTCGATCTTACGAACAGTTTGTTTTTTACTTAAATAGCTACTTATAAATTTAAAGTGGCTTATAGTTTCTTCTGACCAATAGAATAGACTCATAGTTAGTTTCTTATCGCCCAAGCAGCAGCGCTACCTAGTTTAGTTAATGTTTTGTTTACTTTTTTTAGTACAAATAGTACTTTGTGTGAAAATTTTCTCATTGTTTTTTATTTTAGTTATTAATTTTAGTCACCTGTGTACTCACCTGAGTATGTATTAGAATACCAATCTCTTCGAGCTTCATACACTAGATCTTGTATTTGTAATAGATCTTGTCTTTGATCGATCAAGTGATCTATTTCATCTCGCATATCTTGCTCACTTAGTTTAGTAAACATACTTGTTTCTAGACCATCTAGTAAGTTTCTGTCATTGCAGTGATAGTTATCATACTTGATACCATTCCAAGTCTCACTTATCATATAAGTATATTCTATATTTCTATAAGTTTTAGTCATTACCATTAGTTGATTTATAAAAGTTAATTCTTGTAAGTACTTCACATCGAGAGATCTTACCTTCTATTTGTAATAGTATATCTTTTGACATATCTATTTTTTTACCATTAGGACAGTTTAGTATAAATTGCATAGTTATTTAATTTTAGTAGTCATGATGGGAATTGAACCCACCTATACACCATGATGACTTAGATAGTTAGTAGTTATTATACTACTTCTTTATCTCTTAGTATTACTGGAACACTTGTAGATGAAGTGTAAGATTTATACTTGATGAAACAATTCATAGTTTCTAGTTTATCTTTCATAATTTCCCACACTTTATCATGATTGTAAGTGTAAGTTTTACCATTTTTGAATTCTACATTTATTGTAGTGTTTTGACCAATTAGAGATTTTCTGATTACAAATCTTTTTGAAGTTAAGTTTGACATAGTTTAAAGTTTTAATTATTATTATTTATTTATTAGTTTGTTTACATATATATTATCCAAATAGAATATTATTTTGTTTGTAATATTTATAGGTGAGAATCTATTATTATATTTAAGTCATCAAATAGTTCTCCATATTTTGACTTGTATACATTATCTAGTGTGTATACTTCATTGTTCACTGTTAGTTCATAGATATCATTATCTTCATCTATTTTAAAAGAAATTTGCATAGTTTATATAGTTTTAAAGGTTATAAAGTTTTTTGTTAATAGTTTTGAAATATCAATATTTGAAGGATTTGAAATAATATTTAGTTTATTATTTAAGAATTTTATATTAATATAATTGTTGGTTAATAAGTTTGTAGTTTGTTTAATTTGGTATTTATTTATTAAAAACATGGTTATTATTTTTTTAAGTTTATTATTATTAAGTTTGATTTCATATATATTATCCAATACTCAAACTATTTTGTTTGTAAAAGGTGTATAAATATTTGTTAGTTAAAATGGTTAGAGAGGTTTTATACCACACTTCTAAGTGTATTATAACAATATTTCAATGAAAATCATAGATTTATAGTGATATTTCAACTAAAATATGGTATAGAGTGGAGTATACTCTTCCGATCTTATTTCAGAATCAGGCTATGCGATGGAACACTAAGTTTAGTTTCTCAAAAAGTGTGACATCAGCCTATTAGATTAAGATAGTAACAGGCTATTGTCACAGTTTTAGATGTTACTCAGTGATTAGTAATTCACGAGTTACAACTGGCATTGAACTTGACGAAGTGTATGATTTATACTTTGCCCAACAGTTCATTGTTTCAAGTTTAGACTTCATAACATTGTATACATCGTCGTGATTATACTTTGCAACATTTCCATTTTTGAATGTTACTTCAATGATTTGATTTTTTCCGATTAATGATTTGCGAACAACAAATCTTTTTGATTTTAA
>Ga0208645_1001925_pt1 | contig 17254 bp, 15 predicted proteins | sample VirMetDEL_Sep_01_FD_184519 | JGI IMG/M metagenome (GOLD analysis project Ga0208645, IMG submission 184519) | Aqueous microbial communities from the Delaware River and Bay under freshwater to marine salinity gradient to study organic matter... | ecosystem: Environmental > Aquatic > Marine >... | reverse complement strand
GCGGTCTCGTTGCCCTCGTGGGTCTGAAGCGGAATCACCTGGTGTTTGTAAGGCATGCCCTGAACCTCTTTGTTATCGAAAATACGCTGCTAAAACGACTGCCGCTGCGCTGCGCGAGTCACACCGCAAGTTTCTCCTGCGCCAGACGGTGCGACAACCGGCAGATTCTCTCAATTGAGGCACGATGTTAGCGGCCGGGCGCGCCGCCGAACGTCAGCCGCGATGGTGGCTGCGGAAGAAGTCGATCAGGCCCTGGGTGGACGCGTCCTCGGTGCCGCTGGTCGCGCTGCCGACCATGCGCGAATAGACGCCCTTGCCCAGTTCCACGCCCCACTGGTCGAAGGCGTTGATGCCCCAGATCACGCTCTGCACGAAGACCTTGTGCTCGTAGAGGGCGATCAGCGCGCCCAGGCGGCCGGGGCTGACCCGCTCCAGCACCAGGGTATTGCTCGGGCGGTTGCCGGGCACCACCTTGTGCGGCGCCAGGCGCTGCACTTCGTCTTCGCTCAGGCCCTGGGCGCGCAGCTCGGCTTCGGCCTCCGCGCGGCTCTTGCCGAGCATCAGCGCCTGGCTTTGCGACAGGCAGTTGGCGAACAGCCACGGGTGGTGGTCGGCCACCGGGTTGTAGCTGCTCACCGGGACGATGAAGTCAGCCGGGATCAGCTGCGTGCCCTGGTGCAGCAACTGGTGGTAGGCGTGCTGGCCGTTGCAGCCGACACCGCCCCAGATCACCGGCCCGCTGGCGATCTGCAGGGCGCTGCCATCCTGGCGTACGCGCTTGCCGTTGGACTCCATGTCCAGTTGCTGCAGGTGTTTGGTGATGTTTCGCAGGTAATGGTCGTACGGCAGGATGGCGTGGCTCTGCGCGCCCCAGAAATTGCCGTACCAGACGCCGAGCAGGGCCAGCAGCACCGGCATGTTGCGTTCGAACGGCGCCTGCTGGAAGTGCCGGTCCATGCGGTAGGCGCCGGTGAGCAGCTCCTTGAAGTTGGAGATACCGATGGACATGGCGATCGGCAGGCCGATGGCCGACCACAGCGAGTAACGCCCGCCGACCCAGTCCCACATCGGCAGGATGTTTTCCTCGCGAATGCCGAAGGCGCAGGCCGCTTCGACGTTGCTCGATACCGCCATGAAGTGCCGGTGCAGCTCGTCTTCGCTGCCACCCTGGGCCAGGTACCAGCCGCGCGCGGCCTGGGCGTTCTTCAGGGTTTCCAGGGTGCCGAAGGTTTTCGACGAGACGATGAACAGGGTGGTTTCGGCGCACAGCTTGGCGGCCAGCTCCTGGAACGAGCTGCCATCGATATTGGCCAGGTAGTGGCAGCGCACGCCGCGCTGGGCGAAGGGCAGCAGCGCCTCGGAGACCAGTTGCGGGCCGAGAAAGGAGCCGCCGATGCCGATGTTCACCACGTCGGTGATCGGCTTGTCGCTATAACCGCGCCACAGGCCGTGATGCACACGGCCGACCAGCTCGCTCATGCGCTGCAGCGCGTGGTGTACCTCTGGCATCACGTCCACGCCGTCGACCAGTACGCGGTCGCCCAGGGGCCGGCGCAGCGCCGTGTGCAACGCCGGGCGGCGTTCCGAGGCGTTGACCTGAGCACCCTCGAACAGCGCTGCGATGGCCTGCGCCAGGCCGACGTCGCTGGCCAGGTCGACCAGCAGGCTGCGCGTGCGCTGGTCGATCAGGTTCTTCGAATAGTCGAGGAACAGGCCGCAGTCATCCAGGGAAAAACGGCTGAAACGCTGTGGGTCGTCGGCGAATGCCTGGCGCAGGCTGAAGCCGTCCAGCGCCTGACGATGTTCGCTCAGCGCCTGCCAGCTGGGCAGTTTGGTGACGTCCTGGGTGGGCGGGGTGTAAGGCATGGGGCAACCCTCTTCAGCGCGCTGCCAGGTGATGGCGATCCAGTTCATGCAGATAGGGCAGGTCAGGGCCGATCCGCGAGCAGGTCAGCGCAGCCGCCTCGATGGCCAGACGCAACATGTCGTTGACCTGCTCGCGGCTCAGCGTCGCCAGCGCCTCGGGGGCGTCCAGATCGTGGCGGGCCAGGTAACTGAGCAGCGCGGCCTGGAAGGTATCGCCGGCGCCGACGGTGTCACGGGTGTACACCTCCACCGCCGGTGCCGACCAGTGCCCGTGGCGGCTGTGGACGCTGGCGCCCTTGCTGCCGTGGGTGAGAAACACCAGTTGGCAACGTTGGTTGAGCCAGCTTGCCGCGACCTGCTGCGGCTCGCGCTCGGGGTACAGCAGCTGCAGATCCTCTTCGCTGACCTTGATCAGATGCGCATAGCCGGCGAAGGCTTCGACCCGTTCGCGCCACAGCGCGACATCCGGCGCCGGGCCGAGGCGTACGTTGGGGTCGAGGCTGATCAGGCGTCTCTGATGTTCGCGCTGTACCAGCGCCAGCAGCGTGCTGGCCACCGGCTCCACCACCAGGGAAAAGGAGCCGACATGCACGCCGCGCACCTGTCCATCCAGTGTCGGCAGGTGCTCGGCCAGCAGCATGCGGTCGGCGCAGCCCTCGCCACGGAAGGAATACTGTGGCGAGCCGGCGGCATCCACGCCGACCATCGCCAGGGTGGTCGGCGCCTCGCTGGCGATCAGGTAGGCATCGCTCACGCCTTCGTCGTGCAGTACCTGGCGCAGGCGCTGGCCAAGGTGGTCCGAGGAAATCCCGGTGAACAGCGCCGAGTTGGCGCCCATGCGGCGCAAGCCCAGCGCCACGTTGAACGGCGAGCCACCGGCGATGGCCTTGAACACCAGCTCATTGCCACGTGCGCCATCACCCTGGATGAACACGTCGAACAGCGCTTCGCCACAGACCAGGTACATGTTCCTCTCCCTAATGAATCAAGGCGTGATCACGCCGGCTTGTTATCGGCCAGCAGGCTGACCTGCTCGCGGTAGCGTTGATAGACCTGTTCGTACTGCGCCGTGCGTGCCGGGTCCGGCTGGGTTTGCGTGCCGACATCGAGGTGCACGCACCGCTCGCACAGCGCGGCCAGCTGCGCCTGGTGATCCGCTCCGGGCGTCAGGCACCAGGCGGCCTGGATCGCAGCGCCCAGCGCGGCGGCTTCGGTGTGCTGCGGGCAGACCAGCGGCGTGCCCATGATGTCGGCGATCACCTGGCGCCACACCGGGCTCTTCGCTGCGCCGCCGATCAGGCGGATGGTCTGGTTCTGCAGGCCGCTGGCGCGCAGCAGGTCGAGACCATAGCGCAAGCCGAAGCTGGTGCCCTCGACTACCGCCCGGCACAGGTTGGCGCGGGTCAGGTTGTCGCTGTCCATGCCCAGCAGGCTGGCGCGCGAACTGGGCAGCGCCGGCACCCGCTCGCCGTTGAAGAACGGCAGCATCAGCAGACCCTCGGCGCCGATCGGCGACTGCTCGACCAGCGCGCCGAACGCCTGGATGTCCAGCTCCAGCAGTTGCTGGATCAGTCCGGTGGCGCTGGTCAGGTTCATGGTGCAGATCAACGGCAGCCAGCCACCGCTTGATGAGCAGAAGGTCGCCACCTGCGGGTGCGGGCTGATCATCGGCTGCTCGCTGTAGGCGTACAGCGTGCCGGAGGTGCCCAGGCTCATGGTGATCGCCCCGGGGCGAATGTTGCCGGTGCCGATGGCGCCCATCATGTTGTCGCCGCCGCCGCTGGCCACCACGGCCTGCGGGTTCAGCCCCAGTTGCCGGGCGATCTGCGGGCGGATGTGGCCCACCGGCTGGTGCGCCTCCAGCAGGTGCGGCAGCGCGCGCTGCAGGCGCCCGCTGGGGTCGATGAAATCCAGCAGTGCGCCGTCCCAGCGGCGTGTGCGCACGTCGAAATAGCCCGTGCCGGAAGCGTCACCGTACTCGCTGCAGGCGCGCCCGGTGAGCCAGTAGTTGAGGTAGTCGTGCGGCAACAGGATATGCGCGATGCGCTCGAACAGCTCGGGGTGCTGCTCGCGCGTCCACAGCAGCTTGGACACCGTGTAACCGGGGGCGATGGCCACGCCCAGGCGCTGCAGCGAACCGGCTTCGCCGCCGAGATGATCGAGCAGGCGCTGGTTCTCCGGTGTTGACTCGGTATCGCACCAGAGCTTGGCCGGGCGCAGCACTGCGCCCTGCTCGTCGAGCAGGACCAGCCCATGCTGCTGGCCGGAGACGCCGATGCCAAGAATCTGCTCGCCGCGAACGCCAGCGGCCGCCAGCGCCTGGCGCGTGGCCTGCTCGAAGGCCTCCAGCCACTGCTGCGGCTGCTGCTCGCGGCGGCCGTTGGCCGCGCTTTGCAGTGTATGGCTGGCGCTGCCGGCGCCGAGCACCTGGCCGCTGTCGGCGTCGAGTACCAGGGCCTTGGTGCCCTGGGTGCCGCAATCGATGCCGAGGTACATGCTCAGAGCTCCCGCATGCGCTCGATCAGCAGCGCTTCCAGGGCGAGCTGATCGGCATGGAACTGGCGAATACCCTCGGCAAGTTTCTCCGTGGCCATGGGGTCTTCGTTCATCTGCCAGCGAAACTGCGCTTCGTCGAGCGGGCTCGGCGCTGGCTCGCGACGGCCGTCATCGGCCAGTGCCCGCTGTAGCTCCGTATTGGATTGTTCCAGTTCGGCGAGCAGGGCAGGGCTGATGGTCAGGCGGTCGCAGCCGGCCAGGGCGAGCACTTCACCGATGTTGCGAAAGCTCGCCGCCATTACCACGGTGGCGTAGTCATGCTGCTTGAAGAAGCGATAGACCTGGCGCACCGACAATACGCCGGGATCGTTCTCGGCGTCGAAGCTGGCGTCCGGGCTGTGCTGCTGGTGCCAGTCGAGAATGCGCCCGACGAAGGGCGATACCAGATAGATGCCGGCCTCGGCGCAGGCGCGGGCCTGGGCCAGGTTGAAGATCAGCGTGAGGTTGCAGCAAATGCCCTCGCGTTCCAGCTGGCGCGCCGCCTGGATACCTTCCCAGGTGGCGGCGATCTTCACCAGCACACGCTCGCCGGGCACGCCCAGTTGCAGGTAGCGCTGATGCAGCGAACGCGCCCGCGCCACTGTGGCTGTCGTGTCGAACGACAGCGCTGCCGGCACTTCGGTGGAAACCTTGCCGTCGATCGCTGCGAGAATCTCCACGCCCATGCTCACCACCAGTTGGTCGCAGGCTTCGGCGATGATCGTCGGGGTCGCAGTGCCGCTGGCCATTGCCTGGCGCAGCGCGTCGTCCATCTGCTGGCGGTACTGTCCGGCTCGCAGCGCCTTGAGGATGATCGACGGGTTGGTAGTGGCATCCTCGGGTCGGAAGCGCTCGATGGCGGCGCGGTCGCCCGTATCGGCGACCACCACGCTGTACTGCCTGAGTTGGGCGAGCGGGCTGGGCATGTGCGTCTCCGGGGCTCAGGCGTGCAGCAGGTTGTGCAGGGTCTGGCTGACGCCGTGCTCGCGTAGGCTGGCCAGGCAGCGTTCGAAGGCGGCGACGAACTCGGCCGACCGCCCCGGGGCGCTGCCGAAGATCGCCTCCTCGCCGAGTATCCGCGCGGTGATCTGCGCATCGTCGGCCACCAGTGCCTGGCAGTGCGCGGCACGCGGGTCGGGAATCTTGTAGCGTGTTCCGTTCTCGTCCACACCCTTGAGGTACAGCGCCCAGGCCGCGACCACCAGCGCTACGCGATCCAGCGGCTTGCCGTCTTCGATCAGGCGATGCAGGGTCGGCACGATGAACTTGGGAAACTTCGACGAGCCGTCGGAGCAGACGCGCTCCAGCTGGTCGGCGATGGCCTGGTTGGAGAAGCGCTCGATCAGCGTGTCCTTGTAGGTGCTCAGGTCGATGCCCGGCACCGGTGCCAGCTGCGGCGTCACGTCGAGGTCCATGAGCGCACGCACGTACTGGCGCAGCAGCGGGTCGTTCATGGTCTCGTGGACGAAGCGATAGCCCTTGAGAAAGCCCAGGTAGGTCAGCGCCAGGTGGCTGCCGTTGAGCAGCTTGATCTTCATCTCCTCGTAGGGCGTGACGTCGTCGGTGAACTGCACGCCGACCTCCTGCCAGGCCGGCCGGCCGCTGACGAACTTGTCTTCCAGCACCCATTGCACGAAGGGCTCGCAGACCACCGGCCAGGCGTCTTCGACGCCGTGCTGCTCAGCCAGTTGCTGGCGGTGGGCGGCGCTGGTCATCGGCGTGATGCGATCGACCATGGCGTTGGGAAACGACACGTGCTGGTCGATCCAGCTGGCCAGCTCAGGGTCGGCCAGCCGGGCGAAGGCCAGCAGCGCCTTGCGCGTGACATCGCCGTTGTGCGGCAGGTTATCGCAGGACATCAGGGTGAAGGCTGGCGTGCCGGCGGCGCGACGTTTGGCCAGGGCGGCGCAGAGAAAGCCGAACACGCTTTGCGGCGACTCGGGGTGGCGCAGGTCGTGGGCGATGGCCGGCAGCTCGGCGAGAAATTCTCCCGTGCTGTCGTCGATGCAGTAGCCGCCTTCGGTGATGGTCAGCGAGACGATGCGAATCGCCGGATCGGCCAGTTTGTCGATCAGCGCCTGCGGCGATTCCTCGGCCAGCAGCATGTCGCTGATCGCGCCGATCACCCGCACGGGCAGGTTCGGTGTGTCGCCCAGTTCGACCAGGGTGTAGAGGTAATCCTGGCTGGCCAGGGCGTCGCGCATGGCGCGGTCCTCGGCGCGTACGCCGACCCCGCAGATGCCCCAGTCGAGCGCCAGGCCCTGGTTCATCAGGGCGTCGGTATAGACCGCCTGGTGGGCGCGATGAAAGCCGCCGACACCGATATGGGCGATGCCGGTGCGGATCGTGTCCGCGGTGTAGCTGGGCAGCGCGACAGCGCCGCCAAGCCGGGAAAGCTGCTGGCGATTGAGTTTCATCTGGAACATCCCGTGGTGGAGCGGCGTCAGGCGGCCTGCTGCAATGGTTTGGCGACGGCCTGGCCATCGGCGTCGAAGAGGTGGCAGTGCGCCGGCTCGAAATCCAGCGACAGGGCAGCGCCGTAACGCGGCGCGAAGTCGCCGCGCACGCGCACCGTGAGCATCTCGCCCGAGCTGCAACGCACGTGGCAGAAGGTGTCGCTGCCCAGGCGCTCGCTGACATCGGCGCTCACCTGCAGGCGCCCGGCGCCGGCGTTGACCACGTTGAGGTGCTCCGGGCGCACGCCCAGGGTCACGCTGCTGCCGACGCCGAGGCCGGCGGCGGACAATGGCAGTTGCAGCTGCGTGCCGCATTCCAGTTGCACACTGCAGCTGTCGGCCTCGACCTTGCTCAGGGTGCCGCGCAAGAAGCCCATCTTCGGCGTACCGAGAAAGCCGGCGACGAACAGGTTGGCCGGGTGGTGATACAGCTCCAGTGGCGAGCCGACCTGCTCGACGCGCCCGCCATTGAGCACCACCACCTTGTCGGCCAGGGTCATGGCTTCGACCTGGTCGTGGGTCACGTAGATCATGGTGGCCTGCAGGTCCTTGTGCAGGCGCGCCAGCTCCAGACGGGTCTGCACGCGCAGGGCAGCATCGAGGTTGGACAACGGCTCGTCGAACAGGAAGATCTTCGGGTTGCGCACGATGGCGCGGCCAATGGCCACGCGCTGGCGCTGACCACCGGAGAGCTGCTTGGGCTTGCGTTCGAGCAGCGCGTCGAGTTGCAGGATGCGCGCGGCGTCGGCCACCTTGGTCTCGATCTCCTGCTTGCCCACCCGCGCCAGGTCGAGGGCGAACGACAGGTTCTTGCGCACGGTCATGTGCGGGTACAGCGCGTAGGTCTGGAACACCATGGCCAGGTCACGCTTGGCCGGCGCCATGTCGGTGATGTCCTGGCCGTCGAGCTCGATATGGCCGCTGCTGACTTCCTCGAGGCCGGCGATCAGCCGCAGCAGGGTGGACTTGCCACAGCCCGAGGGGCCGACGAAGACCACGAATTCGCGGTCGCGGATGTCCAGGTCGACGCCCTTGATGATCGCCGTGCCGTCGAAGCCTTTTTGCAGATTGCGGATCTTCAGATCAGCCATGTTGAAGGTCTCCCGTTATTTCACCGCGCCGAAGGACAGGCCGCGTACAAGTTGTTTTTGGCTGATCCAGCCGAAGATCAGGATGGGCGCGCAGGCCAGGGTCGAAACGGCGGAAAGCTTGGCCCAGAACAGGCCCTCGGGGCTGGAGTAGGAGGCCACCAGGGCGGTCAGCGGGGCGGCGGCGGAACTGGTCAGGTTGAGCGACCAGAACGCCTCGTTCCAGCACAGGATCAGCGACAGCAACATGGTCGAGGCCAGGCCGCCACGGGCGATCGGCAGCAGCACGCGGACGATCTCCTGCCAGGTGGTCGCGCCGTCCAGACGCGCCGCTTCGAGGATGTCCACGGGGATGTCCTTGAAGTAGGTGTAAACCATCCACACGATGATCGGCAGGTTGATCAGGGTGTAGATGATGATCAGCGCCAGGCGCGAATCGAGCAGGCCGAACTGCTTGGCCAGCAGGTAGATCGGCACCAGCACGCCGACCGGCGGCAGCATCTTGGTCGACAGCATCCACAGCAGCGTGGCCTTGGTGCGCTTGGTCTCGAAGAAGGCCATGGAGTAGGCCGCCGGCACCGCCAGGAGCATGCACAGCAGCGTCGCGGAGACGGAGATCAGCACCGAGTTCCAGGCGAAGGCGAAGTAGTCGCTGCGCTCGTTGATGTGCAGGTAGTTCTCCAGGGTCGGGGTGAAGATGAACTGCGGCGGTGTGGCGAAGGCGTCGATCTCGGTCTTCAGGCTGGTCAGCACCATCCAGAAAATCGGGAAGAAGATCAGCGCGGCGATGGCCCAGGCCAGGGCGCCGACCAGCACGCTTTGCAGGCGACGGGATTGCTTGAGGGTCAGCATGCTTCGCTCCTACTGCCGGTCGGTCAGGTTCTTGCCGATCATGCGGATCAGCACGATGGCGGCGATGTTGGCGATGACCACCGCGATCAGCCCGCCCGCAGACGCCATGCCGACGTCGAACTGCAGCAGGGCCTGGTTGTAGATCAGGTAGGCGAGGTTGGTCGACTCGTAGCCGGGGCCACCACTGGTGGTGGTGTAGATCTCGGCGAACACCGAGAGCAGGAAAATGGTTTCGATCATCACCACCACCGCAATCGGCCGCGCCAGGTGCGGCAGGGTCAGGTGCCAGAAAATGGCGATGGGGCCGGCGCCGTCGAGGCGCGCGGCTTCCTTCTGCTCCTGATCCAGCGACTGCATGGCGGTCATCAGGATCAGGATGGCGAACGGCAGCCACTGCCAGGACACGATCATGATGATCGAGAACAGCGGATAGTGCGCCAGCCAGTCCACCGGCTGGGCGCCGAAGAATTGCCAGATGGCGGCGAGAATCCCCGATACCGGGTGGAAGATCAGGTTCTTCCACAGCAGCGCGCTGACCGTGGGCATGATGAAGAACGGCGAGATCAGCAGCACCCGCACGATGCCGCGGCCGAAGAACTCGCTGGCCTCCAGCAGGGCGGAGATCAGCACGCCGAGCACCACGCTGATCAGCAGCACGCTGCCCACCAGCAGCACGGTATTGCCCGCGCCGGAGAGGAAGGCGGCATCGGTGACGAAGTACTCGAAGTTCTCCAGGCCGACGAAATCGTTCTCGCCGGGATACAGCAGGTTGTAGCGGATCAGCGAGAAATAGACGGTCATGCCCAGCGGCACGATCATCCAGATCAGCAGCAGAAGCACCGACGGGCTGACCAGGAACCAGCCGGGCGCCAGACGCCGGGGCTTGCGCCCGTCAGGCGTGCTGGCCTGCGTTGCGGGTGAGTCGATGGCCGGAGAGTTCATCATGCCTCCGAGGGCGGTGTCGTGGTGACAGAGACGCGGTGTGTAGGCGTAGGGTGGACAACGCTCTTTTTGTCCGCCTATGGCGACATCGAGCGGTGGACAAGCTTCGCGTTGTCCACCCTGCAGATGGCTACTTCGGATACCCGGCGCGTTTCATTTCCCGTGCGGTGCTCTGCTGCGCAGCCTGCAGGGCTTGCTCCGGCTGCATCTGCCCGGTCAGCGCGGCGGCGAACAGCTTGCCGACACTGGTGCCGATGGCCTGGAACTCGGGAATGGTCACCAGTTGGATTCCCACGTAGGGCACGGGCTTGGCGCTGGGGTCGGCCGGATCGGCCTTCTTCAGCGAATCCAGGGTGACCTTGGCGAACGGCGCGGCCTGCATGTAGGCATCGCTGTAGGTCGAGTTACGAGTGCCTGGCGGCACGTTGGCCACGCCATCGGTGTCGGCCACCAGCTTGGCGTAGGCCTGCGAGGTGGCCCAGGCGCTGAAGGTCTTGGCGGCGTCCTTGGACTTGGAGCTGGTGGGAATCGCCAGCGCCCAGGAATACAGCCAGGAGGCGCCCTTGTCGGTGACCTGGGTCGGCGCGAAGGTGAAGCCCACTGCGTCGGCGACCTTGCTCTGGGACTTGTCGGTAACGAACGAGCCGGCCACGCTGGCATCGACCCACAGCGCGCACTTGCCGCTGTTGAACAGCGCCAGGTTCTCGTTGAAGCCGTTGCTGGAGGCGCCGGGTGGGCCGTACTTGTTCATGTTGTCGACGTAGAAGTTCAGCGCGTTCTTCCACTCGCTACCGGTGAATTCCGGTTGCCACTGTTCGTCGAACCAGCGCGCACCGTAGGCATTGGCCAGGGTGGTGATCAGCGCCATGTTCTCGCCCCAGCCGGCCTTGCCGCGCAGGCACAGGCCGTAGACGCCCTTGTCCGGCTGATGCAGCTTGCTGGCGAATTCGGCCATCTGCTCCCAGGTCGGTTGTTCGGGCATCGTCAGGCCGGCCTGCTCGAACAGGTCCTTGCGGTAATAGGTGATCGAGGCTTCGGCATAGAACGGCAGGGCGTACAGCGTGCCCTTGGCGGACAGGCCTTCGCGTACCGAGGGGAAGACGTCGTCGAGGTCGTAGTCGGCGGGCAGGTCGGTCATCGGCTCCAGCCAGCCTTTCTCGCCCCACAGCGCTGCTTCGTACATGCCGATGGTGAGCACGTCGAACTGGCCGCCCTGGGTGGCGATGTCGGTGGTCAGGCGCTGGCGCAGCACGTTCTCCTCGAGCACCACCCACTTGAGTTTGATGTCCGGGTTCTGCTGTTCGAAGGTTTTCGACAGCCGCTGCATGCGGATCATGTCGCTGTTGTTGACCGTGGCGATGGTCAGGGTTTCGGCGCCCTGGGCGACTACGGTGAGGGACAGGCAAGAGGCTGCAACGAGTGCTTTGATCGAGTTGTTCATGCTTGTGAACTCCTCTCCCGCGCCGGCACGGCTACGGAAGAACGTTATTGTTTTTGTTTCGCTCGGGCCGGATTACACCCCCGCAGGCCCGCGCGGACAAATCCTTGAGTGCACAGCGATCGATACTTTTTTGCACTGTCAGGGCAAATGAAAACCAGCCTCGCTATCGAGGAAGCTGCCTGGAATAAGGGTTGAGGAGTGTATTGCTGCAGAGCGGCATGGCCGATTCAGTACAGGTTTTGTTCGGTCAGACGCTGCACCGCGAGCTTTCGATAGCCCGAGGGCGTCATGCCCTTGAGCTGCTGGAAGCGGCGGTTGAAGTTGGAAATGTTGCTGAAGCCGGACTCGAAGCACACGTCGGTCACCGGCTTGTCGCTCTTGCTCAGCAGCTCGCAGGATTTGCTCACGCGCAGGCGATTGACGAACTCGACGAAACCACGCCCGGTGGCCTGCTTGAAGAAGCGCGAGAAGTAGCTGGTGGTCATGCCCAGGTGTTCGGCGACCTCTTCCTGGGTGATGCCCTGAGCGTAGTGCTGGAAGATGTAGTCCACCGCCCGGTTGATGCGCTCGACATGCTGTTCGTCGCCCAGCTCCGACGAGGTCACGGCCGAGAGCAACTGGTAATCCTCGCTGCCGGCCAGCAGCTCCATGAGGATGAAGAAGTGACCCAGACGGGTGATGCCACGGCTGCTGGCAATCTTGCCCATCAGCACGGCGGCTTCGCGAATCAGCTGTGGGTCGCGGAACTCGATGCCGAACTGCGCGCGGGCCAGCAAGGGTTGCAGGGTCTTGAGCTCGGCGAACACGGCGGTGCCGCTTTCCAGTACTTCGTCGGTGAAGTTGACCAGCATGTCGCGTGTTTCCACCACCTCGCCTTCCTCGACCTGGCTGATCCAGTTGTGGGGCAGGCCAGGGCCGGTGAGGAACAGGGTATGGGGGGAGAAGTTGCCGATGTAGTCGCCGATGAACACCTTGCCGGAGCTGGCGACGATCAGGTGCAGCTCGTATTCCTTGTGGAAGTGCCAGCGCACCAGGGGCGAGGGAAAGCCATGCTGACGGTAGATCAGCGAATGACCTTCATGGTCGTCCATCAGCTCGTAGGACGGGTCGGCTACGCGAGATGTGCGGGTCATGGGCAGTGCCGGTCAAAGCCTCGGTTGCTCACGTTTTAACATATCGCGACCTGCTGCCAAGTCAGAGCAGGCTCAATTGCGCACCTGGCGGGCAGAACTGCGAACAGTCCAGCATCACGCTGCCGCGTCGATCCAGGCCGAACCTGCGCCGCGCCAGGCGAAAGCGCTGCTCCAGCAGATCGGCGAACTGGCCCTCGCCACGCATGCGGCTGCCGAAACGGCTGTCGTAGTTCCGGCCGCCACGGCTCTGGCGAATCAGGCTCATTACGTGGGCGGCGCGATCCGGAAAGTGCACCTGCAGCCACTCTTCGAACAGCTCGGCGATTTCCAGCGGCAGGCGCAGCAGCACGTAGCCGGCGGAGCGGGCGCCGGCATCGCGGGCGGCTTCGAGCAGCGCTTCCAGCTCCATGTCGTTGATCATGGGAATCATCGGGGCACAGATGGCGCTGACCGGTACGCCCGCCTCGTGCAGCGTGCGCATGGCCCTCAGGCGCGCCGCTGGCGCGGCTGTGCGTGGTTCCATGATGCGTTTGAGCTCGTCATCCAGGGTGGTCAGGCTGAAGGCCACGCTGACCAGATTGTGGCTGGCCAGCTCGCTGAGCAGGTCGAGGTCCCGCAGGATAAGCGAGCCCTTGGTGATGATGTGCAGCGGGTGCTTGTAGCGCAGCAGGATTTCCAGAGCCTGGCGGGTCAGGCGCTGTTCGCGCTCGATGGGTTGGTAGGCGTCGGTGTTGATGCCCAGAGCGATGGGTTGCGGCACGTAGCCGGGCTTCTGCAGTTGTTCTTCGAGGCGCTCGGCCAGATTGGTCTTGGCGATCAGGCGGGTTTCGAAGTCGATGCCGGGCGACATGTCCCAGTAGGCATGGCTTGGCCGGGCGAAGCAGTAGATGCAGCCATGCTCGCAACCACGGTAAGGGTTCACCGAGCGGTCGAAGCCGACGTCCGGCGAGTTGTTGCGGGTGATCGCCGTCTTCGCCTTCTCCTGGCGCACTTCGGTGGCGCGGCTGGGCGGCGTTTCGTCCTGATACCAGCCGTCGTCTTCCCGCTGCGAACGGGTGGGCGCATAGCGGTTATGCGGGTTGCTGGCGGTGCCACGGCCACGTGGCGGCAGGCTGATGGACATGCTCGGACTCCAAAATATACTGTATAAAAATACAGTTATTTGAGGGCCGAGCAAGTCCCTTCTATCGCTGCGTCGATCAGGCGGCCGCGATCTGTGGCGCTTCCTCGCGCTTGGCGTAACGCTGCGCCAGCACCGCGCAGACCATCAGCTGGATCTGGTGGAACAGCATCAACGGCAGGATCAGTACGCCGATGGTGCTACCGGCGAACAGCACCTGGGCCATGGGCACGCCGGTGGCCAGGCTCTTCTTCGAACCGCAGAAGAGGATGGTGATGCGGTCTTCCTGGTTGAAACCCAGCCATTTGCCCAGCAGGTGGGTCATCAGCAGGGCCAGGGCCAGCAGTACGCAGCAGGCGGCGATCACCATCAGCAGGGTGGTCAGCGGCACCTGCTGCCACAGGCCGCCAATGACCGCAGCGCTGAAGGCGGTGTAGACCACCAGCAGGATCGAGCTCTGGTCGACGTATTTCAGCCAGCTCTTGTTCTTGGTGACCCAGCCGCCGATCCAGCGCTGGGCGATCTGGCCGAGCACGAACGGCAGCAGCAGTTGCAGGCTGATCTTGCCGATGGCGTCCAGCGTCGAGCCGTTGTCGCCGTGCACGCCCATCAGCAAGGCCACTAGCAGCGGGGTGAGGAAGATGCCCAGCAGGCTGGAAGCCGCCGCGCTGCAGATCGCCGCCGGGATATTGCCGCGCGCCAGCGAGGTGAAGGCGATGGCCGACTGCACGGTGGCCGGCAGTGCGCAGAGGTAGAGCATGCCCATGAACAGCTCAGTGCCCAGCAGCGGCTCCAGCGCAGGGCGCAGCGCCAGGCCGAGCAGCGGAAAGAGGATGAAGGTGCATGCGAACACCAGCAGATGCAGGCGCCAGTGCCCGGCGCCGGCGAGAATCGCCTGGCGCGATAGCTTGGCACCGTGCATGAAGAACAGCAGGGCGATGGCCAGGTTGGTGATCCACTCGAAGATCGTGGCGACCTGGCCACTGGCAGGCAGCAGCGTGGCGGCGAGTACCACGGCGAGCAGGGTCAGGGTGAAATTGTCGGGCAGCAGGCGGCGCAGGAACATGGCGAATCTCGGACTTGCGATACAGGAGGGCGCCAGACTATCGTCGTCGAAAATTTCCGGCTAACGCCAAAGAGCCAGCAAGTGTCGCCAAACAGACATCCCGCCGCCATGCATCGCCGCCTGCCCGAGCTGCCGAGCCTGCCCCGGCCGCTCTATGGCCGCACCGAATCGTTGACCAACCGCGCCCTGACCTTCCGCCATACGCACCCCTGGGTGCAGCTGTCCTACGCCATCGCCGGGGTGCTCGAGGTGCAGACCGCGGGTGCCCGCTTCGTCGCCCCGCCGCAGCGCGCGGTGTGGGTGCCGGCGGGGGTCGAGCACCAGGTTTTCAGCTCGCCCCGTACCGAGATGCGCAGCCTGTATATCGACGGCAGCGCCGTGCCCTGGGGATCGGCCGACTGCCGCGTGTTGGCGGTCAGCCCGCTGCTGCGCGAGCTGATTCGTGGTTTCAGTGCGCTGCCTGCGGAGTACGACGAACAGGGCGCGCCGGGCCGGCTGGCCGCGGTGCTGCTGGACGAGCTGCGCGCGGCACCGGAGGTGGCGCTGGTGCTGCCGCTGCCGCAGGACGCGCGGCTGCGCGAGGTATGCAAGGGGTTGGAGAATGCGCGGCTGCGCCAGCTTGGCCTGGGCGAATGGGGCGAGCGTCTGGGCGTTTCGGAAAAAACCCTGAGCCGTCTGTTCCTGCGCGAGACAGGATTGAGCTTTCGCGTGTGGCGTCAGCGCCAGCGTCTGCTCGATGCGCTGACCCCGCTGGAGCAGGGCGAGCGCGTCACCGATGTGGCGCTGGCCTGCGGGTATGACTCGTTATCGGCTTTTATCGCTGCCTTTCGCCGCCAGTTCGGTGCAACACCTGGGGAATTCTTTCGCCAGTAGGGTGCAATGTGCGGGATGAGTGTTCACGCACATTGCGCGTTTCATGAGCAGATCAATGCAGTTCCACGGGCAGCGCCTTGCCACCCTGCTGCTGCCAGGTGCCGGTCAGCGAGCCATCTGGCTGCAAGTGCAGGTCGAAAACGGCAGGGTCGTCGCCGCCTTCGTACAGGCGAACTTGATCAGCACTGATGCTCTGCGGGCTCAGTTCGATCTGCCGGGCGTAACGCTCGTAGAAGTAGCTGCTGGAGGCATAGACGCTGCTCCCGAGCACCAGGCTGATCGCGTAGCGGCCCGCGATCTTGCCTTGGTAGGCGCCACCGGCGCGCAGGTCGGCAGGGCGCTGGCAGTCGCTGCGCTGCTCCAGCAGCAGGCAGCGGCCGTAGGGGCTGAAGTCATCGGCCAGTTGCGCATAGGGAATGCTGTTGCTGTATTCGCTCAGGTCGTCCAGGGCACGCACGACGTGTGCCGCGCAGCCTTCGGCGACCAGCACCAGAGTATCGCGGTGCAGCTCCACGCGGTTGTATTGCAGGTCGCCGCTGCGCCGACGCGGCAGGCACTGCTGGTACATGTCGCGCTGGGTTTCGAGGCGCTCGTCATCCTCGTCCAGCTCTGCCGTGGCATCGACCGGAGGCGGCAGCTGGGCGAGAAATGCCTCGATGCGCTGGGCGCGCTCAAGGCCCACGCGTTCGCCCAGTCGTTGCAGGCCCGCTGCCGTGAACAACTGCTCCAGACCGATGGGGCGGCCGCTGCGCAGGTCGAACGGGTAGCTGAAGGTACCCATGCTGGTATAGGCGCCGGTGTATTCGCCCGTCACGCTCAGGGACAGGTAACCCGGTCCCTGGCCATCGATCATGTAGTCGATGCTGTTGGTCCCCCAGATTTCGCCGTCCTTGGGCCAGATGCGTTCGAACGGCGAGCGCTCGAAGCGCCCTGGCAGGCCGTTCAGCACGACCGCATGCAGGTAGGTGTTGATACGCCCGATGGCAGGGCTGTCGCCGTTGAACAGGGGGAAACGGTAGGTTTCCCAGTCGCTGCGCTTGGCTTCCAGGTTCTCGACACGCAGCTCGGCGGCTACCGGCAATGCGGCGCTGAGCAGTAACAGGGGCAGAAAACGCATATGGCCCTCCATGGCCAGAAGTGGGACTACTCGTTGGGTTTTTTCAGCTTCGGATTGGGGAAGAACTGCACCGCCTGCACGTTCGGGTCGGCCGCCTTGGGCTTCAGGCCGCTGACGTTGACCCGCGTGGGCAGTTCCTTGGGCACCGAGTTGCCGTTGGCATCGAGGGTGTCGGCGTAGCCGCACTTGACGCATTCGCGGTGCGGCACGCTGTCGACGTTCCACATCTTGATGCTGTCGGTCTCGCTGCACGCTGGGCACACGGCGCCGGCGATAAAGCGTTTCGGCGTACTGTTCACAGGCGCATCGCTCATGCGGCCTCCTGGCTCAGGCCCAGATGGCGCAGCAGGGCGTCGATGCTCGGCTCGCGGCCACGGAAGTCGACGAACAGCACCATCGGCGCCTGCGAGCCACCACGGGCCAGGATCGCCTCGCGGAAGGCGCGGCCGGTATCGGCGTTGAACACACCTTCTTCCTCGAACTTGGAGAAGGCGTCGGCGCTGAGCACTTCGGCCCACTTGTAGCTGTAGTAACCGGCCGCATAGCCGCCGGCGAAGATGTGTGCGAAACCGTTGGCGAAGCGGTTGTAAGCCGGCGGGCGCAGCACCGAGACCTCGCTGCGGATCGCCTCGATCACGTCCTGCACGCTGCGGCCGTCACCGTGGGTGGCGTGCAGCTCGAAGTCGAACAGCGAGAACTCCAGCTGGCGCACCATCATCAGCCCGGACTGGAAGTTCTTCGCCGCCAGCATCTTGTCCAGCATGG
>Ga0208645_1001920_pt1 | contig 17294 bp, 14 predicted proteins | sample VirMetDEL_Sep_01_FD_184519 | JGI IMG/M metagenome (GOLD analysis project Ga0208645, IMG submission 184519) | Aqueous microbial communities from the Delaware River and Bay under freshwater to marine salinity gradient to study organic matter... | ecosystem: Environmental > Aquatic > Marine >... | reverse complement strand
GATAATACTCTATTAGCTACTAGATCTGGTAGGTCTACATTAAATCCTGTAGTTGTAGTAACAGGATATTGTAGTGTTCTAGCAAACTGTTCTTCTAATTGTTGCAACATAGCAACATTTTTATCTAATTCTGTATTAAGTGTTTGTATAGGAAAGTTACCAGATACAGGAAAGTCTGATGTTCTTTCAATAGCTAGATCTCTAACTATAGTAATTTTATCATTCAGGGTAGCACCTGATCCTCCTAATGTAATAGATCCCCCACCTGTAACACCTGCACCAATAACACTGTATTGTGATGCAGATGAAGGTGAGTTGTTATAAGTAAGGAGTGTCGTACCGTTGTAAACTTTTAAGTCAGCTACATCAAAGAACTCAAATGGTACAGCAAATGTAGTCTGTCCAGACGTAGCTGTATATTGTATTCTAGGTGTAATATCACTTATCTGTAATGCCATTTAAAATCTCAAGCCTTTTTCTATTTTATCAAATACACTATCCAAATACCATATATTGTTTAATGGTACAAGTTTTCTTATACGTCTAGCTGTATGATGTGTATGTCTACCTCTACCCCAATCATAGAGTATTTGTGCTACAGTTCCTATATTACTAGCTAATGGTGTAATACTACCAGCTTTACTTGTTAATGAAGTACCATATGGTCTACCTTGCCCTAGTAAAGGTCTTAAACCTAATTCATTATCTGATAAAGATTCTATAATTCTATTAACATCTCCAAATATACCAAATACACCACCTCTCTCAGCACCATCTATTAGCTTTTCAGTCAATGATTTTTTACCATAATCTTTACCATAATCTTCAGTTCTACTTTGATCCACTATCATACCAAATGCTGTTAAAGCAACAATATCACCTATTAACTTTTGGTCTTTTCTTTGCATACCTTTGATTAATAGTTTTCTAGTCATATCTAAACTAAACTTTTTATATTGGAAAAATAAAGATCCGATCTCTGCATTGGCTATTAATGGAGCAGAACCATCTCCAGGTGTAATAATTAACTCATCAACATAATCGTTTAATGCTCTATTAAACTTAAATGCTGTTGTAGAATCATCCCACAAATCACTATTAGCTACACTAATCTTTTCATAATCCCATTTGTTAGCACCAGGACCAAATCCTTTTTTTGAGTAATTATCCCATATTTTAAATGCATCATCTGTACTAATACCTTTTTGATTTAAGAACATTCTTTCTACATCAGTAGCTTTACCAGCAACTACATTAGATATCTTAATTAGTAGGTCATCCCCTCCCCATAAAGTAGCATATGTTTTTGTTATTGTAGTAAATGCATTTTGTAAGTTTCCATATTGAAAGTTCATAGCTCCCAACTTTTGTAGTTTAGCTTCTATACCAACAAAACTACTTTGAATAACATCATTACCAGAAAGTATTTGTGCTCTTGAAAATTGTAATGTTAAGTCATTTAACTGACCAATTCTTTTTCCAATAGGTTTAGCTGTCATATATGTTTTAGTAAGACCATTACTAAATGATTCAAATATTCTACCAAAATTTTGTTGTAAGCCACCAATAGTAACTAATCTACCTATATCTGCTAAAGTAGAAGCACCAGTTAGTTGTGTTAAAGTATTAAACAATTTAAAGTTTCTTATAGTAGTAGACCAAAATCCATGAGGATTATCACTTAATCCATATATTCCTTTTCTAAGATCTCTTAAATTTTCTAATCTTTTAATAATATCTTGACCTTCTTTTACACTCATTTTTTTTGCTGCAACCATTTTGGTTATCTCATCTGCAACTTGATTTAATCCAGGTGCATAACCTAATTCATCTATATCGCCAAACCATCCATATCCTCCTGGATCACCATATTTTTTTGTCATGACAATATCTGGAGTCATAGATCTATAATAAAATGATGATAATGTTTCTATATTTGTTTCTATAAAATCACCTGCAATTAGTTCATCTAATGTTGCATCATCTATTTTTAATAGTCTTTGTTTTAAAAACTTACTTGTAGGACTAATCTTCATTCTATAAAAAGCATTAGCATCTTCTAAATTGTCATATGGTTTTCTAAATGGATTATATTGTTTGAATGAATCTAAGATCTCATCAACTTCTTTAGGATCTACATCTGCTAATACTCTTTTCATAAGTATAGCTTTAAAAGAATCAAAGTTTCTTTCTATGTTTGTTCTTTTATATAATTGTGGTACATAGCCATCTATTAGTTTTTCTGTATCTTTCATTTGCTTTAATGTCATTTCTAAAGCATCTTCTAATTCTTTTAATGTCCATTCCTTTTTAGTTTTAGGATCTACAATCTTTGGTTTTACTTTTGAATTTTTAAATCTAGCAATAGAACTAGTTAGCCAATCTTCTTTCTTTAATAACTCTATTAAAAATAATTTAGTATCTATAATTTCTTGCTCATAAAATTTAAAAAAGTTTGATGTGCTTGTTGCTGCTTCACTTATGTATTTTTTAACAACTGTATCTCCATTTAACATCTGACCTTTATTTCTTACAGCTTTGTATACTGCTGTTTGAAAGTCATTATACGACAGCATTTGTTCACCATTTGGTAATGTCTTAGTTCTACTAAACATTAACTGTGCTTTTTTAAAATACTTAATATCTTTTCCAGTAAGTTCTTTTACATATCTAATGTAACTATTTTCAAGATTCTCAATAACAGACACTAAATGTGGTCTGTACAGTGTATTCATAATAATTTCTACACTATCTGGTGATGCAGCATATTTCTCATAATTCATAAAGATATCTGACTTACTTAAGTTAAGTAAAAACTCTTTTGCTTTTCTAGAAGGACCATTAAATATTTTATCAAATGCAGATAATCCTAATCCTTCTAAACCTAATCCAGTTTTAACTGGACTAATATCTTCATCCTTTACTGTTTTCTCTAATCTATTTTGAAACTTAATTTGATTTTTATCCATCTGCATTTTCTTTTCTATATCTGTAATTACAATAGAATCTTTCTTAATAAACTTTTCTCTTTCTTTCATTGACTCTAGTATGTATTTATTTACTTGTCCTCTTTCAGCTCTCGATACTTTCTTTGACTCAATGATTTGTCTTACTTTAAACTCAATCCACTCATCTTCAGTTTTAAAACCATATATTTTTTTGCCCTGTGCAAAACCTGACTTTAACTGTGCTATATTTATCTTTACAGTATTAGTTAAACGATCATACACTACACCAAAGTTTCTAATACTTGTTACATTAGTCTTACCTTTACCTTTAACTATAATATCAGTTCCGTAATCTTTCACTGCTGCTGATGTAATTTTAACTTTTAATCCATCATACTCTCTAGCTAATATTCCAGCTATGTTTTTAACTTTATCATTAAATCTAATTTTCTTTTTAGTTGGTTTAATCTCAGAATCTACAATCTTATTCTTTCTTCTATAAGGATTACTATTAGTACCTGTTTCTGTTTTACTTGCATTATTCCATTCATTTAGTTTTTCTTTTGTTGAACCTTCTTTTCTTGCATCATATTTATCATACTTAGAAAATTTATTTCCTATTCTGTTTATTACATAAGCACCACCCATAACAAAAACAGCATCTTGTAATGATCTATCTTCATCATCTAGTTGCTTAATAGCTTCTTCACCAGCAATACCTTTTGTAATTCTAGATAATCCTTTCTTACCTTTAAAAACAGCACTTAATCCAGGTGTCATACTCATCATACCTACTGGATCTAATAAAATTTCTGACATAAGACTTGTTGCATTAAATAAAGGATTTCTTAAATCTTCTTGCTTTTGATCGTACTCAGCAATCTTTAATGCTGATTCTTCTGCACTACCACTAGTATGTAATATTTTAGGTATTAAAAATTTTTTATCTGCTGGTATCTGAGGATCTGTATAAGGAGTATATCCTTCTTCATCTTTATTATTGTATTGTATTTCTTTTATCGTATTAGTAATAGCACCCCAAACTGTTCTATCTAGTACACCTCTTTTGACTATTCCACCTATTTCTCCTGGAGTAGGATCAGGTTCTACTTCTACAGAAGGATTATATCTAGGTGTAATATTTCTACCAAATTTAATTGGTTTCATAATATTCCTTACCAAATAGGTATAACATCAATCTTTTCTGATAATCACCCATGTTAGGAAATACAGCTAATAAATCTTCTTCTTTTCCACTTTGTATAGCTGACTGTAATTGATTTATATCTGGTTGATAAACAGTATATGCATCTAATAAAAATCCTACTTTGCCTGGCTCATTTGTAATTCTATCTGCAAATGTATTCATTATTATTCCTACATTTTCTCCATAATTATCTTTTATCATAGTAGATCTACCTTCTTCATATACAACATTGTGAATGTTACCAGCTGTTCTAGTTAGGAAATCTTCTGTATCTTCTTTTTCACTTTTTACAAATGAATTTGCAATTATATTTGCAAAACCAAATGCTTCATCATTTGCTGTTTTTTCATATATATTAATAATTTCATTTTGGAACTTTTCATCTATAGCTTTAAACTCTGTACTATCAAAAGGATCATCCATTTGCTTAATTCCTCTATAAAACTTTTTAATTAATTCTCTTGCTGGTCCATATATTCCAGTTTCATTTAGATATTTATTTGCCTCAATATCTAATTGAGTATCAAATTTTCTATTAAACATCCTAGTAGGATTAAAATCCATACCATCAACCTTTATACTAATGCTATCTTCTGCATAGGGATATGGTGCAAAGCCTAACTCTAAAGCATTATCTAAATTTAATTTCATTTCATAGTCATTTGTTCCTTGTATTCTTGTAAGTTCAAATACACCATTTTCTGCAAATCTATATGCATCTTCAAATGTTGGCATAACTTCATTACCTGCCATATTTTGAAAAGCATTTCTTAAATTTTCATCTGTGTTGTAATTTTGTTTTATATACATATTAAAAAATGCAGCTGTTTTATTTAAAGCATCATCATTACTAAGATTATGTACTGCTTCCATAGAATCTTTTATAAATGCAAATTCACCTCCTGTATTAGGTGCAAACATACTTACTCCATAATCTTCTTGTTTAATATAGTTTTCCATTACTTCATAAACAGCTTCGTTATATATTGTATTAATTGTGTTAGGATCAGTAATATTTTGACTTCTAACTTTAGTAAGTCTTAACGCTTCTGATTCTAACTGTGCATCAAAATTAGCTAGGTAATCTTTATTAAATTTTCCTAATGCAATTTCTGTTTCCACTAATGTTTCTAAAGCACCTCCTGTAGGTACTACACCTGTACCTAATATAGGTTCAAATATTTCAGAAACATTGTATTGAAAACCGAAAGTATGTTTATCTTTAATACCATGTTTGTTTAATCTATTTCTAATTATTTCAATATAATTACCAGTTGGACTTCTATTTTCATTAGATTGATACTCTTTTTTCCATGATGAAAATGATACAGTTTCAGGTATTCCTTCATCTATATCTATTTCAACTTCATTTTTTTTCTTTTGTATATAATCTTTTGCAATTTGTGTTGGTTCACTCCATTGTTTTTGAGCATTAAAAAAACTAAAAATATCTGTTACTTCTTTACTTAGATTATCAAAATCAACAATACCATTATCAGTAAGTGCTTCCCATTGAGGCAATACAACATCAAACATATTTACTATAGCTTCATCATTTCCTGCATCTACTAAGTCTATTATCTTACCTACATTTACTTGTTTAAATAATTCTTCCATTCCATGTGGCATTATTTGATTATCTCTAGCTATGTAGTAAATCATGTTTGCTTCTTCTAGTTTATCTGGACCAATACTTTGATATCCTTCTAAAGAATCTTCTATTCCTAATCCAGTACTAAGATTACTTAATAAACTTTTTACTACATCTGTTGTACTTAACCCTAATGTACTTAAATGTTTTTGATTTTCTTTACTATTTAATATTTCTTTATAATTAAAATTTTCATCTGCTAAAGACATACTATTTCTTAACTCAAACGCTGCTATATTAGATTGATATATATTTATTACTTGAGTATCTGTTGCAATAATATCTTTCTTTTCTAATGCTATTTGTATTTCTTCTAAAGTTGAAGGTACTTCTTCACCATTAACAAGATTAGTAAATAAATTATTTTCATTTGATATAGCAGTATTTATATCTCCTATATTTTCTAATAATGTTTTTATTTCTAAAGTATCATTTGCTGTTTTTTTTCTTTCAGCTATCTTTATATTAAAATCATTTAAAGATTTTGTTTGATTGTATGTATTAAGTCCTTTTTGAACTACACTATCTATAAGCTCTTGACCTATCTTTCTTCCTGTTTCATCTTCAAATACTTCATAATTAACACCTCTTACTCCACCTTCATTAAGAGAATAATTTCTTATAAATAATTGTGCTTGTGCATCTGCCTCTGCTACTTGTTCAGCATTAGTTACATCAATGTTTTGATAAAAACTTTTAACTATAGCATTTACTCTTTTTTGTTCTAAAGAAACCATCAATGCTTCTTCTGCTTCTTTTTGTGTAGATTTATTTAATTTAAAATTACTAGCTACAATCAATGCTTCATACTTTTCATTATGACTACCTAAAAAGTTAGTAACTTCTGTTGCAAAAAATTGATCTATTGCATCTATACTTTCTTGTGGACCTTGTGTTGTTATAGAATTATTTTCTAAAAAAGTATCTACATCAGCAAGTGTGTTTTCTAAATTATTTTGATAGCTATCATTCAGTTCTGTATATTCAATTATGTTTGCTTGTTTTCTTAATGTTTCAAATGAATTTAAGTTTTTTTGATTATAATATGATTCAGCACTAATACTTAATCTTTCTGGTACGCCTGTTAGTACACCATTAATATATCCATCACTTTCTTCTTGAAACTTTTGTAAATCAGGTTTTTCTCCTGACTTTAATATCGTATTAACTTTATCGTTTAAATACTTTGTAGTTTCTGTTTCAAAATTATTTTGCCATTTTGCATCTAATATCTTTACTTGATTTTCAGCTAATGTGTTTATGGTATCTGAAACTGCACCAAACATCTTGCTTATATTAGGTGAATATACATCAACAACTCCCATTCTAGATGCAGTACCAGAAGGTGAAACAAGTTCAGTTCTTCTTGTTCTTTTGATCTCTCTAACCATTTATCTTCCTCCTGTAGCTAGTTCTACGCCAAGTTCATTAGCAGCTTTTTTAGCTCTATCTCTAGGTGGTGTTGTAGGTTTTTTATAATAGTTATAGTAATTCCATCCATTAACTATGCTTGTTCCTGCATTTATAACAGATCCCATATTAGAATAAAAGGCTTGTTGTTTAGTATTAAAGATAGCTCTATCATAACTACTATTTATTTTAAGTGCATTTAATCTAATAGAAGATAAATCTTTATTAGTTATATCAATAATATCTTGTTGAATAGCATCAAAGCTAGGACTATCACCTACTCCTGATGCACCTCTTACAGCTCTGTTATTACTAAGAATAGTATTCATATCTCTCATTCTTGCATTTTCTGCTTGTAATCCTTCTAAGTATGATACTTTCTTTTCTTGCTCGTATCTTCTAGCCATTTCTTTAGTTTGAAGATTTGTTTGCTGTATCTGTACTGCTGAACCAGCAGCAGATATACCTGCACTAATAAGAAATAATGTTGCTGGATCTGCTCCCATTTTAAAATACTACCTCTAATGCTACACCTAATACCTTTAAAGGCAAGGGTGCTGTTTGTGTTATTTTTAATGTAGGTTCTCTATCATAGCCTAAAAAGAAAAACTCTTTCTTTCCTGTTACTTTAGCTACTGGAGCTGCTACATCAAAGTTTACATCTCTTATAACTAAACTTTTAGCAGTACTATCTGCTGCTTGTAAAGCTACATTTAATGAATCTGATAAATCTATAACTGCTCTAGATATTCTTTTTATCTGTCCTGTCAATGGACCATTAGCTACTTCTCTATCTATTGGCATAGTTTCAAGACTAGGTTCATAGTTAAATCCTACTACTACCCCAGCATTATGAGCTACATCAAAGGTTATTGTATCACTTGCTGATGTAACAAATGATCCTAATGAAAATGTACCATCAACAGCATTAACAGTTTCTTGCGTTAAATGAGCAGGACTATTATGAACACGCCCTGAAGTAATAGTAATTACAGCATTGTCACCAGGTGAAGAAGCTAATGCCTGGTCTAAAACAACAGTATGACCACTAGCTGTAGGTGTTACAGTTTGTATTTCATAACTACCAGTAATTCCAGCTATAGTAATAACATCACCTATATTCGGTGCAGTTGTATATCCATCTACATTTACACTAGTACCTGTTTGACTAGCACCATTTATTAATGGACTGCCTTGTTGATTAACTGTAGTTGTTCCTGAACAATCTAGTGTTAGATCATCTTGTTCTGCAAACTTTTCTAAAGTATATACAGTTCCACCTTCAAGTTGTCTTTTAACAACACAGAATAAATTTTCATTAATAGCTGTAATACTAGTAAACTCATCATTAGTCTTTGTACTCCATTGTGTCCAACCAGCTATTTTTTCTGCACGTACACTATGAAACAATCCAAGTGTTCCATCATTGTTTGTAAAAAAAGCAAACTGTTCTGGTCTAGTTGTTGTACCAGTTATCATAGCCATATCTACTGGAGCTTTCACTAAGTGTGACGCTAAGATAGATATAGATGTAGATGCATACGCATTTTCAACATCACTAAATAAATATTCACGAATAGCTTTACCATTCTTTTGTGCATACAATGTAGCACCATCAAATATAATAGGCTTAGCTCTACTACAACCATAAGGTGTTTGTCTAAGAAATGTTATATTAGCAGGTGTAACAGCAGAAGTATCTGTAGATGTAGGTACAAAATATTCACCACCATCTGTAAGAACTTGTAGGTTTCTTGAAGATACTAAATGTCTAATTTCGTTTACCCTATCACCAGATACAAATACATTAATAGCTTGATCTGCTAATCCTGTGCCTACTGCAAAGTTTAAATATTCACCTACTCTTGAACCTACTACAGCAGCAGGAGCATCTCTTACTCCAGCAAAGTATAATCTATTATCATGAAAGGTGACTGCTTGTGGAAATCCTCTTTCTGCTGATATTAATTGTTCTTCAAAATCTGCATGAGGTCCAGTAGAAACTACATCTTCTATAACAGTAACAGTTGCTTCAGTTGCGTTTGTTCTAGCAGTAATAAAAACTTGTTTACCATTTATCTTTAAATAAGTATTTACATGGTTAGTTGTAAAAAAATCTGCACTTGCTGTTGCTGTTCTACCTGTACCAGTAGCATGTGAAGATAATGTAATTGTTAAACCAGCAGCAGCGTATTTATAAAAAGGTTGTGTACTTTTATTTACACCACCTACAGATACACTTGTATCTTCTTCAAATGCAAAAGCTGATACTGTAAATGAAGTAGCACTTGTTCTTTTTATTTCTCTAATAGCGTTATTTCTATGTGTCAGAAATACAGTATCTCCAAACTGTGCAAAGTTTAATTCAAATAGTTGTGCTGTTGTCCAATTACAATTACTAGTTATATTTGTTTGTATAGCTGCACCATCAGATCCATAAACATCTAATCTATTATTAGATAAAACAAATACTGCTAGTTCATCATTAGAAAATATAAATGGAATAACTCTTGATTCCCCTGGTAATGTAGCTTTATATGTAGTTCCAGGTCTACGCATAATACCACCTTCATCTAGCAAGTACCAATTACGTAATGTCTTAGCTCCACTAAAGTAAGCATTAGCATCTGTTCTTGTAACGAGTAATGGATTAAGTTCTCCACTTGCAAAGTTAGTGTAGACTGTTCTTAAGGTACTAGCCATTAGTACCCCCTAGTAGTTAATCTGTTTGTTATAAATCTCTTTGTACTTAGTTTTTGTGTAGTGACTTCTTGACTGTCTGTATTCTTAGCAATAAGTATTTGTCTTTCTGCTTCATCACCAAACTGTTTAATCATACCTGCATCTCTAGCTACTGAACCAGCAAATCTAGATGCAAGTTTTAATTCTAATGCGTCTTTAAAATATGCAGGAAACTCTGATTCATCTTGTCTAAAAATATAATCAGCTATCAATGCTGACTGTGAATCATATCCATTTACAAATATTTTATCTCCGTATCTATTATATTGTATAGGTACATCAGCTACAGTAATTGTATTAAGTTGTAATAAATCTGGTGAGGTAGGTAGTTGATAAGCATATTCATATCTACCTGTAGGTGCAGCAGTTAATAAAGATAGTTGTTGTTGTTCTGTTGCAAATCTCCATCTGTGTCTACATAACATAGATTGTGTGAGATTCTCATAAAGATTAGAAGCTACTAATGCTTCTGTTGAACCATCATCAAAAGATGATATGGGTTGAGCACCAATCATGGTTAATGCTCTTGCACAAATGTCTACTTTAGTATCTGCCATATTTGTAGGGGGGAATAAATCCCCCCAATATCATTATGCTAATAATGCGACTGTTACTGTAGAGGCTGTTGCTGCTGATACAATTACAATATCTACAACACCATTTGATCCACCACTGTTTACAATGATTACATCACCAGCGTTCAGGTCACCTGTCGCTGCTAAAAAGTAATCTGCATCATCAATAGTTCCTATAGCATCTCCATCAGAGTAGTACCATAAGGAATTACTATCTCCCATTTGAGAGATCTTCTTAATTGGATTTGAAGTTGCGTATGCCATTATTTACTCCTACTCTGCACATTTCTGTATTCTTACACCATCACCATCAATTAGGACTGCTCCCATTGACATGTATGAAGTTGTAAGGTGTGCTACTTTCTCAGGAATATAGTTTACTTCAGTTCTTACGTCTGAACCAACACCCATACCTAGAGATGATTTATGGAAAGCCATTGTGTGTCTATCTGTTGAACCAGATGTTGGTAGACCACTAAAACCCATCCACATGAAAGACAACCATCTTTTAGCTGTCATTCCACCTTTGTAAGGTAGATCTGCTTCACCGATATATTCAGCTCTTGAGAACTGATCTATATCTAATAGGTCTGACCACTGTTTTGGACCGACTACCCAATATCTTTGTCCATCATCTGGAACATCATTGTTTCCAAAGATTTCAAAAACGTTTTGAGCTTTGTCTAAGTTCATACCAGTAGTAGAACCAGCAGAGTTATTTGCTAGTGCTGTTGCACTTGCATCAAAAGTATCAGTGATGATTTCATCAGTCTTACGACCAAGAGCATATGCAGCGTTTTGTGCTACAACGTTTCTCTCATCAATGTTTATTTTGAGTTCGTCTAGTTTGTCTACGTAATCAGCGGCATAAAAGTCTGATAATGTTGCAGTTACATTTGAGTGTACTGAGTTCATAGCGACAACCTCAGCGTGTCTTGCTTTAGTTGAAGCAGAACCTTTCGCTACTTTTTGGAACTGAACAGTATTACCTTTTACACCATTAACATTACGTACCATAGGCTTCAATTTTGAACCCATGCGTTGATAAGCCATGTGAACTTCAGCTTCAAACTGTTTCACAAATGCTTGATCTATCGTTGCTGTCATTGTGTTTTCCTTTTCATTTGTTTGTTTATTTCCAAGTTGTCGTCATAAACTTTCACTAAGTTATCCATTACTGGGCAAAGTCCAGTTTAAATCGGCTTGTTAATTCAGATATATTATATTTTTGTCAGCTTTACAAGACAAGATGCAGGAAAAACATTGACATCAGCAAAGGTATATGAACCATCATCTTCCCTTATATAACTAGCAAATGTCTTAATGTACTTCTTATTTCTTGAATAGATGTATGCTTCTGTAGTAATTAATGCTGGAGATAGCTTTTCCATATCTCTATCAGAGAGCCAGGCACTATCTCCAGTAGGATCTTCCCATATTATTTTATATTTCTTATATGGAAACTTAACCATATTTCTTCTGATATAGGTCTGTTACTTTCCTAATGTATGATTGATCTTTTGATCCTTCTTTCCAATAGCGAGGATCTTGCATCATAGACTGTAGATCTCTTTCATCTAGTTCTACATCTACTACAGTATTATTATTCGGTAATGGTTTATTCTTAGATAAACCCATTATTTCTTCTAAAGCTTTAACGCCTTCAGCAGTAGCAGCCATATTGGCAATAGCATTATAGGAATCAGTAGATAAATACTTCTTGCTCCAAAGATCAGCAGCTTCAATACGTTCTTTTGCATTATCACCCAACTTCCCCATTTCTTCTTGAAGATTCGGCAGACCTGCAATCTCATTATTAACAAAAGCCGCCACTCCCTGGTTGAATACTTCCTGTGATAACCCATTATCTCTACAAATTTGTTCCCAAGATTTGACAAGTTCTTGTTCTGGATCAACTGTAATTTCAACATCTTCTGGTATTTCTGGTAGCTTTACTTCATATGATTCAGGAACGCTAGACTTTCTTTCTGCTTCCATATCTTCACGTACTTGTTTCGTAAGATCTTCAGTTCGCATCCCAAACTTTTGTTCCAATGCTTTGTATGATGCACCCAATTCTTCAACTTTAATTTCATTTCTATCTGTATCCCAAAACTTTTCTGGAATATACTCAGGTATCTGCACTTCACTAGTGCTTTCTTGAGATACCTCTTGTGTTGTTTCTTGTGTTTCTTGTACTTGTTCTTCTGACATTAGACCTCCTTATCAGATTCAATTCTTCTCTTGACGATAAAATATAAATATCTCATACCCTCAAGATGTCTTAAATGCTCGTTGCTTACATCTTTACCAGCAACAGCATCTACTGTTATAGACCTTAAATAGTCTAAAACCTTTTTACCAATTTCACTATTAAATAGTGTAGCCATATCCGTATTAAGTTCACGTTCTTTTTGTTCTGTACGATAAAATCCATCAATAGATAGATGGCTTCCTTTAGGTTTGCTCTGGAGCTGCTCCCAACTCATTCATTCCTCCTTGTTGTTGTTGCATTACTTGTTGCATCTGTTGCATTACTTGTTGCTGTTCAGCTGCATCTCTAATAATTTTTTCTGGAAGATTCATCTTTTCTGCTAAATATCTAGCTACTTCTTCTTGCTTTACAATAAGATTTAATACCTGTGGTCCAAATGTTTGACCTAATGTTGCATTAAATCTATTAACATCTGCAATATCTTGTTCGTTCTGCGCTCTTGATAATGGAGATTCTGGTATAATTTTTATCTCTTTATTGTTTAATGAAGGTAATTCTATTCTACCTTGCTTCTTTAAAATGTAGATAACACGTCTAATTAATGGCATGATAAACTCTGACTGTAGTCTGCCAAAAGAAGATCCAATCTGTCTTGATAGATCTGCCATTCTTTCTGCTACTTCTGTAGCTGACATAGGTGTACCTTTAGTTGGACCTAATGTTTCCATATACAATGCTTTTCTAATATTACTTCTCATATCGTCTAATACTAATTGAGCAACATCAAATCTTCCTGCACCATTGATAGGTTGTAATCCTCTAGATCCTGGAGCTACTGGGATAATTGTGCCAGGCACTAACTGAATATTGTCTGGATTAATTACTCCATCATCTTCTATTTGATAAATACCAGATATGTTCATCTGTGCATTTTCTAAAATTAATTCAATAGTTAAGTTAGTAGTTTTGATTGCTGACATAGCATTAAATACTGGACCACGACCATATACTTCACCACTAGCTTTGTTCCATCTAAATGTAATAAAGGGATTAGAACCTTGTCCTTCAAACTGATCTTCAAATATTATTTGTTCATGATCTTTTACACAAACAACATAATCATAAACTTCTTTGTTTGGATCTTTATAATTTCTCATTGTACCTTCTATGACAGTACATTTAGCATCTGGTTCATTATTTACTTTATCTTCTAATGATTCTAAGTTGGCATCAGGATATAATATTTTAATATCTCCTAATCTTATTTGACGCTTTCTATATACACAGTCTACCTTATTATCTGCTCCTGCATTTAAGTATACGTGTGGTAATGGAATAGAATTAAAGACTATAGGATTAGTTGATGGACCTTCATTAACTAACATCACACCAGTACCAATAGCTAAATCCATAAATGATTCATGCACTTCTTGATTAAAATTAGATGCATGTAGTACCTCAAATATATAATCTGTAATAGAATCTAATTGTTCATCTACTTGTGGAGCTAACTGTTTTGGTATTTCCATACCTGCTTTTAAATTTATCCATCTACCAAATGTAGGAGTAATACCTGCTTGTAATCTAGAAGCAAACTCTTGTATTCCTACTACAGCTGTTTCATCAAAAATTCTATCTGTTCTTTTTTGTCCAGGTGCTTCATCATAAAATGCTTCTCTGCCTGGCATAGTATATTCATAAGCTTCTTCAAACTTTGGAATCCAATTTGTTTTTAATTGTTCTGCGTGACTAAACTTTTTAAGAAATGTTTTGGGATTCATAACTCCAGTATTAGGAGCAGATCTATAATTATAACTGTACATTAATTCATTGTTCCACCAAACCCTCTGCCTTTAACAGTAAGGAATGGTCTTGTTTTATCTGATGATCCACCAGCTTTAGATAGAGCTAATCTTTTTTCTAATCTCATTTTTCTATCATTATCTGCTATATCATTTGTTGTATTCATTTCTTTTGCTTTTGTTGGTTGATTAGTACCAGCATCTTTCCCATCTCCATAAGAAAAGAATCCTGCTTTTGATACACCTTTCATAACTAAACCTATAGGACTTAAATTTCCAGTAATAGCTGCACTAACTAAAGAAGGTATTACTCCTTCTGTCTTAACCATAGTTGGTTTATCATCTATGTATTTAATACTATTATAACCCATTAATCCTCTAGCCATATCTCCACCTAACTGTTTAAGTGTTGGAGCTGTTGCAGTAAGCTGTGGTGTTGTCTTTGAAAGTATAGTTCTGCCTTGTTCATCTTTCATTCCTGTTCCAACAAAACTAACTCTTTCTACTCCATCAGCACCTACAAATTTTTTAGCACCTAATACATCTCCTGCTTCCATAACTTGTAAATTTTTTGCATATTTTTCTACATCAGCTGGTCTACGATATTTAGAACCTATCTCTCCAATGTTTTGACTTATAGCTTTAAATGATTTACCTGTTGTTCTTTTAATTGTTTCTGCTTCTTTTTGAGTAGCACCTGCTAATCCAGTTGTTCCAGACATAGCTAATGATTGACCTGGACCTATAGCTTGACTTCTACTACTACTTTTAGATGTAGATGTGCTAGATCCCATTATACTTCTTTACCTTCTTGATAAAAACCTCTACCACCAGCTCTAGCAAATAAAGATCTACTTCCTATTTTACCAGCAGCAAATCTTTTCTTTCTATTTTCTTCAGCCTTAGCTAATTCTTCTTTTTCTTTTTCAGCAGCAATACGTTCTTCTTCCATTTGTTTTTCAAATGCTACTTCACTAGCTGGTTTTACATATTTTTTTGGTTTTAAAAATCCCATTGTTCGCAACCTTGTTTCTTTAAATATTTATATAACTGATAAGGGGTAATAATCAACTTATTTATTCCTAATATTCTCATTACTATAGTAACACAAGAGTGTTCTCTCAACCATGCTGCTTGGAATAATCTAAACTTCTGCCTGAATAATTTAGCTTTTATGAACTTACCATTGTGATCTTTAACGTAATCAAAGACTTTAGCTACATCTTCACCATCTATAATATTAATATCTAATCTTTTATGAATATGCTCTATAGCTATCCATTTCTTTTGCTTAGGATCAAATCCTAACATACCACAATGAGCCATATTGTTTCTTCTAAACATATGATACCACTCCTCTTTAGGTGGATCATAAAAATATATTAACCATTCCTTCGGAAAATATCCCACTTCTTCCTCCTGTTCATTGAACTACGATCAAATATATTCCAGTTCTTATAAGCATTAGATACTTGTGGTTTTGCTGGACCTACTGTTAATGATCTGCCTTCTCCTGCACCTAGCATTAAATATTGTAATGCATCATGTACGTGTGAAAATTTATTCTTATTAGGTTTATCTTCATATCTTTCTCCAGACGTTTGTATTCTTCTGTAATGATATCCCCCTAAAAATCCTTTACGTAGTGACTTACAAGTTTTATTTAATAAAAATCCTGCCTTACCATCTACCATTCTATTCAATGCAGCTTCTACAGATTCTATTCTAAGACCTACATCATTAGATGGTGCTGGAAATGCCTGGATGCCTTGTTGTCTGAGTATCTGAAAGGGAGTTGTTTCATCTGTCTGCGCTCTAAAATCTCCAGCTGGATCTCCAAATATTTTTAAATCTTTATCTGCACAGTGTTTAATTATCTCATGCTTGAGTAATTCACCAAACTTAACTGTACCAATATCAAAACAAACTAGTTCATGAAGTATTAACCATCTACCATCAGGTAGCTTCTGACCAAATACAGCAGAAGGTGTAAGACCAAAGTCTAATCCAATGTAAACTGTAGTAGGTGCAAAATCTATTTCATCATCTGCTATGTGTACATCTTCTCTAAATGAACCATAAACAAGTTTACCATCTTCAATAGTTCCTAATCTATTTAAAACGTAAACATCAATCCAAGACTTACTTTTTCCTCTAATGATATTTGAATAGTAATCAGGTGTAACATTTTGGATATTTTCTGCTGAACTATTAAGCTCGTAACTTTTAATTTTATCATCTTCTTTTTTTTCTATCATGCCTGGGGGTTGTACAAAGAACTGCCAGTTATCTGGTTTAACTAACATTAATGATTCTTCTTGATTCATATGATCTGGTACAGGCACTTCACCAGACATAATGGACCACCAATGATCTTCATCAGGTGCATTAGTATCTGCTATAACACCATACCATGAAGGTCCACCATCTTTCATAGAAGGGAATCTACCTACACGCATAGTACATGCATCTACAATAGACTTGGGAATCTCTCTTGCTTCATTAATCCATACACCAGTTAATTCTAAAGACAATAACTTCTTGACATCTTCTGGTCTATCTAGTGCTAAAAAGATAACTTCTAGCTCTACATCACCTACATGAATGTTATGGGTAAAAGGAACTGAGTACAAAAAATTTCCAAAAGAATTTTCTGGAAACCAATCTAACCACGTTTTAATAGTTGTTGTTTTTAATTGGGGGTTTGTATTTCTAATGACTGCCCATCTAGATTTGCGTTTACC
>Ga0208645_1001918_pt1 | contig 17310 bp, 23 predicted proteins | sample VirMetDEL_Sep_01_FD_184519 | JGI IMG/M metagenome (GOLD analysis project Ga0208645, IMG submission 184519) | Aqueous microbial communities from the Delaware River and Bay under freshwater to marine salinity gradient to study organic matter... | ecosystem: Environmental > Aquatic > Marine >... | reverse complement strand
CTACCCTTACATCATTAGCGGCTGATTTAGATTTAAACTCAAATAATATTACGGGTACAGGTGCTATATCTTGTAGTGGTGATTTGACTATTGATACATCTACATTAAAAGTAGATTCAACAAACAATAGAGTAGGTATAGGAACTGCAAGTCCAACAGAATCATTGCATGTAAGCTCAGGTAATATTTTATTGGACAACGACCAAGTTATTAAATTTGGAGATGGTTCAGCATACATATCAGGTAATGGAACATCAGATTATTTGAAGTTTTTTACAGCAAACTCTAATGAAATGACATTGGAATCAGATGGAGATTTACACGTTGACGGAGACGTTATTGCATTTTCTACAACAACACCGTCAGACATTGCACTTAAAACAGATATAGAGATGATTCCTAATGCACTAGATAAGATCGATGAAGTTAGAGGTGTTACATTTACAAGACACAATGGACAAAAGTCTGCTGGTATTATTGCACAAGAATTAGAAAAAGTTTTACCTGAAGCTGTTAAGGATAAAAAACTTTCTGCATTAAATAAAAAAACTTATAAAACAGTAGAGTATGACGCTATACATGGTCTTTTAATTAACTGTATTAAGGAACTCAAAGAGGAAATTAAGGAGTTAAAAAATGCCGTTACAAAGTAGTGGTCAAATAAAACTAAGTGATATTAGGAATGAGTATGCTTTAGGCTCAGGTCAAATAGCTATGTCTCAATTACGAGGCAAAGGTAATGCAGCTGCAAGTGGCCAGATACAAATGGCGGCCAACTTTTATGGTACATCGAACATTACTTATTTAGCAGACGGTACTTTAACTGCTGGTAGAGTATTAGATAAAGCTTCTAAATATTATTATGGTAGACATGAAAACACACCTAACGCAAATGCGAATATAGGTAGTTTTAGTTTAAGCACAAATACAATAGGGTTGAACAGGGCATATCAAGCTCCTATTAGTGATACTATAATAACCACAGGAACTCAACCAACTACTTTTAGAGTTACAGGTGATAGAGTAGATATTGATACTGTAAAACTTGGAAGTACAACTAAAAGAAGAAGATATGGTGAGATTGATTTTCTCACATCAGGTACTGACAAAAATATTAGAGGAACTTATCCTATAATGAATCTCAATTCAACTTATGATGTTGAGATAGTAAAACTTGCAGATGATGACCCATTTTGTACTATGACATTTACAGTACAGTATTGGACTACTACAACTGGTAAAGGGGAGACACTTCTTCACAGGGGGTTTAACTTAAGTAGTAGCACTCTGAATAGTTTTGGTAATAGAGGTTCTGTAACTTCAGGTACAAATTCAGTTAGAAATCCTGAAAACAATTCTCAATATACTACAGTACTATCTGTATATGGAACAGATTCTAGAGCACAAACAGTTGGTGGTGGTTTTAGTGGGAAAATAGAGGTAACAGCTAATACTGCTAATGGTTTGAAAGACAGAATGAGATTTTTTGTGATATCAAGAAATAATGATAATAAAACGTATGTTTACAGAATAAGTGGTTTAGGAACATCAGATTTTGAACCAAGTGCAAATACTTATAGGACAATCTCAACAGGGAATAGTGCTTACCTTTTAGACGAGTCTAATAATGTTTTATATAATTTTTTAAATAGCACTAGTGCAACATACACATTAAAAATAGTTTGAGGCAGGTTTATGGCAATAACATTTGAAAGAGCAGATACAATAGATGACACACTGTTTGATAGTTTATTCCAAACATCATTAGATGATATTAAATCAGGTACATTATTGTATCCTAGTACATTAAGTACTGATGACCAAATAAAAGAATGGACTAAAGAACAGTTTAACTATGAGGCAGTAAGTAGGCACGGTATTTTAGTTAAGAAAGATGGAAGTCCTATTAATTGGATAGTAGGTAATCATAATCCATCAGATACTTTTGTTTGGGCATGGGTTTTAAATGGCACAGTAAACGGAAGTAAAGCAGTATTTCATAGTGCAGAATGGCACACAGCACATAGAACATATCAGGAATCTATAGGTGTATCTAAATATATAATTACTTGTGTTAAAGACAGTAGAGTAGATACATATTTTCAAAGATTACAAACCGATGGTGTGTGTTTAGGCACATATACAAGAGAAATAAATGATGATTCCCCTAACAATGTTAGACATTGTTGGGAGTATTAGTGGGAATTTTAACTTCAATATATTGGATTTTTCTAGCAAGTGTTCCTTATTGCTTGTACGTTTTAACATGGGAACAACTATTAATATCCTACATTATGTTTTGGTTTTTAGGTGATTGCATACATGGTTTGTTTCTACACAGATATGCGGCTCACAAATTGTGGAATCCACCTGTATGGTTACAAAATGTACTAACAATGTTTTCTGTAGGTAGTCTTACAGGCACACCAATAACATGGAGTGCTTGGCATAGAACTCATCATCACTATGCAGATACAGCTAAAGATCCACACAGTCCTAGATATTGCTCAGTACCTTATATGATATTTATGAGTTATTACCATTATGCTGAACCTAAAAGATGTATAGATTTATTTAGAAATAAGTTTGTAGCTCATGTAACTAAACATATAGGACTTTATGCTTTATCTATTAACTTGATATTGTTGTCGTTACTAGGTTTAGAGATGTACTTATATCTGTGGTTACTGCCTAGTGCTATGACCAATGCCATTACTAACTATGGTATCAATGTAATGTGTCATCAAGAAGATGGAATCAAGAATAGACCTATACTTTATCCTTTAATATTTAATGAAACACACCACAAAAACCATCATATCAAACCAGAATTAAGGTATTACAAGTTTGATATTTGGGTTTCTCTTATAACTTTGTTAGGATGGACTAATGAAAGAAGCAAGAAAGATACAGTTATTAGCGTTACTTAATACCATAATAGCTATTACAGGTTCAATAATGTTTCCTGAATATATTATTTATGGAGTTGTAGCATGGTTTTTTGTCATGATATTTAGCGTTAATATTGCAATGCACAGATTTGTATCTCATAGGTCATTTGAAACTACACCATTTAAAACAAAATTATTAAAATATTTATCAATACCATGCGGATTTGGTAGCCCATTATCATGGACAGCTATGCACAGATATCATCATATGCATAGTGGTGGACCTAAAGATAACGAGGCACCACACAATATTGGTTATATTAGAGCATGGCTTACCCTATATGATCCAATAACTGTACCTAAAACAATGGTCAAAGACATACTCAAAGATAAAGATTATATGTTTATTACTAAACACTATTGGAAGATGTTATTAGGTTATGCTTTTGTACTTTATTTGATAAGCCCAATGTTGGGTATATTTGCATTTAGTTTTCCTGCAGCCTGTGCTTATCAAGCAGCAGGTGCATTTGCAGTCATACCACACTCTAAAAAGTTTGGTGGATATCAAGTAGTAGAGCCAAGAGGTGATGATAAGTCTTACAATAGTATATTAGCTAGTCTATTATCTTGGGGTGAGGGTTGGCACAATTATCATCATACAATATCAAAAGATTACAGACATGGACATAAGTGGTGGGAACTTGACCCACCTGCTTTTTTTATAGAGAAATTGTTTTTAAACAGGTAGAATACGCATATGACAGTTAAAGTTACAAATAACGGATTTAGCACATTATCAGCAGGCATTACAGATTCTGCTACAACTATTACTCTAGCTTCAGGTGAAGGATCTAGGTTTCCTACTTTAAGTACTGATGATTATTTCTATGGAACTCTTGTAGATACTTCAAACAATCTTGAGATTGTTAAAGTAACAGCTAGGTCAACCGACTCTTTGACTGTAGTCAGAGCACAAGACAATACTTCAGCTAGAGCATTTAGTACTGGAGACAGATTTGAATTAAGACCTGTAGCTAAACTTTTTGAAGACATACAAGCAAAGGTTGGCAAACATTCTATATGGATTCCAGCATCAGCAATGTACCCTAACACAACTAATGGTTGTGCTCCATTAGCACAAGTAGAATTATCTAATGGACCTGAATTAAAAGTTTTAGATTTTGATGCAAGTGCTGATGAAAACGCACAATTTACAGTAGCATTTCCTAAACTATGGGATGAGGGAACAGTTACTTTTCAAGCATTTTTTACAGTAACAGGCACAGATACTGGAACAGTAGCATGGGGTTTATCAGCAGTAGCTATTGCAGATAATGACTCTATTAATTCTGTTTTTGGAACTAACGTAGTAGCAACTGCTAAAGCTCATAGTGGAACATCAAATGATTTAAATGTTTCTGCTGAAAGTGGTGCAGTAACTATTGCTGGTTCTCCAAGCGTAGATGAAACTTGTTATTTCCAATTAATGAGAGATGTATCAGCAGATACTCAAACAGGAGATGCTAGATTAGTCGGTATTAAATTATTCTTCACAACTGATGCTTTAACAGATGACTAGGGGATAAAATGTTTGGTTATAGAGTACTCGGTTTTGGTTCATTTACAAGAGAAGCACCTACATTTGAAGTTCTAGTAGTCGCTGGTGGTGGCTCAGGTGGAGCAGATGACGGTGGTGGCGGAGGAGCTGGTGGAGTTGTTCATCATACAGCAAAAGAATTAGATTCAGGAACAAACTACACAGTAACCATTGGTGCTGGTGCAACAGCTAGTCCAAATAATTCAACATTAAACTCAGGTTCTAACTCAGTATTTTCAGACATAACTGCTAATGGCGGTGGCGGAGGAGCTGTACAATTTGTTGCTGCTGCTGATGGTGGGTCAGGTGGTGGAGCTAGAAGAACTACTAATGTGAATAATGATGGTGGCTCTGCAACACAAAGCGATAGTGGTGGTGGAACAGGATATGGTTTTGATGGTGGCTCAACTACTGGTGGATTTTCCAATGGTGGTGGTGGAGCTGGAGAAGCTGGTGGTACTGACGGAAATGGTACTGGTGGCGATGGTATAGATCTTTCATCAAGCTTTGGAACATCTGTAGGAGCAGACTCAGGTTACTTTGGTGGCGGTGGTGCTACTGCTGGTGGAACTTCCCCAGCTGGAGCTGCTGGCGGACTAGGTGGTGGCGGTGATGCTGTCTCATTTGATGGAGGTTATCCACAAGACCCTGGTAATGCTGGTACAGCTAATACAGGTGGTGGTGGAGGTGGTGCAGGTGACGCTGCTGCTCCTGGTGGAGCTGGAGGGTCTGGAGTAGTTATTTTAAAATACCCTGACACAGTTACATTAACAATAGGTGCTGGACTTACAAGTTCTACATCTTCTTCAGGCGGCTTTAAACAAACAGTGTTTACTGCTGGTTCTGACAACATAAGTTTTTAATATGGCACATTACGCATTACTAGATTCAAATAATATAGTTACTCAAGTTATAAAGGGTAATGATGAGAGCAGCGATACTGATTGGGAAGTTTATTATGGCAACTTTCATGGTTGTACTGTAAAAAGAACTTCTTACAATACTTTTGGTAACGTACACGCTGGTGGTGGAACGCCTTTCAGAAAGAATTTTGCTGGAATTGGTTATACTTATGATTCAACAAAAGATGCTTTTATAGCACCTAGACCAAGTGATACAGAAGAGATTACTTGGACTCTTAACAATACAACTTGTTTATGGGAATCAAGTGAAAAATAAGATAGTATATTTTATATGGAGATAATTACATGAAAAGAACACCACTACTTATGTACCCCAACGGAACTTTCGCTAGAAGTAGTGTTATGGTTGAGGGCTGTGTGATAGTAGAAGAACCTGAGTTAGAAGATGGGGTAGAAGCTAAAGTAATAGACCAAACTGAAGCAGTTAAAAAGGCAGAAAGTAATGGATGACAAAGACCTTAAAACAGAAATAGAATTACTTAAACAAGATGTACACATCATTAAGACTAATCATCTTGCACATATAGAAGCAGATATGCGTGATGTAAAAGATGAAATAAAGGAAATTAAAACAGAAATGTTTAAATTTAAATACATAGCTTATGGAGCTATAGTTGTTTTTGTTTTGATGAGTGATAAATTTAACGACATATTGAGGTTATTATAATGGCATACGGAACAAAAATGAAAAAGACTAAGAAAACTGTTATGTATAAGAGTGGCGGTAAAGTCGGCTCTTGTGGTAGCAAGATGAAATATAAAAAAGGCGGTAAAGTCTTTAAGCCTTGCCCTACCTGTCCTACACCAGGAGCTTGTAAAAAAGCTGGTATGTGTAAGAAAAAAAGTAAATAGTTATGGCTAAAATAGATAAGTCTAAAATGGCTTGTAATAAGCCTAAACGTCAGATATCTGGTGGTAAAAAGTTTGTTGTAAAAGCTTGTCAAAATGGTAAAGAAAAAGTTATCCGTTTCGGTGATGCTAATATGAAGATCAAAAAGAACCAACCCAATAGGCGTAAATCATTTAGGGCTAGGCACGGTTGTGATTCTAGACCTCCATCTAAGATGACAGCGAGGTATTGGTCATGCAAGAAGTGGTAAATAAATTATTTGCAGCAATCATTATAATTATAATTATAATCTTAGGTTACGCAATAGAAGATGCTGTATCAGATACCAGTAGCACAGGTGCAACAACCAATACTCAAACAAATACATCAGGAAGTAATACAGCTATATCAGGTGGTTACTCGCAAGAGACAACCAATAACTATACTGGTGGACAAACTAATACCACTACAAATACCACAAGTAATAGTACAAATGCTAAAACCGCTGTAAACAGTGCTAATTCGCCCAGTATGAGCGTTTATGGACAAGATAGCTGTGTCATACCACTTGCAGCAGGAGTGACCGTAATCGGCTTCTCAGGCTCATTTGGGAGCTATATGGTAGATGAAGCTTGTGAACGCAGAAAGAAAGCTAAACTTTTAAATACTCTAGGTATGAAAGTAGCTTCAATATCACTTATGTGTCAAGACGTTGACGTGTGGAAAGCCATGATGGATGCAGGTACACCATGTCCTATAGATGGATTAATAGGGCAAAAAGCTAAACAAAGATGGGATGAACTCGGTAATGAAAAAGTTTTTGATTCTGTTAATGCTACCTCTATTAGCAAACGCAGACACCACAAAAAATCTCCTTAATCAAGATTTCAGCACATGGTCTGGAACAAATACAGCTAGACATGGCAACAGTATAGTTGCTGGTGTTCATGGTCAATATGTAGAAACAGAAGTTAAACTATCTGACACACTTACAGAAGACCAAATCAAATGGGGTTGGACATCAACATTAGGTGCAGATATTTATCATTGGAATAATAATACTAGTGAAACTGAAATGATACAGACTATTACTGCAAGTGATGGCACAGTTACTACACAATCAAGAAAGATAACACTAGATACATATCAACCTTTTACTACTTATACTGATAGTCATACAGAAACTAGAAATGGTAATACTGATTACACAATAGATGTTAGATTTAACTTTAGTGAATCAACACAATCATCTGGACATTGGGCAGTTGATTTAGAAAACCCAACGCTTGTTATTGAGTATGAACCAAACCCTGTATTTCTATCTAGCACACAAACAGCAGAGATTAAATCAGTAGTCGATGATGTAGAAGAAATAAAAATAGAAGAATACAAGTTTGAAGAAGTTAAAGTAGATATTAAAGAAGAAATAAAAATAGAAGAAGTAAAATTTGAAGAAGAAATTAAACTTGAAGAAAAAGAATTTATAGAAGAAACTATTGTATTTAAACCAGAAGAAGAGACTATTGCTGAGGAGGAAGTATATGAGACTATCGGAGAAGGAGAAACAAGCAATAGTGAACAAGGAAATGAAGGAACTGAAACAGTTGCTGAAAGAGAAGAAACCCTCGAAAGCCGAGATACTGAGGTGGAAGAAGGCGGGGGTGAAGAAAGTCCTAGAGTCAATACTAGATCTATTACAGTAGAAGATGTTGAGAAAAGAATAAATAGGGCTACAAATAATATAAATCAACGACTAGTTGGTACTTCTTTATTATTGGTAAATGTAATGAAAAGCGATATATCAATAGACAACTACGGTCAAATTAACAATAATATATTTAAAGACCAACCAAATATTGACGGTGGAAACTATAAAGATGCACAATACTATGCTGATGTTAGGGATATATATTCTGAGAGTCAAATTAGCTATAATGATCCTGCGGCAGAATATGAGAAAGATGTTCAGGCTGCGGTAGATAATAGAATTAGAGCAGAAGAACATTTAAGGAGAATACGTGGATATTAAATTTATAGCAGGATTAGTGGGGTTAGTAATAACTCTTGGCTCTCTTTTTGTATTTCAAGGTCAACTAATACAAAGGATTGATGTGCTTGAGTCACAATCAGCACCTAATATTAAACCTCTGGAACAAGATATAGCTGTAAACAAAGCTGAGATTGCAGTATTAAAAGCAAAAGTAGATGAAATTAAAGCAAGAAGCGATAACCCACTAGGACAATAATATGATACCTTTTGAAGTCATAACCATGCTTGGCTCTAGTTTATTTACTGGGCTACTTTCTATATGGTCACAAAAATCTAAAGACGCAGCAGACCAACAAAAGTATCTTATGCAAAGAGCAGAGATAAATCGTGCATCAGTAGAAGATGCAAGAAAAGATAACAGTCAATATCAATCTACAACAAGAAGATGGATGGCATTATTAGCTGTGTTCTTTATTATCTGTTTACCTAAGATAGCAGTATTCTTAGACCCATCAGTACAAGTACACCTTATGTATCTTGAACAAGTTAAAGAGGGTTGGTGGATATTCGGCAGTATCGAAGAAGTAACAACATTTCAAGGAATATCAGGTGTAGTTATTACTACAGCAGATACACATTTTTTAGCAGCGATATCAGGATTCTATTTCGGTTCTGCTGCAACAAGGAGATAATATGGCAGCACCAAAAGTACAATCTAAGAAAGATGCTTGTTATTATAAAGTAAAAGCCAGATATAAAGTATGGCCTTCAGCTTATGCTTCAGGAGCTTTAGCAAAATGCAGAAAAGTAGGGGCTAAAAACTGGGGTAATAAAAGTAAAAAGTAATGGCAGTTAGGAAGACACAAAAAGGAGCTGATTTAAAACGTTGGTTTAAAGAGAAATGGATAGATGTTCGTACAGGTAAACCATGCGGTAGAAAAAAGGGCGAGAAACGTGGCGTACCATATTGCAGACCATCTAAAAGAGTTTCAGGTAAGACTCCTAAAACATCTTCAGAGTTAACTGCTTCAGAAAAACGTAGTAGAATTAGTCAAAAGAAAAGCCTTGGTCAACCAGCTGGTAAACCAAGAAGAGTTAAAAGGGTTACATAATGGCAAGACCGATTAAGATAACAGGATTTTTAGGTGAGGCTCCGAAGTTTTCTTCTGAGCTATTACCGACTTCTGCAGCACAAACAGCTTTTAATGTTAAGTTATATTCTGGTGATTTAATACCATATACAATACCAAAGATTGTAGATAACACAGAAAGGTCAGGGGTAGTTGAAAGTTTACATGCATTAAAAAATCCAGATACTGATGCATTAGTATGGCTTAGTTGGACTTCTGATGTTGACTTAGTTCATGCTTCTGATTCATCTGATAACGAGCAAAGATTTTATTATACTGGAGATGGCGTACCTAAAGTAAGTAATTATGATTTAGCTACTAATGGTAGTGAGCCATATCCTGTAAGTAATGGCTATTATGAGCTAGGTTTAGATGTACCTACTACAACAGTCACAGCTACAGCTACATCTTTTACTGTAGTTAATTCAACACATTATGAAAGGGATTCTGGTAATACATCTACATATTATGGGGCGGCCAGCCATAATCTCCGTTCAGGTAATGTGGTTACTATAAGAGATTTTTCAGGCTCTACAGAAGCTGAGTCTTTTAATGCTACAAACGTAGAAGTTACTGTAATTAACTCAACAGATTTTCAATATTATAATCCTGGTGATCAGGTATCTAAAACAGCAAATACTACAGGTCGAGCAGATATGGCTGGTAGTACACAAATTAGAACTTACATATACACACATATAACTCCGTGGGGTGAAGAATCAATACCATCGAATATATCAAATGAATTATTTATAAAAGAAGGTCAGACAGTTACTGTAACTAATTTACCTACAGCTAAACCATCTGGTGATAATTTTGTACGAGGTGTAAGGTTATATAGAAGTGTTACATCTGCAGCAGCTTCAGATTTCTTCCTACTTGATACACTATGGTTTCCTACATCTACAGCTACTGTATCTAGAACTAGTAACGTAGCTACGGTAAAACTAGAATACCCCCATAACTTAGTAGTAGGAGAAAGATTTAAGATATCAGGGTCCACGGCTGATGGTGGGAACTTTAATGTGACAGATGGTACAGTTGTTAGTGTTATAGATAGATATCAATTTACATATTCAAACTCAGGTTCTGACGTATCATCTACAGCAGATACTAATGGTACTTTATATCATGATGTAGCAGAACTAAGTTCTTTATCAGCTAGATATTGGGGTGATAGCTCCTATGACTTTACTGATGATTTTCTAGTATCTGGGTTAACTACAATCGTTGAGTCAGAAAACTATGATAAACCTAAATCTACAATGAAAGGACTAACTAGTTTTAATAACAACATGTTGGCAGGCTTTTTTGATAACCAATTATGTTTTTCTTTTCCTGATAAACCACATGCATGGCCTATAAAAGATAGGCTAACATTTGATGAAAATATTGTTGGTATAGCAGTTACATCATCTTACTTAATTGTATTAACCGAAAAATATCCATATATAGTTTCTGGTAATAATCCAGAAATTATGACATTCCAAAAGATAAATGCTGAGTATCCGTGTGTATCTAAAAAATCAATTGTTAATATGGGTTATGGTGTTGTGTGGGCTACACATGCAGGGCTAGCTGCGTATTCAGCAGGTGGGGTTAGTATAGTAACTGCTAATATACACGATTGGGATACTTGGTCAGATGCTTTAGACCCATCTACTATCATAGGTCATTTTTATAATGGTAAATATTTTGGATCACATTCAACAGGCTCATTTATATTTGAGACAAACGAACAAGTAAAAGGATTTTTAGTTTCTATAGATTATACTTTTACAGCTGCCTACACCGATAGTGTATCAGGTGTTATGTATTACACTAAAGATTCTTTAGGTGATATATTCGAGTGGGATAATGATGGTCAGGTTCTTGCACCATTAGAGTGGAAATCAAAAACTATTGTCACAGCAGACTATATGAATATAGGAGCTGCAAGAGTAGTAGCAGATTATACTGATATAGACCAAGAAGTTATAAATGAGCAAAATTATAACATTGGTGTACCTACATATAATGCGGCTATATGGGCTGCAAGTGAACAACTAGGTTGTTTAAATGGTCCTACTGACTATCTAGATGGTAGTACTAGAGTAGAGAATGTAGGTAGTTTAAATGCATTTCCTGTAAATGGTGATGGTCAGACACAAAGCTTAATAGAAATTAAATCTGCACTCCCAGTTACATTTAAGTTATTTGCTAATAAAGAGTTAATATTCCAAGGAACTATATCATCAAGTGATATATTTAGATTACCTACTGGGTATCGTACTGACACAATTGAGGTGTCTGTATCAGGATCAGCTAGGATCAGGTCAATACATTTAGGTGAGACTCCTAAAGGATTAAGTGTAGTATAATGGCTAGGTTTGTATCAGTTCCAGGAATACCAGAACAAGAACTTTCTGATACTACATCTATTTTAGTATCGGCAGTAAAACAGAATGTTGAGCTTTTAGCTGGCCTTAGAGGTGAAGAAGACTTATCAAGTAGAGCAGTACTTAGAGGCGATATTGGTGTAGAGCAAATGTCTACACAGGATATGCGTCAAGTTACAGCAAAAGGTAATGGATTCACAATAAGTGGACAAGAAGTAGTAGCACTTGAAGACTATGTAAAGTTAGTTACAGATGTACAAACACTAGCAAATGATTTAGCATATACAAGAGCTGTACTAAATGCTTTAATAAAACAGATAAAAGGATAATATAATGCAATACGAAGACATGGAAAATAATGTAGGTATAATGGAAGATAATATGAATACAGATGTAGATACGTCAGCTTCACCATCATTAGACCTACCCCCACAGATACAAGCAATTGTAGATATGCCAGCTATGGGTAGTTTTAATATGCCTCAAGATCAACCAAATACATATCAAGAAGGTGGTATGGTACAGCCAGCAGGGCTATCTATGCAGCCACAACAAGGACCTACAGATGGTAGAACTCTTGATATGCAGATACAACAGATGGTATCTCAGAATCCAGAAATACTTGCTAGAATTAGAGCAGGTGTAGAAGCAGGCATACAATCAGGTGAATTAAATTTACAAGAATTAAATATGGCAGTTGAGTTAGCAAAAGTTGTATTGCAAAACCCTGCTATGTATCCACAGATTAGACAGTTTGCTATCCAAAAAGGATTAGCTACAGAACAAGATATACCTGCTGAGTATGATGAAGGATTACTTATAGCACTTATTATAGTTGGTAAATCATTAGATGCAGATATAAACTTTGGTGGGGCTCCAACACAACAAATGCAAGATGGTGGTGTACTAAAAGGCCCATCGCATGAAGACGGTGGTATACCAGTAAAAGTAGCTGGTGTTAACAACGCTGAGATGGAAGGTGGTGAGTATGTCATACCTAAACATGTTGTTATGGCAAAAGGTACAGAATTTTTTGATAAGATGTTAGCTAACTATGAGGATAAAGGATAGTGTTGGCTGAGGTAAAGAAAGAAGAACTAAAATATGAACCTCAGTTATTATCAACAAAAGAACTTATAGATAGGTATTGGGGTCAATGTGTACCACTACTTCAAAAGTGTATTGATAAACAAATGGACGGGGAGCTAGATATAGAAGATATTTACTCCAAAGCTTTAAAGGGTGAGATGTTTATTATAGCAGTTAAAAATGACAGTACCGAAATACCTGACGTAAAGTTAGCTTTAGTTTTAGAATTGGTATATTATCCAAAGTATACAGCCATGAATGTAGTTGCATTAGGTGGCAAAGATTTAAAAAATATGATAAATATGTTCTGGAAACATGTTTGTGGTTGGGCAAGGATATGCGGTATTAAGAAAATGGAATGCTCTGTACACCCAGCAATGCAAAGAGTTTTAGAGGATGTTGGTTTTAAACAACAATATGTCCAGCTTAGACAGAATATAACGGAGGACTAGATGTCTACAGAATTAAATCCACTAGCAGTTTCTATTAGAAAATGCAACGAAATTACTTTACACCCACTCAACCCTACAATGCATGGTGGTGGTGGGGGTATCACAAGAGTTATTGCAACGGTAGCTGCAGTAGCAGTGCCTTTTGCAGCCCCTGGAATTGCTGCATCACTAGGTGTATCTGGTGCTATATCTGCCGCAACAGGTTTGACAGTCAGTAGCACAGTTGCTTCTGCAATCACAGGTGCAGCTATGGGTGGTATTGCAGCCGCAATCGGTGGACAACCTATAACTAGAGGTGCTCTCATGGGTGGTATCGGTGGTGCTGTCGGTGGTTACTTACAAGGTGGAGAACCAGCGATTACTACTGCAACTGGAGAAGCCGTAGCAGCTGGAGGATCAGGTTTACCGGGAGTTCCAGAAATTGGTTTATCAACAGCATCTCCTGCTGAAGCAGTGTTTGGACCTGCAGCAACTGGTCCTGCTTTAAGTGTTCCAGGAGCTGGTGTAAGTATTCCAGGAGCTTTACCACAATCAGCTGTAACAGCTACGACAACTCAAGGATTAGGTCAAACTTTGGCAGATAATTTAAGGAGCACTGGAAGTAAAATATTAGATAAGGTAACTAGTCCAGATGTTTTAGCTTCGGCAACACTACAAGCTGCAGGACAACTTACTGCTGCAGCTATGGTACCTGAAGCTGGTCTTCCAGGTTTCTCACCTGAAGAACAAGAATTAGTAGCAGCTAGAAGACAAGAACTAGAAGAGTTAAAAGTTAGAGATTTAGATGCTTATAATCAACAGATTGCAATATCAAAACAATATCTACAACAAGCTGGTTTAGTTGACCCAACATATTTTGCAACTCAGTCTGCTAATAGAGCATTAATAGCTTCAGCTCGTGCTAGAAAACAGCAAGAAGATGAACAAGCATTTGATCCATTTAGATCTTCTACACCAGGTCAAGATGTCAGAACAAATCTAGCAACAGCTAGACAAAGACAAACAGCTTTTGATAAAGGGTATCTTGAAGGTATTGGATTACAAACTGACTATACGCAAGCAGCTCGTGAAACTATGCCTACTTCAAGCCCTACAAAATACTATGAGGGGTTAGCAGGCTTACAAGGTACTTTAGCTTATGGCTCACGTATGGGTGATCAACAAAGACAAAATATAGCTAACTATACATCTCAATTTAATCTACAAACTGGTAAAGATGAAGAAGAGAAGAAAAAACTTGATGATAATATAAGAGCCGGTTTGGCAATGGCATCTCCAGATTCTTATCTAGATGACCAATTTGAGAAAAATACTCAAGCTTATATAGGTGGTTTAGCAACATGAGTATATTTAAAACGGGATTAACATTAGACCCAAATTCTTATATAACTGCTGCTAAAGGTTATAATGAATTAGCTCAGATACAAAGACAGAATCAACAAAGGATTGACGCAACTGAGTATTTAGAGAAAACAAGAGAAGGTAGGCGTGTTACACCAGATGCACCTGACTTATCTGCACCTCAGTCTGCAGGGCTTAGGCAGATGATTCCAACAAATGAAGATGGAACTTACGGTACTCCGACAGCACCAGACCCTGAAAACCCTATGGCCAACCTTAGACTAGGTGCTGCACAAGAATCTAGACCTGAAACTGTAGCACAAAGTTATGCACAAGCTAGATACAGTAGGTCTAAACCTATCGTAGGACAGCTAGATGCAGAAGGTAATCAGATAGGTTTGTTTGGTGCTATGATGGGAGTAAGACCAGCGGCTCAACAAATGGACCCAAAAGCTATGCCTTATGCTGCTAGTTCAGCAGTTGATTATGCAAGAAAGTATGAAGTAGCAGACGATATAAAAGATAGAGTTATGGCTTCAGTCGACAAAGCAAAAAGGATTGCATCTGGTTCCCGTGAAAATTGGTCAGCTGAGGAACAAAAAGATGTAGATATGTATAATAAAAACCCACTAGTCTACAGAAAAGATCCTATGATTGAGCAGGCTGCTCAAGAGCAAGGTCAAGCTGATTATCGTGGTTCCCAAAAAGTAAAAAATGAAATAAATGAATTTAGAAAAAACAGAGAAGTAAAAGTAGATAACACTGGTAGGGTTATAAGAGTATCCGATGGTGTACAAGTTGGTATGCAAAAACCAAAAGATGATAGAACTTTTTGGGAAAAAATGTTTGATAGTGATGTAGGGTTTAACACACTAAATAAAGCATCAGAAAAATCTAGTATAGATTTATCCAATAATAATTATTTAAAAGAGCCAGCGAAACTAGGCAGAGATATAAAAGAAGCACTTGAGATTAGACAAGATGTTGCTTTCGCTGCAAGACAATATGATGGGCTTGCACAAATTGCAGCTAGAAATGGCAACATGGAAGATTTTAGAACGTACTCAGCTATTTCAGATATGCATAAAAAAGAACTATATAAACAAGATAGAAATATAGTTTATCTAGAAGGTATGCAGTCATTAAATGAATTAACACAAGGTAGTACAGGTCGTGCATCTAAAGTGTGGTCTCTAAGTTCAGGTAGAGATGTACAGATTATAAAAAGAAATGATGGTAATTTTGATGTTACCATTGATGGTCAACAACAAAGAACAGCTATAACTCCTAAAAGATTAGCTGATGAATTAAGATTACAATTTGATTCTGGTCATAGACAAAGACTTGCACAAGATGCAGTAGATAGAGCTAAACTAGCTTTTGAAAGTAATTTGGAAACACAAAAAGAATTAACTAAAATTTTAGCCGAAGCTAAAACCGAAAAAATGAAAAAGACGGTTGATTACTTGATAGCACAAGCTAAGGAAGGTAAAGCTAAATTGTTTATGGATACAGGTTCTGGTACATTATTTGTAAATAGAAACGGTAATATATCAGCTATTAGACAGTTTGATGACATAATTGGTGGTGTATCACAAGAGCGTTTCCAAGAAGTTCCAGTGCAAACATATGTAAATGCATCAGGTGGTAATGCGTATTTAAATGCTATTAATCAGTAAGGGGTATTATGGTAGACAAAGTAGGATTAACAACCCCACAATTACCTGCAGATATATCAGTATCTGAAGGTTTAAGTTCAGGAAGTTTTGGTAATCCGTTTACACCACAAGATTCTTCTGGTGGGCTTCAGCAAGATATTGCAACAACATCAGCTTTACTTGATATTGTTACTGATACATCACAGCTTGAAGAGCCTGAACAAGTAAACTTAGGCCCCCAAGTATTATTTAGCCCATCAAAACAAAAGATGTTTGTCAATGGTGCTACCTTTGATATTGATGATTATCAGTCAGCACTTGATGCAAAACAATTTTTAACACAACCTACAGCTGAAGCTCCGATGGATGTAGCACAAGATTGGATTAGAGTTAGTCCAGAAACTTATGGTAAATACATGAAGGATATTCAAGATCCTAGCACAAGTACTTTAATGGCTAGGAATTTTGAAATTGGTGTAGATAATCTAAAGTTACTTACTGGTAGAGGCCTACAATTCTACGGTAAAGAAGAGACAGGCAAAGAGTGGGTTGACGAAGCACTAACAGATTTATATAAAAACCAACCATTTCAAAGAGAATTTCAAAACGAAGCAGGTGAGTTTGTATCAAATGGTTTAGTAGATTGGTTTGTAGCAAACTTAGCACAGCAAGGTCCTATGATACTAGAATCTATTGTTGTAGCTTTAGCTGGTGGTGTAGCTGGTGGGCTAGCTGGTGGTGGTGCAAACCCCTTCTCAGCATTCGGTGGTGCTTTAAGTGCACTAGCAGGCAAAGAATCTTTTAAACAAGGTGTATTAGCTGCTGCTAAAAAATATTCTTTAAATCAGCCAATGACTGTTGCTGAGAAAAAACTTCTTCGTGAAGTATCAGGTATGGCTGGTGCAACAAAAGTTAAAAACGATGTATTCTATAATAATCCATTTACAGGTAAAAAGAATAGGGCTATTAGAGATGACACTCAAGAATATATAGGAGCTAAAATAGCAGGAAAAGCTGGTGCAACTCAAG
>Ga0208645_1001917_pt1 | contig 17312 bp, 13 predicted proteins | sample VirMetDEL_Sep_01_FD_184519 | JGI IMG/M metagenome (GOLD analysis project Ga0208645, IMG submission 184519) | Aqueous microbial communities from the Delaware River and Bay under freshwater to marine salinity gradient to study organic matter... | ecosystem: Environmental > Aquatic > Marine >... | reverse complement strand
AACGGAGCAAGCACAATGAGTGACGGATTCAGACGAGAAGGTTTACCGTATCGGGCAACGCGCAGCGGTCTGCTGCTTCCTTCCAATCTTAGGAGACTGTGATGCGTGATTTTGAAACCATTCGTCAAATGACGATTGACTTGCAGAACAACCGGACTCCGGTTATCCGCAAGATGCAAGAAATCCAGTCGCATTACGAAGGCGATCTTGTAATCCCTATGCCGGATGTTGCTGATGAACCCGACATGCCAAACCTAACCCCGTCACTCATCACCGACGTTGTTGACGGTCTTTCTTTGCGTGCAGCTTCCGTCAAACCATCCGTGTACAGTCCGGCGTTAGACCCGTACAAAGAAGTCGGTGTCCGTTCTAAACAGATGGCTACCGACCGTCGCCGCATCCTGTCTGCCACCTACCATCACAACGGATGGGCATTACTGCGTCGCCGTTACCTGCGGCACCTCAACGCGTACGACACGGCCAGCGTATTTATCGAACCAGACTTCCAGACCGGTATGCCACGCATCCGTGTCCGCGACCCGTTAATGACGTTCCCTGAGGAACGAGCATTAGAATCAATGGACGCACCAGAACACGTCGCGTTCATTACCCGTTACTCCGGCGACTATCTGCGTAAACGATTCCCGCAAACAATGGCGGAACGTGGCGGACCTATCACGAACGCTGATGTGTCCGAAATGTGGGACGTGTTCGAGTGGGTGGACAGTGAACAAATCCGTTTTGGTTTGCTTGGTCCTGTGTTCCAGAACGGCGACCATATTTATCGTGACTACAACATGTTTAGCGGTCCGTGGATGCCATTAACCGACCCGATTGTGAACCGTGCAGGCATGTGTCTTGCGATCACTCCGGGTGCTGTCACCCTGCACCGGATCGGAAACCGGCTTAACGCGCTGCTGGAAAACGCTAAGTGGCAGTCCAAGCTGTTGGCGTTAGATATTCTTGCACAGGAAAAAGCGGTGTTTCCTGACATGTATGTGTTGGGATCGCGAGGAATGTCACCACGGTTAGCTGACGGCCAATGGCATGACGGGCGTGACGGCGACATCAACATCGTGACCGACGCGGAACGTATCGGCACGTTAAACCAGATGCCCGATGTACGTACATCGCAGATGGTGGACCGGTTGGAGCGCAACTTCCGTGTGTCTGCCGGTTTAAGCCCGATGTTTGGTGGCGAAACGCCGGGAGCCGCGTTACGTACCGGTCGGGCATTGAACGAAATGGCTGGGATCAGCGTCGATCCGCGTATCCTTGAAATCCACGAGATTGACGAAGTGTGGATGCCGCACGTCAACAAAGCCATTCTGTCTTGCTACAAAGGCTGGTTTGGTAACAAGAAGTACACGTTGTTTTCCGGTTGGGCTGGGGACCGTGGACAAGTGGAGTTCGTTCCTAACAAAACAATTGAAACGACTGATAACACCGTGTCGTATGCGATTCCGGGTGCTGACATTGTTCAGGTCACGCAGGTACTTGGCTCTATGCTTGGTGCGCAAACTATTTCGACGGAAACGTTCCAACGTCATCATCCGTGGGTTGAAGACCCGCACAGCGAACAAACGCGTATCAATGACGAGAAGTTGGAACGTGGCGCTATTGACGGCATGTTGCAGCAGGTGATTAGCGGTCAAATGCCGATGGCCGTGTTTGCTCGTATTCGCGAAAAAATGAAAGACGGCACGATGGATGTGTTCTCGGCTACCGTTGCCGTAGATGATGAGATTCGTGAGGAACAGGCTCGTGCGGCTGAAGCGGCGCAGGCCGATCAACAGGCGATGATGGAACAGCAGCAAGGCAACTTGTTGGCTCAGATGGGTTTGGCGGCTGGTCCGCAAGCAGCGGCTCCGGGCGCTATTCCACCTGAAGCAATGGCTGCTGGTGCTGGTGGTGCGCCGGGACCACAAAATATGCGTGACGTGTTAATGGCTGCTGCTCAGGGAGGTGGCTGATGCCTCGCGCAAAAAAGACTCGTTCCGGTGATCGCGCACAGCAAATTAAATCTGTTGCGGGTCAACGTTATGGTGAAGGTGTTGCGCAACAGGAAATGCAACGTTTGATGCCTGCTCCAAACCGTGCTGCCTCAAGTACCCCAAATGTTCCTGCAATGCGCATGTCTGAACGACCCGCGCCACGTCAACCGCAGTCGCTTGATCAGGTTGCACAGTTAATGCAAACGTTGCCAAAAGGCACAATGCGTCAACCAACTGGCAATGATCGTCCTGTTACACATGGTTTACCTAGTGGTCCCGGCGCTGGACCGGAGGTACTTTCGCCGTATACCACTCGTGTTCCCGGTTTGCGAGCCGTAGAAATGTTGGCGCGTGTTAGCGACAACCCGCTGTACAAAGACATTTTGGCCCGATTCAACCGGTAATTATGAGCGACCTCGACCTTTACTCAAACATTGTTGGACGGGACATTGTTTACGGTTCAACGTCTGGCCCGCAAACGTGGACTGAAGCAGAAACATTACGTGTTTCGCAGTTAAACATGAACTATGAGCTGCTAGCTTCTAGTTTTCCCCAGTTAGTTGACGATCCCGATGCTTTAAATGAATTAGCCGCTAACTACGACCCGATCACTGCAAACCAGATGGGTGCTCAACTGTTTGGCATGAACCAGTTGCGAAGCGTCGCAAAAGCATGGGAAGGTTACGACGAGGCTAACCGGCGCACGTTGTGGTCACAAATGACCGACATTCAACGTGGCGCACTTATTGACTACGGAGTCAAGCCACCATCAATGGATGACGACGACCCATTTTTAAAAGATGTGTTCGATGTTGCAGCGGCAGGACTCGGTTTTGTTTTTAGCGGTATTGGCAAGGTTGCACAAGCAGTTCCTTTTGGCGAAGAAGGCTTAAACCTGCTTGCCAAAATTGACGATTTTCCTGAGCGGGCGTATCGAACAATCCGCCAAATGGACAACACCGCACAAATCGCTGCTGCACTAGGCGGATTAGCTGGTGGTGCTGCCGTTATCGGCGGTTTTGCTGCCGCACCGTTTACTGGCGGAACGTCTATTGCTGCTGGTCTTACGTTAGCTGGCGCTTTAGCGGGTGCAAGTGCCGGTGCTGCCGCAACAAACTTCAACGAGTTTACTGATTTGTGGGCTGATTCTGGCAACGGCGAAGCCGTCTTTTTGCAATCCGGTAAAGATCGTGTACGCGATTTACTTCGTGACAGTTCATTGTCCGCTTTAGCGCGTGACGTTGCATACAACACGTCACCATACGATTTGGTTGTCAATATTGCTTCAAATCCTGAAGCAACGTCTAACATTGCTCGCACGCTTGACAATGTAGCAATGGAGTACGCGGAACCCGGCACCCCGGCATACCAGCAGGTTCGTCAAGGCTTAGATAAGTTAATGCAATCAAAACCGTTTCAGCAAGCGGTTAAAACGTTGCATAACAGCAAGATCAGTTATGGCCGTGACGTAGCACGTCTAGTCGGACTGAACCCTGACCAAAGCATTTATCATGCCGTGTCAGGATCAATCGACGGAGCAATGCAAATTTGGTTGGACCCATTCTTGCTTGCCAGCCCCGCTTTAAAAGCCGCACGTTTCCGCAACTACAACATTAGCGACGTGCGTGGAACACCGTTCCGGTTCCGTGGTCAACGGACAAACAGCCGTGCTGTTTTAGATGTCGTAGATAACCGCATCCAGTTGGCATACAAGAACGGACGTGCTGGTAACCGTGTTCGTGCAATGGACGAACAAATTGCTCGCGCTGTCGATCTAAACGACCCGACGTTGATGCCAAAAGATTACCGCCCGTTATTTACGGAACTTGTTGAATTCCGCAAAGAACGTGCTCGCGGTGTAGACAACTACACGTTCAAAATGAAAGATTTCCATGACTGGATGAAAGAAGCCGAAAACTTTGGTCGGCTAGTTACCGGTATTGGAACTGTCAAAGGTATTTATGGTTCAATTATTATTCGTCCAGACGCAGACACGTTCCTTGTAAATCGTTTGAAAAACAAAGCTCGTGTCGCAATCAACACTCTTGTTGATGCAGATAACTTGCCTCGTGTCGAACGTCAATTGAAAGGTTTGGACAGCGACGATGTGCTGTTGCCTCCAACACCTGAGAACATGCCGATGCACGGCGAATATGTTGAAACGGAACTCATTACTGAAGCTGGCGCTCGCAACCTGCCTGCTGAATTGGGGAAAGCAGTAGTGTGGGTTCCAAACCGTGTTGGCGCAACCTTTGGGCGTTTCCTTGACCAAATTTCCAATATGGCACCTCGCGCACCCGTTGTGCATCTTGCTGGAGATCGGTTCATAGAGGACGTTACCCGCACCGTAAACGGTTTACTAAGTGCCGTCAACATGCCGTCAAAGTACAAACAAGAATGGATTCGTCGCATTGCAACAGAAAGCGATGTGGCTGGACGCGCACAACTTATTTTCTCGTTGTACGACACGATTTTTACCGTTACCGGTTTGAAAGAAACCCGTCGTGGACGCGAACTGTTTGACGAATTTATTCAGAAAACAAAACAGTCGTTTGGTCCCGGCCAACTTGACCAGATGGCAATTGCTGGCATGGACACCCATGTCGGTCGTGGTGTCTTAGCACAACATCAGTCACTAGCAATGGCTGTTCCTGACATGCGCGAAATGATTAAAGCTGTTCGATACCAGAAAATATACGGAGACGTGTTGGCTGGTGTTGGCGGTGATCGATTCATTGACGCAGCCGTAAACCGTTTCTGGAAACCATCCGTAATTTTACGACTCGGTTTTATTCCTCGTGCCGGTGGCGAAGAAATGCTTGCTCAGTTAATGCGAGGCATGGACGGACAATTAGGTCAAGAGTTTGCTGCAAAACGAGTTGTTGCACGTCAACGTTACGAAGCAATGCGTCAACAGATTGACGATCAACTAGCCGCAGGAATGGAACTTACACCTGCCCAACAAGTTGCGTACGACAAACGAAACTCGTTCTTGTTCCGCCCATTAGAACGTTTAAGTTCACGACTTGAATTTGCAGCTGATCCGATCAACTCGTTCCTCGACCGGTACGAAGGCGCATTGCGCAATCTGCTTGATCCTGCTCTAGCTTCCCAGCAGGCAGGCCGCAGGAACCTCGCCGAAATGGTCAACCGACAAAGCGACTTTGTTCAAGCGTTACTGACCGGCAAACGTGGTTCATGGCGACGACTTGGTTTGGAAGGTGTCAACGCCGATTTGCTTGCGGACGCACGCGATTTTATGCGCATCCACGCCGCAACGATTATGCGTGAGGTTAGCGCAGGAAGCCAATCACAGATTGCTGACATCCAGCGCGAAGGTCAGCGAATTCTTGAAACCCAGTTTTTTGACGGCAACCAAAACCTTATTTCTCGTGTAGACAGCCGCAAACGACAAGAAGTTGGTGTTGACGATCCGGCATACAAACACGGTTTATACGAACGAAACGTCGAAATTATTACCGACGAATTTACCGGCCAAGCATATTCAGATGCCTACATCACGTTTAAACCAGACAGCATTTTGCTGGACGAAACACAACTGAGCGGAATTTTCAACGACTTTGAAAATCTCAGCTATTACCAGCAGGAACTGTTAATGAACCTGTTAATCCCACGGGCATCACGTGTTGATCAATTTGCAACACGGTTGACCGAAGACGGATTCCCCGAAGAACTTGTTAATGCATTACGGGAACACATTTCACCTGCTGGCGTAGATATCCAAGCATTGCGTCCTGCCATTAATCAATATCTCACAACGTCAATAAACGGCCAGATGCTTGTTGATCCCAGCAAAATTGCCGTGTTTAACAAAATATTTGATTTGCTTGATGCGTTAGACCCATTTGCAAGCACTGGCACATCACGTTGGTTGCACACACAATTAACATACTTGCGTCGCAACCCTGAACAGTTCAAACGTCTTGTCGGTTTTGATGCCAACAACATGCCAACGTACGTCCGCACCAAAGCCGAATTTGACGAACGCTTTCAAGCAAACTTGCTGACCGCGTTAAACGACAATGCCGAACTGGCTGACATTATGAGTCGGTCCAATCGCGTAACTCAAAACAAAGAAGGCGCACCTGTTGTCAACCGTCTTTCACCCAACGACACACGTTTTTACTCGCCTGACATTGACGGATTTGTCAACCTTGACACGGCTATTATGGATTTGGTCCAGCAGAACTTTACTGTCGATCAGATCATCGAGACGTTAGCCGACAGATACGCCCAACAGATATCGACAGTCGCTCCGTACAACGCGTATGTCAACAGTTTGCCACTAGACACTCGGAAGGAAGCATTGCGTCTTGCGTTACGCCCAATTCTCGCAGAACAGTTGCATGTCTTACAGTATGCTCCACTGTCCGCAGTTGGATACGCCGATGCTCGCATTGCCCAGTGGGTAAGCGAAACACTGTCCGACACGATTAATGCCGACCCGTTTAAGCAACTGCATTTCTACGACGCTCCCCGTGCTGACGTAGCAACCGACGGCGCATCATACATGGATGCAACAATTGTTGCTTCCGGCAATCTGAAAGCAATCCTACATAGCGACCGCACTCGTTACGATCTTGCGCCAGTTCGCGGCAAAGTGCAACAAGCTGACGGCACGTTTGGAATTACACAAGAAGAAGCTTTTGAAGAACTTGTTCAGCAGGCAAACTTGTATGCAAACTATTATACTGGGGAACGCAGTGGACTTGTGTACGAGCCGTTAGATGGAACCGAACCGCTACTCGTCTATCGCGACGGCGACTTTGTTCCTGCAACACAAACTCGTTTCGGTGCAAACGACGTTGTTTACGATATAAATCGCAACCGGATCAGCATTGCTGACAGTCCCGACCGGTTCCGCGAAGTGCAAGTCGGCGGCGAAGACCTTAACCACCGGCTTGTTGCACCAATGATTTCAGATCGTTTAGATGAAGCTGCAAGCAAAACCGATTTTAAACAGGTCGTGTCATATCGCACGTTGCCCAATGCACGTCAAGCGTACATTGACAACATGCCATTGACATGGAGCGGTATCGAACACATCGACATGTCCGTTGCCCCTCAAAGCGTTGTTGCCAAACTCGAACGTATTGATTCGTACGACATGTATGACCGGATCATTAACTACGGTTTTGATCGTGTAATTACGCCCGCATTGGACGCAATCGCACGCAACCCAATGGCGTTCCATGCGTTTACCAGTATGAGGGCAACATCTAGAACAGCAATGCGCGGTTTTCTAGATCCCGAAGCGATTGACGTAGTAGGCGGTTTTGTGCGCACGACGGACGAAGCCGTATCAGAAATTCGTCGCCACACGGGACGCGTGTTCCGCGATGCCAACGGCAACCCATTGCCAGAAGGCACCGCAATGGGTGCATACGAAACAATCGTTGACCGTTCGTGGAATAACGCTGCTGCATCTCAAAAAACTGTGATCGGTTATCTCCGCGATGAAGTTGATCTGCCTACTTTTCAAGCTGCGTTTGGCGACATTATTACCGTACGAAGCTTAAAAGAGTACAACGAGTTCTTAGACGGTTTACAAAGAATTGACAACTGGTCATACAGCGTTGATGAAATTGCCAGCCGTGCAGCAATTAACAGTCTAGAACCGTTCCTTGATACTAGCGACGCACGCTCAATGTTTTCCTTGTATTACAAAAACATTCTTCCGTTTTGGTATGCCGAAGAAAACTTCATTAAACGGTGGTTACGAGGTGCAATGACCTCCGGCACGTTTGGACTTGACCAACTCCGCAAATTCCAGCTTGGTTACGCAGGATTACGTACAGCCGGAATTATTCACACCGATGAGAATGGAACAGATTGGGTAGTGTATCCCGGTTCTGGTTTGTTGCCAAACATTCTTGGTGCTATCACGCCTTACAGCACCGAAAACGTCGGCACAATGTTTGCTTCTACAACTACATCATTGCTTCCCGGTTTTAACGAAGAAGCAGGACGACCCGGAGTTGGACCAGTCGCCCAGCTTCCGCTGCGTTTTGGTTCGATTCTTTTCCCTGAATACTTCCGTGAAACGGAACGCGCAATTGTCGGAGACATCGGTGCAAGTCAAAGTATCCGAAACCTTGTTTTGCCTGCATCGGTTCGCCGTTTGTTCGACGCGGTAACCTCTAACGAGAACAATGCAAAGTTTGTTGCAGCAATGGACGCTGCAATGATCATGCTACAAGCTGAAGACAAAACACGTTTACCCAACAACGCAACACCGGAACAACAAGAAGAATTTTTGCAACGCGCTAAAGATCATGCACGCATCATTATGCTTAGTGGGGCGCTTACTGGTTTTATTACTATGGGTGCTCCGGTCGCTATTACTTCTGGCACCGAATTCAAAGATAACCCGTTTGCGTGGCTTACCGGTATTGGAATTGAAGACCCCGCCAAAGTTGTTAACGCAACATACCGTAGCTACTTGCAGGCCTATGGTTACGAAGAAGGCATTGACAGATTCCTTGCGGATTACCCTGATGCAACCGTTGACGACATTGTTAACCCGTTAGCTTTTACTGTTTCACGTACTGAAACAGTAGGCGGTCGTGGCATCCCGGCAACCGAAAGCGGCCTGCAATGGGCGCAAGAAAACCGTGACTTTATCGGCCAATACACTTATGCGTCTGGATGGTTTGCGCCAGTTCCTGAAAGCGTTGAAGATTTTGACCGCTACGCGTATCAAGAATCGTTCAACTTAGGTGTACGCAAAACCCGTCCACCACGCGAAGTAATGATTTCATTGATTTTCCAACGGTCTAGCCAAGAGTATTTCCGGCAAATGGAAATTTTTGACGCTCAAATTCGCAACGCTCCTGATGCTAAGAAAGCAGAAATTCGCGCAGACATGGAATTATTTAAGTCGCAGTTCTACGCGGCTAACCCCATTTTTGCTCATCAACTTTCAAGCACGGAAAATGCGAACCGTCGGCAAGAAACTATATCGCAAATGCGTCAAGCGTTACGCGATCCATTTGTTCCAAAGGGCGAAGCCGCAGAAGCGTACACCGTGTTAATTGACGCTTTAGACGAATATCAGTCAAAGATTGCGGCGCTCGGACCGGGGCAACGTGCTGTGGATCGTCGTTACCGCGACAATCTTAAAGCACAATTTGTTGGATTCGGTGACGTGTGGGCTGATGCGTATCCGCAATATGCTTCGTTCTGGTCAACGGTTGTTAAACTTACTGTAGAGTAAGAGGTGAAGTGTGAGTAATGACGACACGCAAACAGAACGACGTGGTTCAGCTCGTCGGACAACGCCACAGGCAGGACGTTTTTTGCCAGCAGGCGCATTTGATCCCAATGATCCGTCTACGTATGTGATTGGGTCAGATGGGTGGGCATATCCGCGACCGGAAATTACCTCGGCGGAAGCAGCCGTAGCCGACGTTGAGCAGTTGTTTTCATTATCGGAACAACAGCAGATTGCTGATTTCCGCGAATCTTATGCTGGACGAGTTATGCCGACTCGTCCGCGTCGTCTTCGGATTTCTGGCTCGCAACGTGCTGCCGACACTATAGAAATGCAACGACAGCAAACTAATCGGTTGCGGCAAGAGCTTGCTAACGGCACGGTTCTTACTACCCAGTACGACACTCTGTCGGATTTGTCTGCGCAGTATTACGAGTCGTTAGACACGTGGACGTTTTGGAACTACATCAATGACATGGAAGACAAAACGCGTGCGTTGATAAAGGCAAGCGAAGATTTTGATCCGGTTGAAATGTTGGATCGGTACAACATGCTTGCAGATTTAAACGTTCCCGAGTTTGACTTTGATGAAACGTACACTTGGGTTGAGTTAATGGCAATGCCGTTACGTTTTAGCGAGGAACAAACAGCGTTTCTTAACGCAAAGTTTGAAACGTTAGGTTTGTACGATCGTTATCGGGTTAATCGCCCACAGTATGTTACCGACAATCAGGATTTAAGTTTCCAATCGGTGTACAAACAGTTGATTGCCGAGTCCATTGGTCGTAACACTACGGCACAAACGTTGATGGACGGTTTTGCTGAGGAACAAATCAACGAGGTAGAAAAACTTCTTGCTGATTTTGATGACCGCACAATTGCGTTGCAACTTGATTCATTAGCACGGCGGTTGCGAGGCAAACCGTTAACGGCGCAAGAGTTTGAAGCAATCAAAAGTAGTATTGCAATGTTTGATGAAGATGTTACAGAGGAAGAACTGTCTGCTGGTATTAAACAACAGTTAGAAGTGTTGCAGAAACCTTTTGATGTTGCTATGGGAACCGAAGTTGGCATGACATTTCAAAGGGACGCTGAAGCTGCATTGCGAAATTATTTTCAAGACGATGAAAGAACACGATGGTTCCAGATTCAACGCAATACTCAGCAAGGCATGGACTTTGACGCGATTGCGTCTGGACGCGGTTTGTTTGCCCCGTTGGAAGATGTGCCTGCAATTATTGAGCAACAGGAAAGCACGCAGTTATGAGTATGACGGAACCGTGGTCGCCTGAAAACAGAGGCTTTATTGCTAACGAGCATTTCTTAGATAAAAACACGTTTGACTTGTTGGTTGCGTATGAGCAGTACAATCCGTCACAAGGACTGCCGTTAAGTTTATTTGCGCACAAAACATATATTACGCCGGAAGGTCAAACACGTTACGCATGGCAAGCGTTTATGGAAGGCGTGACGGGTCAGCGTACGTGGAACGAGATTGGTTTCGAGTTACAACCGCAAGCGCAAGAGGGCGGCGGTTATAAGGGTGCGGAATGGTTTGACGAGTTTCGTCGCCAGACAGAACAAAACATGTTGGCGTATCAGCGTTTGTCTGCTGGCCCCGGTTTTACACAAGATGATATTGATAATTTGTATGCGGTTTTAAGAGATCGTGCATCACAGTACGGTTTAACTGTTGATGACGCAACGTTGCAGTCTTTGGCTCGCACAGCAGTTCAATATGATTACAACGACACCCGCATTATCGACAGCTTGCTTGAAGGCGTTGATTTCGCTCAAGTTAACAGCGGTACGATTGAACAACAGAAACAAGACATCAGAGCGTTCGCTACCAACTACTTGTTATATTTAAGTGATTCCGATATTGATGATTACACGGCACGCATTTTCCGAGGGGAAATGGACGTTAACTCGTTGCGAAGTTCTTTAGCTACTTTGGCATCTGTCAATATGCCGTTTTTAACGTCGTACATGGATCGCGGGTTTACCCCAATTGACGTTTTTAAATCGCCTATGAACTTAGCGGCTAACGAACTTGGCATCGATATTGCCGAGATTGACATTATGGACCCAGACTGGCAGTCTGTTCTTATTCGCACGAACGACAAGGGCGAGTCCCGTGTTGCGACAAATCAAGAGGTTCGCGATTCTGTGCGGCAAATGGAAGGCTGGGAAAAAACGGAAAAAGCGCAGAACACTGCTATGGATGTTGGCATGTGGCTTGGTAATATTATGGGGAGAATCTGATTATGGTTTTGCCACCAGATTTGCAACAGTATTTAGACTCACGCAAAGGTCGTAACCCTGCTCAGCGTGCTGCTGGTGCGCCCGCTTCGGCTGGTACGCGTCGTCCTGTAGCCCCGTCGCCTGCGCCTGCATCGGCTGGTCGTGCGTCAGTAACGCAACGAGTTCCTGCTTCAACGCCGACACGATATGAAGTGCCACGAACTGAACGAACCACTACAACGTTCCAGCCAGTTGGTGTTGTAACGCGGCCCACACCGGAACAACCTTCTTCTGAACCTGCACCTGAACCTGCTGCTGAGTCAACATCAACCGCACCGGCACCTGCACCGGCACCTGCAGCCGAACCCGCAGCCGCTGAAAACAATGCTGAACTTGAGGCGTTGCGCGCAGAAATTGATCAGTTGCGTGCGGACGCAGAGGCCGAACGACGTGAAGAACAAGAACGTCTACAGCAACAGCGAGAGCTGGTGTACGGAGAATTAAGCACCTATCTGACCACGATTGGTTTAGGCGATTTGTTTACTGTTACTCCTGACGGACGACCGTCAGGATGGTTGTGGGAACAAATTCAAGCGGGAGTTACAAGTCAATCGCAATTAGAATTTAAGTTGCGGCAAACGCCACAGTTCCAAGAACGATTCAGCGTTATTATTGAACAGCAGCGGCGTGCTGCGGCGGGTGATTACACTGGTCCAGTTATGTCTCCAAGCGAAGTGCTTGCTTACGAACGCGGTGCGTCAACTATTATGCGTCGTGCTGGTTTGCCTGCTAGTTTTTATGACAATCCTGAAGATTTCCAGAACTTGATTTTGGAACAGGTTGACTTGGAAGAACTTGGTCAACGGGTGGAACAAGCGTTTGAAAGTATTATTGATGCTCCGTTAGAGGTGCGTGAGGCGTTTAGTGATTACTTTGGTGTTGATCGTACCGATGCCGCGTTAGCCGCATACGTACTTGATCCTGATTTGTTGCTGCGTGATTTGGAACGTAATCGTTTGGCTGCTGTTGCCGGTGGTTACGGTGCGCGCTACGACATTGCGCTGTCACGTGCGTCGGCATTGGAAATTGGCGGACAATTAACTGAACAAGATATTCGTACCCGCATGGCTCAGGTCGGTTCTATGGAACCGCTGTTTATTGAGTCTGTTGGTGAAGCAGTTGATTTATCGGCTCAGGAACAGGGTTTGGCCGCACAGTTTGGTGACGTGATTGATACGGATGTGTCGCAGACGGAGGCATTAACTCAGTTGGAACGTCGTCAGATTCGTCGTCGGGCTTCGCAGGTTGATGGCGGTGGTGGTGCAATTGTGACTGGTGCTGGCGTTGTTGGTTTGGGGATGGGCTGATGGCACCACGGAAGTCAAGCAATCCGGGTCCTTCTGCTAGGTATTACGCACAGAACCCGAAAGCTCGTAAAAAGAAAGCGGCTACTGATAAGAAAGTTAATGCTCGTCCTTCTCAAAAAGCTAAGCGGGCTGAGTTGGCTGCTTGGCGACGTAAAAATGGTTTGATGGGGCAGGGTGGTCCTGACGGTTCGCATACGAGAAGTGGTAAGATTGTGCGCGAGTCCCCTAAAACAAACAGGGCGAGGAAAGGCAAAAAGTAATTATGTACGGAGCCAAGAAAAAGCCTGCTAAGAAGATGGCTGCGAAGAAGGTTGCTAAGTCCGCAAAGAAAAAGACCAGCGGGAAGGGAATGTACAAATGAGTTACACGATGTGTTCACACGATAAGGGATCGCGTTCTGGCAGCAAAGTTGTCGTTGGTTCGTCGTCCAGCCACAAGTCAGGTTTGGCTTCCACGCCCAAGCCGTCGGGTGGCACAAAGGTGTCTGGCAAGTAATACTTGCGTAACACTAAACTATTGACGTAAACTTTGATCAACATATTCCGGGTGAGCTATTTCAGTGTGTGCTCTTAGGGCCGCTGATTTGGCCTCGGGCTTTGTGTCGGTGTACCGGCACCCCATCATCGGCTGTCCGCGCAAGTCGATAGTAGGGAAAGTCGCGAGTAATAAACAATTTGGAGAACCATGAGTGAGGAAAACGAAGTGACCGAAGACGAGGCACCTGATCACATCAAGCAGTTACGTGCTGATGCGGAAAAGGGTCGGAAGCTTGAGTCCATGCTTGCCGATAAGGAACGTGAGATTGCGTTTCTTCAGGCGGGAATCAAGACTGATACCAAACTTGGTGCGATGCTGATGAAAACGTATGAGGGCGAGTTAACGTCTGATGCGATTAAAGCTGAGGCAGCGGAACTGGGTTTGATTGACAAGACTGATGATCCGGTTGAGTTCGGTGAGGATTCTCCTGAGGCCCAGTTGCAGCAGGCTCGTGAGAGTTTGTCGGCTGGGCGTACTGCTACGACTGAGGTCCGTGAAGTGAACGCTGTGGATGCGGCGTTTTCCGAGTGGAACGATTCTCGTAAAGAGGGTATGTCTAGCGGTGAGGCTCAGGACATGGCGTTTGCGTCGTTTATTGCGGCGGCGGCTCGTGGCGATTCATCCGCCCAGTTTGATGAAGGAGCGTGGCGACAGAAATCTGCGATGTACGGACACGGATCAGGGTGATCCACGAACCGGGATGCACGTGTGGCAAGTATGCCTGCGAACTCAGAGCCAAAGGGATCACTGTTTCTCCTAAGGCTACTCCAACACAGCACAACCGGAAGAAACCAGCAGAGCACACCAACAATAGTTGGGAACGTGGAGTTGCTGGCGAAAATCGTGGACACGGAACTTTCATGCCGTACCTCAACGAAAAAGGTAAGCCACTCCCCATTAAACAAGGGTCGGAACAACGACACAAAATCCGAGAAATACGGCAGAAACAGAAGGCCGGAACCTTCAAAGCCGTTTAACCTAATGGGAGAAAATCATGGCTGAGGTTGCTACCAACCCGCTTAACTCAACCCACTTGTCGGTTGAGACGAAAATCAACATTGACGAGCTTATCTACATGCTCAACCCGGATGACCTGCCGCTTCTTGGCGGTGTCAACAGCGACGGTTTCCCTGTCGTTCCGCGTCAGCCTGTCGATAACACCGTCTTCTACTGGTTAGAGGACGAGTTCCTGACCCCCCGCACCACGGTCGCTACCGCTACCGTGACCAATGTTGCCACCAGTTTCGATGTGGCTGCTGGCGCTGGCGAGCGTTTCGCTGCCGGTGACGCGATCAGCATCGGTGACGAGGTTCTGTACATCTCCGGTGTGTCCAACGACACGCTGACCGTGACCCGTGGCGCTGCCGGTACGACCGCTGCCGCGTTCGTCGCTGGCGCTGAGGTTGTCGGACTTGGCACCCTTCTTGCTGAGGGTTCCATTGGTGACGAGCAGTTCAGTGGCCGGACCAAACTGTCGAACTACACGCAGATTTGGACCTCCAAGATTCAGATCACCCGTACCGCTCAGCGTATCCCGAAGTACGGTATTGCTAACGAGTTGGCCCGCCAGACCCGCAAGATCATGCTGGCTGAGGGTGTCAACATGGAGCAGTCCGCTCTGTACGGTGTCAAGTACCAGTCCGGTGCGACCCGTTCGACTGGTGGCCTCAAGCAGTTCATCACCACGAATGTGTACAACAACGCTGCGTCGGGCGACTGGCTCACCGTTGGTGAAGTTGAGCGTGTCCAGCAGGTTGCGTACGACGCGGGCGGTCAGTTTACCGCCATTGTGTCGAACCCCGCAAACTTTGCTGCGCTGAACAACCTTGCTGGTGCCGAGCGTATCCAGACCGTCACCATTGAGGACGAGCGTCGTGGCCGTCGCCGCGCCACCTCGGTCATCACCGAGTTCGGTGAGGTCCTGCTGGTCCGCAACCGGTACTGCAAGGCTGCTGACGCGTTCGGTATCAACCGTGAGAACGTGATCTACCGTGTGTTCCAGCCGATGATCATGCAGCCCCTCGCCAAGACCGACGACAAAGACAACTACATGTTTGTCGCTGAAGGCGGTTTCGAGGTTAAGGGTGAGCGCCACATGGCGCGTTGGACCGGACTTGATTCGACGGCTTCGCTGCCGACCGATCTCGTCTGATCGCTGCTGACAACATAGTCGTGGGGGGAAGGCCACTTGCCTCCGGTGGTCTTCCCCCCACAACGGAACAGAGGTAACACATGAGTATTTCTAATTACGCTGAGAACGCAATGCTTGATGCTTTGCGAAACACCTCGTTTGCGGTAGCGGCCACGTACCTTCAGCTTCACACGGGCGATCCGGGTGAGGACGGTACTTCCTCTGTTGCGACTGAGAGCACCCGTCAGGCTGTGTCGTTTGATGCGGCTGCAACTGGTTCAATGGTTTCTTCTGGCAACGTGACGTGGACCAACGTTTCTACTACGGAAACGTACACGCATTGGTCGATGTGGGATGCGTCTACTGCCGGTAACTGTTTGTGGACTGGTTCGCTTGCGTCGTCGGCTTCGGTTGATGCGGGTGACACGTTCCAGATTACGAGCTTGACTTTGACGTTGGACTGATATGGCGACGAATTTTCCTGCGTCGCTTGACTCGTTGACGAATCCGACTTCTTCGGATTCGTTGAATTCGCCTTCTCATTCGGCGCAGCACGCAAACTCGAATGATGCTATTGAAGCCCTTCAGGCGAAGGTTGGTGTTGATGGGTCGGCTGTCACTACCAGTATTGATTATCAGTTGAATACTGGTTATCGGTATCATTCGACTGTCTATTTCACTTCGTCAAGCACGTTCACGAAGGCTTCGTATCCGTGGCTGAGAGCGATCCGTGTGAAAATTGTTGGTGGCGGTGGTGGCGGTGCGGCGGCTACCCGGACCAGCGGCAGTACGGGTCGTAATTCTAGGGGCGGTGGTGGTGGTGGTGGTTACGCCGAGAAATGGATCACCGATATTGCTGGTCTGTCTGCGTCGGAAACTGTCACGGTTGGTGCGGGCGGTGCGGGCGGCGTCTTGTCGTCCACGACGTCTGACACGCCTGTTGTTGGAGATGCTGGTGGTGCTACGTCGGCGTTCGGTTTGACTGGCAACGGTGGCTCAGGCGGCGTGATTTCCAATAATGCTGGTGCCGCTGGAGGGACCGCATCTGGCGGCGATATCAACATCACCGGAGGTCGAGGCGGCAATTCGGCTGAAAATATTTCTAACACCGAACCAGACTATGCGTTATTTCAGTTAGTTGGGTCGGGTGGGGATTCTATGCTCGGTTTTTCCCGCACAGAAGCGGTAAACAATAATGCTGGTGCTCGGGACGGTTCAGGGTTCGGTTGGGGCAGGGAAGGCTCTAACCGATCAAGTGCCAGCACCGGCCGGAACGGTTCTGCTGGCGGTGACGGTGTGGTCATCGTGGAGTTGTACGCATGAAATACGCAGTAGTCAACGCTGACGGTGTGGTCGTGAATGTTGTCCTGTGGGACGCAACATCCGATTTTGATGCTGGCGATGGCATGACGCTGGTTCCTTTGCCGTTCAAGATGGCAACCGATGATGACGGTGTAGAGTTTCAGCAGTATTTCGCCGGTCCCGGTTGGACTTATGACGGCACCAACTGGATCGCACCGCCCGCAGAGGATGAGGAGCTTGTCTGATGGCTACGAACTTTCCTGCATCGCTCGATACGCTCACTAACCCGTCGGCTACCGACACGTTGGATTCGCCTCCGCATGATGAGCAGCATGCTGACGCTAATGACGCGATTGAAGCGTTACAGGCAAAGGTTGGTGTTGATTCGTCTGCGGTGACTTCGAGCTTGGATTATCGGGTTGGTAGTTTGGAGACGTTTCCGATTCAGTTGAATGGTCAAACTGTTTCGGCGGATTATACGATTCCGTCGGGTTATAACGGTG
>Ga0208645_1001916_pt1 | contig 17321 bp, 18 predicted proteins | sample VirMetDEL_Sep_01_FD_184519 | JGI IMG/M metagenome (GOLD analysis project Ga0208645, IMG submission 184519) | Aqueous microbial communities from the Delaware River and Bay under freshwater to marine salinity gradient to study organic matter... | ecosystem: Environmental > Aquatic > Marine >... | reverse complement strand
CTGCGTACAGACTGTCCACACCATCAATGGTGATTAGGTTCTGCACCCCAGTGGAAGCCCAGTTTTAGACCTGTGTAGGCGGGACCACGACAGCACACAGATCACGGCACTGGGAAGCCGGTGAGGGTCAGTAAGATTCCTCGATTGCTTTTTCTATTTTTTTTGCTTTGGGTGGTTTTTGCGGGACAACCCTCCCTTGATGTAAAAGGAACCATTCTTGACGAATTAGTTCTTTTGCTTTTTCAAAGTCTCCATCTGATTGCAGAGCAGCAAATGAAACGGCAATAGCTGCAATGACACTTTTGGGAGTGCGGTCAAAGTCTGGGAATCCAGACATTAATTCATTTGGTAAGTTGTTTAGTCTCATGCGTCCTCTTTATGGTTAGTCCGCCAGTTCCGACATCTGGCGGATCTGTTTTGAAATGCGACTCTCCTCCAACTTGCGGAGAGTGCGAACGGCAGCAACCTCTTGGTCTGCTGCAACCTGTTTGGAGATGATCTGCATCATCTCCTTGATTTCCTTGAGATCAGATTTGATCTCATCAAGTTCAATGTCGGTCATAAACTTTCTTGAATTTTAGTGAATTCCTGTTGCGTATATAGGACTGGGGCATGTTTGTGCACTTGGTATCCACAAGGGATTTTTCCAGCCTTGCGGAGTCTGCGGAGTTTATCCACAGATACCCCAGTTTTTTTTGAAATTTCGTCTAAACTTATGTTGATTTGCATAGTCAATCTGTTAAACTGTTGATCAGTTTTTGGCGACACATGAAACGATACTTAAAAGTTAAGAACTGTTCAACACTTTTTTTATGGTTTGTTGTGAAAACATCAGCAAAACCTAGATTTTTAAGAAAAGAAACTTTTTGGGCCACAACCTTAAAAGACGGTTACAGATGAAGAAACTTATTGAAATTACTAAGAAAAAACTTGGATTTAAATATGACAGGGAAATCGCTGAAGCTCTAAATATGACCAAGTCAGGGTTTAGCCAGAAAATTTCGCGTGGTGATTTTCCATTTTTAGAAATTCGGCAGTTACTTGCTGAACGAGGTTTAGCAAGCGATTGGCTAGACGATTATGAGGGGGAAATGAAACCAGATTCATCGAATAACATGAATCCAGATGCATCCAGACTGAGGGATAAAGATCAGATCATTCAGATTCAAAAGGAGTATATAGAGACCTTAAAAGAACAGATTGAGGTCCTGAAGGATGAACACAAAAAAAAATGGAATCCGACAATCGCACCACAATGGATCAATCGACCAAGCAATTTGACGATATAGATCCTCCAAGTCAGTAATTACAGGCATTAGCTACCTTTTATACATATTGTTACAAAAGCGTTACCCCCCCCATGTTTGTGTAATTCGATATTTGTTTAATCAAACATGATCCGCAAAGACATTGTTTACGACAAAACAAACCGTGTTTTTACTGCGAACTTCCGACTAGACGGAAAACGCCACAGACCCACCCTGATCAGCAAAGAGGACTACGACCAGCTCACCGAGGAAGAGAGACAGCAGGTAGTTGGGACTCTTTGGCGCAAAGCAAAGGACAAGTTTGACCGACTAGTTGAGGAGCAGGAACGTCACGGACAGTATCTGGAACCCCTGCTGGAGGAGTGGCTTGCCTCCGTTGCCTCTGCCAGGGACTCCAAGACCGTCGATCACTACCGTTTAGACCTGCAAAGATTTTTGCACGTTGCTCCCCCTCGCACTGGACAACTCTCCTCCAAGGTTCAAGAACCCTTCTACGATCACCTCCGCAGTCTCGGCTTGTCCGATTCCTCCATCAATTCTGCAGTCAGATCCGTCAGGGTATTCGTCAAGTGGTTGGCAGAACGGGAATTGTTGAAGCATCCGGTCACGCTCAAGGCATTGCGAACCGTCAAGAAACGTCCGCAGTTCTACAGTGCAGAACAGATCAAGCGGATGCTGGACTACTGCCGAGAGACTGCAGGACGCAGATACCACTTATTATATAGAGCAATTTGGATCTTGAGTCAGACAGGCATGAGGGGAGGGGAACTGTTGAATCTGAAGTGGTCAGAGGTTGAGGAGAAACGGATCAAAATCGTCAGCACTGAGACTTGGCAGGTCAAATCACGCAGAGATGCCTGGGTTCCCGTGTCGCCAAAACTGCAGCAAGAGTGGAATCAGTGGGAGAAAACAGGCGAGACCTGGGTGCTGGACAAGGGGAATGGGGATCGATACTGGGCACATCTGAACGAACTGACTGCCAGCATGAGGTTCGTGCAGACCAAGTGCGACTGCAGAGGTCCGAAACCGTTGCATGGATTTCGGGCTGGAGTGGCAACGGAATTATTGAGACAGGGAGCAAGTCCCGTTCATGTCCAACGGTTGCTCCGACATGAGGACCTTGCCACCACAATGGGGTATCTCGACCCTGATGCTCTGGAGATTGAAAATTTGGTGAGAAACCTATGATGCGAATAGGGAGGTCTCGACAAATCGAAAATCCCCGCGAGGCGTGCGCCCATCAGGACTTGAACCTGAAACCTACTGATTAGAAGTCATATAGAAAGTATGATTTCTTCTATAATATCAGTGTTTTGCAAGATTGAAAATGGTCAGTAAAGACAAGGTTGCTAGTCCAGAAGTCCTGCACCGTAGATCCCTCCGACACCCCCTAAGAACATATTTCGTCTAGCCCGTTCTTGAGCCATTTGGTTCTGAAGTGCTGTGTAATTTTGCAGGTCTCTGAACTGCTGTTCTATGGCATCTTCACCTTGTGCAGTCATCCGTGGCCCTAACTGCTCCGACATCTGCCGCATGTTATTGCGTTTGAAGTAGTTGGACAACAGATCCACACCTTTTGCTGCCATATCCACAGGACCTGACCTCATTGCACTGATGGCTTCCTGGCTAGTCATTCCTCCCAGTTCATCCTGAGATGCCAGACGTTCTGCAGTTCGACTGTTCCCCAGCACATACCCTGCAGATTCACTCATCCTCCGTTCTGCATCCATCTCCCTTTGAAACTGTGCATACTTCTCAGGAGTAGGGAATAGGATCTCAATACGTCTCTGCATGTTCGGAGAGGACCAGTCTCTGGTTCGGTCTCCCGCAATGGCAGTCTTCTCGTTCATCTGGTCCTTCAGTTTCTGAACAAACCCTGAACGCATGGCATTCATTTCTGCCTCTGTTCTTCCTGCCACAAAATTCTGCAATCGTTCTGGAGGCATTCGGGGGATCTCCGTGTATCCCTGCAGATTCAGTTCTTGCATCAGTCGAGTGTCATACCCCGCTCGTCGTAACTGCTGGTAATCAGGACTGTCAACATCTGCAGCATCCATCATCTGTGAGTAGTTCTTAGACAAGGATCGTCGTTCTGCACCGGAGACATATCCAGATTCCACAGGTCTTCGGTCAATCATATCTCCCACACCTTGCCGAGTATCCTCAATCTCTCTCAGTGTGTAAGGCCCTGGTCGGATGATTCCTTGATCTGTTCTGATTGGTCCTGTCGTTGGTTCTCCCGCCCGTCCATAATTTTGCTGGATAGATCGTTGAGCATCGGCAAACCGTGGATCTCTCTCATAAATCTGCTGATAGACCGGACTCCGCATCAAGTCGTTCTGGATTGCCTGGTATCTTGGAGACAGTGCATCTCTGGTTTCCTTCATCTGTTGCGCAAACAGTTCGGGATCTGCTCCGACTCCCATCCCTTTCTCTGCACTGCCAATCATGCGATCCCGTTGACCTGCCTGACGTTCATACAAGGCATCACTGACCTGTGTTGCGGCAGGCCCAGGTGTCGTAACCAAAGAATCTGCAGTTTTCAACAGGTTGCGTCTGCCTTGATCCAGCAGCATGGCATCCTGCCCTCGTCCTGCACTGACGAACCTGTCCTGCATGTTCTGTCGCGCAGCCTGGACTGCGGCATCTCCTACAACTCCATAGTCATCTTCCAGATTCTGAAGAATTTGTCGGAGTGCTCGATTGTTCGGGTTGTAGTCATTGCGTGTGGATGGGGGTCCAACGGTCCCACCCCCCCCTGATCCAGAAGTCATTTTTTGAAGTGCTGCGTATCCAAAGTCCATTGCTGGCGTTGTCACACTGCTCAGTGCTGCACCGACTGTCATACCTGCCAGTGGGTCTGTGCCCTGACCGTAAGATGTGATTCCTCCTGCAATTGCTCCACTTCCTCCTGCAGCAGTTGCTGCTCGTCCAACATTGCGGATGGGTTGTCCTGTGACTGGTTGAAGTGCCTTGGGGCCTATGATTTCGCCTGCTTTAGATACAAAGGGAATTCCTTCAGTAAGCAAATATCTTCCTTCTGCACCACTGCCCATCAAAGAACCACCGAGGTTGATTAAACTCGTTGCAGTGGGGTCCATCTCTTGGAATGTCTGGCGTTCCTCGTTGATCTTATTTTTTGCTTCGTCATAGGTTTCATCTGTGACCAAGGTACGGAAAACTGCTTCCAGTTCGTCTCCCCATTCGTACAAAATCCCATTGGTCAGTTCCCTTGCAACGGCACCTGCAAACTGAGGACTCCATTTGTCACCAAGTGCCTTTTGGTATCCTGCTTTTTTGGTTTGTTTGTCGATGGAGTATCGAACTGCTTCCTCAAATCGTTTGCGAGTATATCCCTTTTGCCCCAGGTACTCGTCAATCTGACTTTCAGGAATTCCTTCGCTTCGGGCTTTTAAAACTGATTTCAGGATTTCTGGGATGGTCATGGCCTTGGCTCCAAAAGATAAGCATCAGGGTCTTCGGTAGTACCTTGGAGTGCCTTATTCTTTCGGGCTTGTTCCTGGTTGACTGGGTTTGCCAATGTACTAGGCAGTTGGTAACTGTTGGCAATATATTGACTGTAGTACGCCAGAGGGTCGTAGTTGAACAAGGTTGCATCTCCTGCATAGCTTCGGTATGCCTGCTCTCCTGTCTGACGCACAGTCTCAATAAAGTTTTCCTTGTTGCGGATTGTCAGAATTTTGGTTGGATCGTTCAAGGCACTTTCCAGCAGGTCGTAATCATTACCGGAAAGGACCCCAAGTCCATAAGCATCTTTGAGTTTCATGATGGCATGGATGAACTTGGACCTGAGTGCAGACAAGGAAGGATCTTCGACCAATGCCTTGTACTTCAACTCAAGACTGTTGCCTGGGATCTTCCTCAACTCCTGCAGATAAGCGTCAATTGCTTGAGCTGCAGCGCCCTTGTCATTCATGGCCTTCAGTTGATCTGCTGTCATTGGTTTCAGCAGGACACGGTCTCTGCTCTTTGTGGCCTGATACCCTGGATAGTCTTCCGGTCGGTAGTTGGCAAGAGACTGCGGATCTTGGAGGATGATTGTGCCTGACATGGTGCTTGAGTCTTTGGGTTGATCTCCCTTCTGGGCTTTCTTCAGGTTCATAATCTTCTGCACAGAAGCAAAACCACTGTCGGTGTCTCCTGACCTCTGGACTTCTGAGAGTACCAAGTTCCGCTCTATGTCGGTCAGTTCGGTCTGTGTGCCCAACCAGTTCTCAAATGCTGCGGTACTGACCTGCTCCGGTCCTCGGTTCTTTGCAGCATATTCATCCCGCATAGCCATCACATCCTTGTACTTGCTCTCCTCATTCTGTGCATATTCCACCAGGATTTTCTTCTGGTCAGGAGTCAGGTTGTCACCTGTCTGGATCTGGTTGATCAGTTCCTGACGTTGTCGAGTTTCCTGACTGGGTGCAACCACCCCTTCATAGATTTCGTTGACCTTCTCGGCACTGAGGTTGTTCAATTGGGCCAAGGTCGTAGCATTTCCTTGCTGCAGTTCCATAATCGTTAGGATCTGCTCTCTCTTCCGTTGTTCTGCCTGTTTCTCTGCTTCATATTGTTTCGTGAGGTTGGCTTCTTCCCTTGCAGCGCGGGCAGCAGACTCGTCCGTCAGTGCCATCTTGTACATCCGGTCCAGTTCCATCTGAGACCGTTTGAATTCTTGATCCAGACGATCCTGTTCTGCCTCACTCAACCGTTTCTTCGTCCCACCATAACCCTGAACGAACCCACCGAGACCCCTGGCAAGTGCAGATCCCAGCGTCACATCATTCGGGTTGGTGCTGTACCGAGGTGCGGACATCAAGCCAAGTCCTGCCTGCAGCAACCCCATCCGAGTGGGATCGTCGTACCAGGAGGTGTCAGATTCAGGAGCATCTTCGGTGTCCAGCAGTCCGGTAGTTTGAACTGCAGAGGTCTGTGTTCTGGCAGGCAATCGAACATTGCCAGTGCTGGGAGGAGGTCCCATGCTGGGAGGTGTGATTGGTTGGACAGGTCGAGGTCTGGTCTGTACTGAACTGAGCGGATCATAGTTCGCAGGTGGTCGTGCTCCCCGTGTCTCTGCACTCCGGTTCGTTGGGATTGCCTCCCTCTGGCGTTTGTCCCGATACTGCCGGAACTGTCTCTCAATCATCGATGCTGGATCAGAGTCCAAGGTCTTCGGCAAGTTCGGCATCATGGCCTGCTGCAGTCTTGCTTGGTCCAACTGATCCAGATAGTCCAAAGCATTCGGAGAGTATGCAGAGGCAGGATTGGATGGATTTGCGCCAGACAGGGCACTCAGTTGAAAGAATTCTTCGTCTAGGTAGTCTTTCCATCCCTGTGGGTTAGGATACCCCATATATTGTAATGCCATCAAACTCTCCTAGTAATTAAGTAGACCCATTGCCAGTGCTGCAGGGAGTGCGTAGGGTGCCGCTGCAGGGATGCCCGCCAATGCCCCATAGGTTGCCAATCCTGCACCTGCTGCTTGGGGCAATCCTCCAGAGGAATACCTCGGTTGTGTCGTCGTGACTATCGAACCTGTGGCTGGACTGATCGCAGCATTCCTGAGATCAATCTGTCTACCTGGATAATCCAACTCTCTATTGAATTCAGAGAAGATGAAGTCGAGATCCTGTTGATTCCGAGCATCACCTGCCCCACCTGATGCAAGCAGGTCTGCAATCCGTTGACGACGATCATTTACACCCATCTGAGTCAGGTTCCCCAATGCTCCTGCCCCCTGAAGATTAAGTGCCCCTGCTCCTTGTCTGAACTGCTCGGCTAGTCTGGCCTGTTCCACTGCCAACTGATTCCCTTGCCGTTGTAAATCTTGTTGCAGACTCATCACATCTCGATCACTTTGTGCCCCTAACCCCTGTGCAGTCAAGGCACCCTGTGCGTCCAGTCCTTGCGCTGCCAAGGCCCCTTGTGACTGCAACCCTCTTACATTTTGGAGGTCTGCTGCAGTTAGAGATTGGCCTTGGAGATTGCCTGCAGATTGATATCCTCTGAGGTTTTGACGGTCAGATGCAGTCAACCCTAATCGTTGCAGTTCTTCCTGCTGTGCGAGATTTGCGGCAGTGTTGAACCCTGCAGACCGCAGTTCTCCAGAGGTCTTTGCTGCTTGGTCCAGTGCATTTCTTGTATTTTCTGCACGCATCAAGGCTTCCCTTGATCCCCCGAATGCTCCAGACTTTGCTGCTCCTCCCATCGTACTGAGGTCTGCCATCTGACGGGCACGGTCAATGTCTTTGAGACTGCTAGAAACTACTTGGTCTGTAAACGGGTTTAGGAAGTCCTGAACCCGATCCTGAAAACTGCGACCTGACGTATAATCGTTAGCACCCAGCAGTCCTTGATTGGCATTGCCATATTCAGCAGAACTTAAATCAGCATTCACATTCCCCAAACCACTGAGAACATTATTATAAGAATTTGCTTGGGGTCCGGTCAGATTTAGTTCTGCAGGGTTGTAGCCTGACTGATAATTCGATAACCGATCTGCAACCCGAATTGCAGGGTCATAGGGATTGCCCTGTCTGATCCGTCCAGCCAGCAGGTTCTCCCCCTGCAAGGTTCGGTCAGACGGTGCGGCAAAGCGTTGACGATCATAGGCTTGGAACGGGGTCATCTGGGAGGGGTCGAAAGAAGTTCCTGATGAGGTTGTTGTGTTTTCAAAAGGGACGAAACCATCGGCAACTGTCAGTTTTCCCTGTCCTGCTTGAGCTTTCCGTACGTCTTCGGCAGACCAAGCACCTGGGGTGTTTGCATTATCGCCTGCATTGACCTGCCCCGCACCAGGGTTGATGTTGAAAGTGTCTGCACCACCTTGAAATGCTGAATCGTTGGCGATTGCAGTTCCACCTCCAGCATCTGCACGACTCGCACTCCTCCCTTGTGTCGTTTCCTGCAGATTATCTGGCAAGGAAACTGGCATGGACTGATAAAAACCATCAGGTCCACGATCGATGGGCATGTCAAACGTCCCATCTCCATCTGGATCACCGTAGTATTGAGTAATTTGATCACCCGATCCTACGACTGTACTATTGTAGGGACTTCCATCTGGCAGAACAAACCCCTGACCTGGTCGAAACGTCAGTGGTGTGTCAAACGTGCCATCTCCGTCAGGATCTCCATGATGGAACTGGCTCATTTTCTGAGAATTCAGTTTTCCTGTGTAGGGATTCCTCTGCGGAGGTTTTGGGGGTGCAGGAGTTACAGAAGTAGGAGACGGTTGGATAGATAAAGGGTTGAGTCCAAAACTGCCAACCTGAGAATTGGGTTGACCTTGGGCATTGTAGCCACGAATCCCAGAGTAATCCCGATCCAGTGTGCTGGGCCGATAGTTCGGATTCATGGTGTAATAATTCGCCAGATTCAGTCCTTGTTGAGCAAACGGGATTGCCCAGCTTGGTAGGTTCTGTTGTGTTGTCGTTTGCATCTCCGGTTGCCCACCACCTCCCAACAGATCTAATACATCACTGACAATTGGGATTCTACTGCTATTGCGTTGAGTTGATCGACCATTGTTTTGATTTCCGTTTCCATCTTGTCGGATCATAATTAACTCACTACTGAAGTGGAGAGATTCCCTGAGTTATCCGTCTCAATCTGGTAACGGGTCCCATTAGGGCTTACAATAATTAGTCGTTGATCTGCGTTTAATTCAACATCAGACCCTTTTTGGTACGAGGTCGTCAGCAGTCGAGCAATCTGCTGCAGAACTGGAGCAAAATATGATTGAAGGTATGCACCTGGAGGGTTGGGTAAAATCATCGTCTTCCCCCAATGTGTGTTTCAAATCTTGTATTTCCGACAGTCCAATCCTTGGCTAATTCCCCACTTACCTTGTAACGAATCTGACGACCCTGCAGTCGTAGATCAATTTCTCCGTCATCTTCTAAGGGGAAACTGCTTGATTCTGTTTCGTCTGCATCCGCAGAAACCGAGGTGAAGAAGGCAAAGTCAATGTCTCCTGCCGTCTGTTGATCCGAGTCAGAGAAAATTTTGGAGATTCGGGTGAACCGATTCCCACCCATCAGGTCGATTGCACCAGACTCTGCAACAGATAAATCTGTTTGTGTGGGACTGGTGCTTTCGTGCATGTAGATCGTGTTATTGCTCGGATCAATCCCCAGAGGAGCATTCACGACTCCCTTATCAATCCAGCAGTTTCTAGTGATCCCACTGTCGCTATAGGAGTCATACCAGACATCATCACGATAATTATACACCACATAATAATTGCACTGCCCTGGAGTCCCCACAGTGCTGGAAGCCCACCACCAAACCTCTCCAAATTGAGAATTTCCTCCAGCGTAAATCAAACCCTCCTGTGTCCAGTCAATGGTTCGCAGCACTCGATCCTGAATGGGACAGGGCAACGTCCTCACATACCCATCGTATATCCAGAAACCACCTTTATTCAGCCACGTTGTGATTTCTGATGAGCTGTGAATCGCATACGGAGAAAGGACCCCTGAGTTATCAGATAACCGTTGAACCCCAAAGACCAATGGGGGTCCCTGATAGGTGAGGAGATGAGTATCGACATCGGTCCAGATGAGTACACCCCCTTGCACCCGTTTGCCTGTGACAATAAATCCTTGAGTTTGCAGGGGCAAATCTCCTGCACTGTTGGTCGCACTCGGAGTCCAAACATCTACAGTTTCCTGTGAGGACCACCGGATATTCCGAGCATCCCCATCTGCACTTAGGGCCAAGACGTGCCTCTCTTGAGTCACGACCACTGCAACAGCAGTTGGCGCGTTCTCCGTATATCCGTTTACTGTGGTGATGTCCTCTGCATCGGTGGCGACATCCCCTTCCCAGTAAAACAAACCTTTATCTGAAGCATGGGTCCCGATCAGGTTCTCGCCAAAATTGTCTAGGGACCAATGAGCTTTGCGGGTATATGTGGCTGTGCCAGGTCCACTGTAGATAGACCCGTACTCTGATTGACCATAGAAAAACGAACCATATCCTGCACGGAACTCAGCATCTCCTGCGGCCTGGTATCCTGACGGAGTAATGTCATAGAATCGTTGCCGTGCCTCCGTTGGAGTCACCGTCACCGTGATATTGGTTCCGGTTGCTGTACAGTCATTGGAAATCGTGATCGTATTGGAACTGACTGCCGTGATTAGAGAATTGTCAGGGATTCCGGTTCCACTGATCAGATCCCCCACCTCGTAAAGTGTGTCATCATCCACAGTAATCTGATCACTGTCCAAGGTTGTGTCTGCCGTGGCATCAGTAAATGTGCTAGGTGTTCCAATGGTTGCCGCAAAAAGTTTCCCATAGTTTGGACTGCCTGATCCTGCTGTTCCTAATGTCAGCAGACCAACTCCCACATTATTACGCCACTGATGATGACCTCGGACCTGAGAGTCCAGAGTCTCGGAATGCCGTGACAGGGGGAGTGCTTGCCAACCTCCAACAGGTCGGAGCCGCCCATCACGGAACCGAACCAAATTGCCCTTCCACCATCGTTGCTTGACAGATCGTGCAGTGCCATCCGTAAACCCTGGAGGAAGCTGCACCTCTTGGAGTTGTTTAGCCATTTTGCTTCTCAGCTTCTTTCATTTTTCTACGCCACTGCCGGAATACTTTGATCCCAATAATGATTGCTAGCGGAGCTCCCAGTGCCCCTGCAATTCCTTCGGCAGCCCCAGTGTCCAGCATAATGTCCACCACCCCCCAGGCTTGATCTTCTACACTCATTTCGGTTGTGGCAACCAACTCATCGGTGACGACAGTGGTGACTTCTTCCGTCACAGTTTCGGTTACTTTATTCTTGATGAAATCCAGTAATATGTCTTCATTCATCAGTAACTCCAGCAAGCGTATTTGTCTCTTGTATCAATATGGATGAACCTCTGATTCCATTCGGTTTTAGGAGACTGACAGACCCCAATCCCCTTGAATCCATGCTTGATTGCCAGTGTAATGAAGGGGACGACATCCTCCCCAGCAATCAATACATCGAATGCCTGCCCACCATTTCCGTTTTTCCCGTGATGGTATCCTGGCCCGTTTGGTTTTAATCTCTCACGTGGATGGGAAGAACTTCTAAATGCAGAGGACAACCGGATGGGCTTCCCCCACTCATCCCGCAGTGCCTGCAGTCTGTTAAGCGCATCTTCCTCGATCTCGCACTCTCCAGAGAATGAGCATTTCAGTTCCTCACGACTAAAATTTTTTGACGAACTTACCGACATCACATCTCCTTGGTAACGCCACCGCAGACTTGGGCAAAATATAGAGATCGTTCTTCTCGTTCCTCGTCACTGAGACTTAGCAACTCAGTGTGTGTGTATTGCTCTCTGAACCTATCGATCACACAGGAACATCCCTGTGATGCTAATGAAAACGCAAAGTTAAATGGCATTCCCTGTCTCTCATAATTCGGGATCATCCTGCTCGTACAGTTGCCTGTCCAGATGAATAAATAGTGAGTTTTGTAATCCAATTCTGTAGCAACTGCTGTCGTACTAAGGAACAACAGAGGGAGCAGGAGTTTCACCTTTGCCCTTTATTAATGGACTCTTCCAGTTTCGTGATTGCGATCTTCATTTCCAGTAGCGTTGAGTTTGTTTCCTTTAGAACTCCAGTAAGAGCCTGGTTTGACTCCTTCATCAAGAGTCTCAATTCTTGGTCTGCGAGGTCATCTTTCGTCAACCACTGGGTCCGTTCTCGTTCAAACCCTTTGAGGAGGTACACCACTAGCCAAGCAGAAAAAGCTAAAGCAGCAGTCACTACACCGACCTCGTTGATAATCTGTACTATTCCTGTTGCTTCTGCTGGCATTGCTCGGCCTTTTTTTAATCAGTTCTAGGTTGGTTAGCGGAAGATGGCAGCACAAATCACATCAACATCAACTAAACTGGATGATGTATCTTGCCACGTGTTACAATAAGCTGAAGAGCTATCAACTGGGCTAAGACCTGCAGATCTATTAGTAGAGGAGGCTCCCGGAAATATTGCTGACACTACTCCAGAATAATTTGCATCCGGCATTGCAGTTGCAAGGTGCAAAGTGTATTTACCCTGACCTCTATCGGTAATACTCGAAACATTGTGACTTGCCTGTATTGCAACCGTCCCTGTTCCATTGAAATGGACCCAAGCACGGCACAATCCACCAGCAACAAGTCCAGGACTCAGCACTTTGTTTGACTTGTAGAAACTAATCGGTTCCCCTCCAGCAATGCCAACACTATCCGTATCTAATCCTGCTGAGATGACCACTGAGCTAGCACCGACAGACGAAACCGTTGTGCCTGGTGTAATGCCCTCACCGACTACATAATCTCCTGCGGAAATTCCGGAGACAGATGCCAGATTGATTGTTGTTGCAGTATCAGAATGAGATCCGCTGAATGTGGTATGCGTTCCTTGAACTTCTGGTGTGCTAGCGTAGTGATTTGACAGATCAACAGCACTGGCTAGGGTTGCATTATTTACAGTGATCGTACCATTAGACTCACTGGCAAAACTGGTTGAATTTAACTGAATGTCACCTGCCATCTTATGCCTTTAGATTTTTTAGTTCAGTGAGTGTCGTGCAGGTTTCCACCTGTGCTGGCAAGTCTCGAAGTACCTGTTTCTGTGCTACGATCTCAGCCGTATTAGCACCTGTTTCCAATGCCCTCTGATACTGCACATCCAAGTCCTGCAGTTTCGGTAGTCGTTCCTGTCGCAGACGATCTGCTGTAACCGTTTTGGCTTTGTTAAAGTTTACGGTAATCATTATTCCCCATAGCCATCAGGTTGACTGAAATCTGCTTCCCAGGCTGCTCTGAAAGACCTGTCGTAATTCCCATCGTCATCTGTTGGTAAATCATCCGTAGTAATGTATTTAAACGGTTTCCCACTGGGTACGTCCTTGACTGCGATTTGTTCTACAGTAAGCCCAGTGTTTGGTGCTGGATGAAGAACAGAAATGCCACCGTCATCGTTTGGGAAAATCACTATTCTGTTTGCCATAATTAACTCACTACGTTAAGAGTGCCTGTTGTGTCGATATTGACGGTCCCAGTAAAATTTGCATAACCGTGACTGATTACTAAATAACCTGCCATAGTTCCACTACCACTAAAACTTGTGTTGCCAACATACATTCTATTAGTACCACTACTAATCGCTAGCGAGTCCGATACGGTTGAAGAGTGTTCGATGTACGCACTTCCAGAGCCACCACCACCGGACTGATCCACGAAGCTCAGATTGCCGCTCCCATCGGTCTTCAATACTTGATCTGCGCTACCGTCTGCCGTAGGCCAAGAAAGCCCGTCTAAAATGATTTTCCCTGTGGTATCGGGAGTGATGATGATGTTCCCTGCAGAAGCACTGACAATGCTGTTCCCATTGACATCCAGGTTGCCACCGAGTTGCGGTGTCGTGTCACTGACTACATCCGAGATCCCACCTGTTGCTGCTTCCCAAGCAGTTCCACCTGTCCCATCTGCAGTCAGAACATATCCGCCCGTAGCATCAGTAACCCCGTTATTTGATCCGAGATCAGCAGCATCTAAAGACGATAAACCCGTGACTCCAGTGCCACCATTGGCTACCGGAAGAACTGTGGAACCAACATTTGATGTTAAATCAACAGAAGTTAGGTACGAACCTGCCGCTTGAACTGTGCTTCCAATATCTGAGTCAACAAGAACGTTTGATCCGCCATTTTGGAGAGTGCCTGTGAAGTTACTCGTGGTTGCGTCTAACTTGGCAGTATTGGCATCATAGGCTTGTACATCCGTTCCGATAGCTAATCCGAGAGAAGTTCTTACGGTTGCTCCTGATTCAACAACCCATCCGGTTGCAGATCCAACAATGAAGTTTCCATCCGCACTCGACAGTCCTGCGATTGTAGATAAATCCGCATCATAGGCTTGAACCGAAGATCCGATGTCTGAATCGACCACTACATTAGACCCCCCATTCTGGAGAGTTCCCGTAAAGTTTGCTGTGGTGTCATCGTACTTAGCCGTATCAGCGTCATACCCTTGAACCGAAGACCCGATATCCGAATCGACAACTACGTTGGAACCACCGTTTTGTAATGCCCCCGTGAAGTTTGCAGTCGTATCGTCATATTTAGCAGTATCTGCATCGTAAGCCTGGACATCTGTTCCAATCGTTAATCCAAGAGACTCTCTAGCCGTAGCACCAGATTCGGCTACCCAAGTAGTGCCATTGCCGACAATGAAGTTGCCATCCGTAACGGCAAGAGCTGCGATCTCACCCAGCCCAGCATCGTAGGCTTGCACCGTGCTGTTGATGTCGCTGTCTACCACCACGTTGCTACCACCGTTCTGAAGCGTGCCAGTGAAGTTGGCAGTAGTGTCTCCATAGTCGGCATTGGTAGCGCTGTAGGCTTCCACGGTAGAGCCAATATCAGAATTGACCACGACGTTGCTACCACCGTTCTGAAGCGTGCCAGTGAAGTTGGCAGTAGTGTCATCGTACTTCGCGGTGTCGGCATCGTAGGCTTGAATGTCGGTGCCTGGCACTAGGGATAACGTGGCCTGAACCGCAGCCGCATCCGCATCATCTAAGATGGTCCTGGCAAAAGCGGTGAGGTCCGTGACGGCGTAGGTGTCGCTAGCCGTCGTGTAGATCATCTTGTTGGCGGCAGTGGTCAGGCCACTGATTGACTGCAGTCCTGCATCAAAAGCCTGCGTGTTCACATTGATCTGCAACCCAAGAGCAGTCCTGGCATCACTGGCAGTCGCACTGCCTGTCCCACCAGAGGCAACTGGGAGGGTGTCGGTTACGTCTGTAGTCAGATTGACTTGCTGCAGCGTGATCGCTTGACCGGATAAGGTCAGGTAATCCAAAGATCCTGATAGAGTCACCGGAGTCGAGTTATCTGTCCCACTGGCATCGACCCCTAACGTGGTCCTCAGTGTTGCACCTGACTCAAACTGAAACTCTCCTGCTGTTGAGTTGTAGACGAGTAAGGCATCGTCTGCGAGTGATGCGGTGTTTACGTCTGAGAGTGTTTGAACCGTTGAACCTGGGAGATCTGCATACTGCCATTCTGCATCAGTTGCAGAGTATTTGAGGATCTGATTATCGGTAGGACTGGCATCGTCATCCGTCAGAAGAATTCGATCAACCTGCACCTGGAGGGCAGTGTTGAGTTTTGCGTAGGTGATCGACCCATCTGCTGGATTCGTCGTGATGCCTGTGAGATCTGAATCGTCCGCCTTATCGTCGAGAGCAGTCTGAAGTCCTGAGATATCTGAAATTGAGAGTGTGGATGCTGACCAGTTTTGACCGTTGAATTGAAGGACCTGATCCTCGGCTGGTGTTGTATTGACCACATTCCCCAACTCCTCCAGATCCTGATCTGCAATCGAATCACTCAGAGTCTTCAGTTGGGTATCAATTTTTGTGAAGTTTGTATTTAGGTAACTTCCCCACTGATCATCATCAGATCCTACTGTGGGCAGGTTGAGTGCGTAGTTTGTCGTGGTGGTTGCCATCTCTAACTAAAATAAGGAGGTGACGGGTTACTACAGTTCAGTGTTGGGTAGGGATACCGTTTTTGTTTTTTACGATAAGTCAGCACCGTTCGCTCCCCAGCGACTGCACCTCCTGCAGGTAGCGTCGTGTCGCCTGCTGGTAGCCTAACCACTAACCGACTGGTCGAATCTACGGTGCTAGGTCCGGTGTACTTAATCTGTACATCTGCCGTACTTGTCGAAATTCTCGCTCCTCCTGTTGATGGAGAGAGCGCATAGGCAATCCCTCCGATTGACAGATTGGAGGTGTACACAAAATCATTCGTGTTTGACCCGTAGAATGATTCAAAACTATCTGTGACCAGGACCCCCTCATTGAGTAATGTCTGCACTAAGTTTTTGCTGCCATTCAATGCCATCTCGTAGGTTGTTTCCCATTTTCCACTAACCACGGCAGTCGCCACGGTGCAGTCCAGACCCCCTCCAAACGTATTAACCAGAGTGTTGATTTCCGAGGTCCCTGCACTGATCGCTGCAGTCCGAGCAGACAGAATCGTTGACGTGGCACAGGTGTCGTAAAGAGCAGAACTTAGATCCGACTCTGCCTGAGTCACGATAATGTCCAAAGCATCGACCTTATCATCGAGAAAATTTGCAAAGGTCGTGAAGTCTCCCGAACTGAAGAAGGTCTCGATCTCACTGGCAGTCTCTGGAGGAGACAGACCAAGGGCAGTCAGTTCAGTGTTAAATGCAGGCCAGGTGCTGACGGTGCTGTAGTTGCCAGAGTAGGGATCAGGCAGAATCCCAGAGGTGTTTGTGTTGGTCTGAGCAATATCCCGATCAATCTGCGCGAGAGTCGAAGTGCTGCCAACGCCTGCGGCATTGATCCGGTCTGACAGGTCTTTCAGCTTGGTTTCCAGTCCCTGCACATAATCATTCAGAATTTGCCCATAGGTCGAACCATCGGCATTTAGTGTTGGTAACTCCAGGTCTGTATAGTAGAGAGACGACTGTGGCATCTACGGCACTCCTAAAGCGGATTCTGCCGCAGTTTTTGCTGCAGCAGCATCAGTCTTTGCGTCTCTTGCGTCATCGGCAAGAGTCCCTGCTGATCCCACAGACCCGACGGTTGTTTCTAAATCACTGACTCTGGTCGTCAACGCAGTCAGGGTTGTATTGATCGATTTATTCGCCACACTAATCGCAGTCTCGGAATTGGTTTTTGCCGTGCTGGCATTGGTGCTGGCTTGTGTGAGATTGTACGCAAGACTTGGAGTTGCAGAGTCTGCAGCATCCCCAAGTACCTGATCAGTTGTGTAGACTTCATTCTCAAGCGATTGAAATGCTTGGTTTAATTCATTGCCCCAGGTGTTTTTAGACTGCCCTGGTGTCGGTAAATAAATACTGTAGTGAGTAGTCGTTGGCATCAGTTTGTTTGTGGTGTCCAGTTTTTGTCAGTCGGTGTCCGTTTCGTCCAGATCTCTAAGGTCGTATCTGGTCGCTCAGTCCAGTCTGCTGTCGGTGGTCCAGCCGATTCAAAATTGACCTTTTGCACATAGGGTCCAATCCC
>Ga0208645_1001915_pt1 | contig 17323 bp, 21 predicted proteins | sample VirMetDEL_Sep_01_FD_184519 | JGI IMG/M metagenome (GOLD analysis project Ga0208645, IMG submission 184519) | Aqueous microbial communities from the Delaware River and Bay under freshwater to marine salinity gradient to study organic matter... | ecosystem: Environmental > Aquatic > Marine >... | reverse complement strand
TCGCTCCAGATCTACTTCCATCGAAGCTAGTAGGACTCCATAGAGGTAGAGTATTCTTCTGGGTTACAGGATAAGGTACTGCTGGCATCAGAAGCCCTCTACCCAGATCTCTCCGGGATACCTCATGGGAGATGGGGATCCTCGCGTATCGATTGGAGAATAGAGATATCTTGAATCTCTTATCCATCTTCCCTCCATTCGTGAATGGTGAATAGAGTATGGGGATCCTCCGAGCGCGATGCGTAGTAATCTTCGCATGAGATACACACTACTCGATTATCATCGATCCAGATCTCGCTCTGAGTGATGATATCGAGTACCATCTTCAGTAGATTATCGATATCTGGCTTCGTGGTCTTATAGATTCTCCCTTCTGGAGTATCTCCGGCCTTAAGGAATAATCTTTTCGGTCTCGGAGATACGAACGTTACATTCACGCGGAGAGGCCCTTCTAGCGGCTTCCAGTTCTCTCCTTTCGCTGCTACGAGATGAGCGATCTGATCGTTCTTATATTGTCTGGAGCTCTTAGCGGTGTACGCTCTACCGCTTCTAGTGAATCGAGGCCTACCCATCGGAACTGGAGTTCCTTGGAGAATCCCCTGATATACTTGTAACCATCCCATAATCATCTCTCCAGTTCTATCATCTGAGATAGCACTTCATATTTCTCGAACCATTCATCCTCGAATATAATCTTACATATTCTAACCAGAGATGAGATATTAGGATACATTTCTCCAGCGATCCACTTCGCGATGGTGGCCTTCGTGAGATCTGAGAGAGAAGCTAGATCCTCATGAGTGAAGTTCGAATCGGTTATATATTCTCCAATCGTTCGAGCGAACTGTGGATTCTGTAAAGCATCCTGTTTAGAGTATAACCATAACTTCGCTTCCAGTGCATCCGCTCCAGTAAACTCTCGCTTATAGATAAGGCCTTCTCTCATGAGCTGCGCTTCCCATACCCACATGCAATAGATCGGACTCCAATACCGACATACTACTCCAGTATCCCCATTAATATCGAATCTCTGTTCATCCCTTCGCTGCCCTGAGTTCTCTCGATATTGTGTTCTTCCATTTCTTCGTATATATGTTCTTCTGTAACTCATTGTTCACCTCCATTAATTTTGCATGTTTTATATGCGATCTCACAGTCTACGAGAACGGTACATCTTACTAGGCATTTATAATCCTCCGTTCTAAAGTCATGAATCCGTAATACTTCCTTCTTCGAGATGAAGATCCGATCGATTAATGGATTATTCATCATGGTTTTACAGGTTTTACGAATCCATAGATCATCGATGAATGGTAGAAGCTCCCGTAAGCTAAAGTCATGTATATCACTTGGGATAGCATCTATTACACCTCCTCTCCTGAAGGTTCGCATATCCATGTTAGTAAAGGTTGGTATTAGTTGCTTTATCCTTAGAGGACATTGGATGGTAATATTTAGAGAGAAGGTTCTTCCTTCATCGAATCTGTTAAGTTGTGGTTCGTTGTAACTCATTGTATACCTCCCGTAATAGTTACTGCGATAGCGTTAAGCGCGTGAAACATAGGAAACCAGAGCATAACTGCACCCAGTACCACGAATCCGAACCCGATGTTCTTTCCGATTTGTTTAGCTGTTTTTCTTGTCATTTTGTACCTCGTTAGATGAGGAGGAGCTCGAAGGCCCCTCCGATGGTTGTTATCTTCTGCTTTCTTCGATTGCTTCAATGATATCTAATAGAAGATCTACTGCTTCTTCTCCGTTACGATTCTCATATTCATCATAGAGATAAGCTTTTACCATTCTTTCTTCATGAGTGTATTTATCCCAAGGTTTAGCCATACTCTTTAGAACTGAGATAATCAGATCATCGCTCATATTAGAGATTTTTGTTTTCATCTTGTTGATTGCTTCTTGTTTAGTCATTTTGTACCTCGTTGTTTTTATATCCTCATTGGATATATTAATATATACTATAGTTTTATATACTATGCAAACAAAAAAGTATAATAAAATGCATCTTTTTTCGGTTATAATGCTATCATCTCGGAGGTATCGATATGAGTACGCAATTCAGATTAAAAGAATCGGATCGGTTATGGTTTGGATTCGTGGTTCCAACCATCGCGAAACAGTATCCCGGTACATGGAAGTCTACTCTAGGAATGGCCATCGATACCGATAATGGGATCGATTATCTGTATCAGTTCAATGGAGAGGAGAAAACTATCTCCGCTCGGCTATGGAAAAGTAGACCCATGCAGCATTTTTCGATGAGACATAGAAGAAGCGCATTCCCCGAAAGAGGATTGGAGATCGCTTCGCGCTTAACCTCGATCGAGAAGGGAGAGCTCATCTCTGATCTAACTATGGAAGGCTTCCTCTATAAAGGAAAGCTCTATATGGGGATTATTGATACCCGATTACTATATACTACGATAGAAGGGATGGTTCCCTTCCTGAGTGAGTTCTGGGTCCATAATGACTCCCCAGAGGACCTTACTTTTTTTAAGCGCGCGCCTTTTAGCCTGTTCTCTGAGGATAGCATCGAGAAGATTATCGAACCGTTACGAAACGGGCCTTAATCTCATCTACGATCTTGAAAATATGTTCGATTTTTGTTTCGAGCGTGGTTACCTTGCGCTCTAGCTCATTAATCTCCGATACCAGTTCTCTCCGAATGGTATCTTCGCGTAGTTGCATATCCGCGATAACTCTATCGTAGCGATCTCGAAGATCTTGTTCTTTTTGATCTTGCTTCGCTTCTCTATCATCCGCGCGCTTCTGGAGTTCTTTATTTTGCATATAGAGGAAAAGACCGAAGGCTATGTTCGCTCCTCCATTTAGCATTAGATGAATTAGATTTTCTTCCATTATATCACCCAGTCAAAGATCCCTACCGCGATCGAATTAGCTATCGATTCGAGATGGGGGAGCGTTAAGTATTCGCGATGGGTATCGATGAACATAGGTTCGCAGCAGATCGCTACAGGATCGGATACTCCGCGGATCGTGTAATATGCGTTTCTGGTCCAATCATCTGGATTTGCGGCCTTCGCGAGATATCTCTTAATCTCTGGAAACTTCTCTTGATGACTCTCCATTCGAGCTGCGATCTTCTCCGCGAGATTCTTTCCGTTACTACTGAGATGATGATGGAAAAAACTAGCATAATCTCCATTCCCAGCGTTGAGATGCAGGGAGAGATATACTTGAGGCCCTTCGAACTGGGAAGCGATATCGTTTACTCTACGATGCCTATCTCGATATTCTCCATCCGATACAGAGAATACAGTAGCCCCAAGATCCAGAAGCTTCTCCTCCAATAGGAGAGATAGATATCCCGTATACATAGCTTCGCGGCCCATACCGAAGGCTGGAGCTGGTGTAACACTCGCTCCGCGATCCATGGGCTTCGAAGGCTTTCCGCAGTGTTGTCTATCTAAATATACAATGACCATGATATTATCCTATCCGATATTTTTTTGAATATCGGCAAATTCTAATCTCTGAGATTTACGAGAGGATTATCTTCGAGCTGAAGAATGAATCTCCATCGGTTGTTTGACCATGATTTACTCATAATCTGACATTTGTGATTATCATATCCGATTCTTTCCGAAGTGAGAGAAACAATATCTCCGAGATCCAGATATCCATACTTCGGGGCAGCTGAGATCTCTATCGCGTATGCTGGGAGAGCGTGGTAACGAATCTTATCTCTCGCGATTCGAACCGCGGTATCCAGATCCCATACGAATGGAGCCTCGATAATCAGTTCACGAAGGCCATACCGGGAGAAGGAGATCTCCGCGAGCGCATCCGTATAAGTTAACCCGATCTCCTCAGTAGCATCGGGATCGATGATTACCTTCGAGCGATAGTTCCCTTGATTACCTTCGTATCCGAAGCGAACCGTTATCTTATTGTATATCTCCTGTTCGAGCGGACTTAATGGAGAGATGATTTGGAGCTCTCCCGAATCATAGAGATAATGAGTAGGTTCGATGGTTTGGGAGTACATATACAGATCTAACGTAGGCTTAATCCCCTTCGATCCATTCGTTATCTCGATGGGGAGAAGCTCCCAGATATTACTCTGAATCCAATCAAGAGCGGATACTTCTATATCGTTTACATACCCAGAGAACTTGTAACGATTGAGAACTCCTTCGAGGCCTCTCCACGCTCCGAGATCATAATCTAACCCCGATAACTGGAGAACGAATAGAGAGAGATCTACTGCGGACTTGAGAGAACCATTCGAGAAGGGATTCGGATGCGCTCCATCAGATTCTCCCCATGAAGCATAATAACCGAAGGAGAGCTCCGGTGAGGAAAGCTGGAAGCTATTATCTTCGAGATTCGTTCCCTCTGGAGTTCCTACTCCTGTAACGTAATAAGGGACATAAGAGAGAGTTTTACCACGAGAATCTACCAGAGATCTCACGCGGTTAACCATATTACCTCCGTTACCATCATATACTCGAACCTTCCCTCCGATTACTTCGTGATAGGCTACAAGGAAGTACTGGGTGAGGAGAGTTGGAGTTCCTCCAGCTTGATAGGCTGGAGAAGTTGGTATCTGGTTCTCTGTAGTGAGATTCCCATCGGAACTCTCCAGAGTAGCGATCCCTAGATCCCCGAATACGAATGGAACGACCTTTCCCTTAGATTGTTCGATAATCCCGATAGAGAACTCCTCCTCTCTAATGATATGATGAGTTCCTACTAGCTTAATATTCCGAATATTCGTACTATTCTCGATGGAGAAGGAGATAGTTCCTAACTGAGCTGCTGGGTCTCCGAAGATGGCATCCAATACGCGGCCCTTAAATATCCCGATTCGATCTTGGATGGTGAAGCTCGTTTTCCCTTCGAATACGATAACCATCGAGAGCTCACAGGAAGCATCGTTAAGAGTTCTTCCTCGCTTCCATTCTCGAATCCAGTCTACTTCTTCGAATACCAGCTCCATTGAGATAGTATTCGCTTCGAGATCTACTCCTACCCTCTGAGATTGGAGATTGACATCGGGATCCGATAAGCCTCCGCGATATGGGATAATCTGATTCTCCGCGATATCTTCGATCTGTATCGGGATAGTAGAGAATCGATATGGAGTTCCATAATAATCGATCTCCAATAGGAAGCAGATATCCCCTTGGAGAATCTCACTGCGCTTTATCGAATCCATTACTCAATCTCCTCTAAGTTCATCGTAGAGACTCGGAATAACTCGTTCTCTAGTTCTTCACCAAGTACGGACTCGATAGAGATCGCTCCGGTAGTTCTACAGAGAAGATGATCATATAATCGATTCTGGAGCTGTTCATCGGTTCCCTTCTTCAGGAGAGGAAGGTATACGATGGGTTGTCTATTCTGGAGATATCGAACTATCCCTTGCATGAGGAATGGGGCATCTCCATAGTTAGCTACGGGGAGCGCTCCGCTAGTGCTACTCATTTGCCAGTAATCTGGAGCTCTCTCATATAATCGAGTAGTATCGATGGGTTCGGTCCATGCGATCGATACAGTTCTACGGCCTTCGCTCATCTTACGAGAGAAGAACATCCCATCCAAGGTATTCTCGGTTTGGATATTCGGTTCGTATGAGATAACGCGGCCTCTCTGGTATTGAGGAGCTGGGAACGCGATCGAACCCATAAGCATCGATCCAATCTGGAAGTATCCTTCGAGAGTAGCTTGGGGAGGAATGGAGATCGCGAGAGCTCTGGTTCCCAAGTTGACTCCATCGAGCCTCGCCTTAGTGAATGTCATACTCGGAGGTATTAACTCAATCTTTCCAGTAGCTGGAATGGTAGCAGGATCCGTTAGCTTAGTGTCATATACCAGAACCGCTTGCTTAGAGTCCGTATTATCTCCCCAGATGCCTTCGCTATTCTGTACGATCTTAACCATTACTTCCGTATCTTCTCCTACGGATAACTTCGCTCTCCATCCTACTACTTCCCCATAATGGAGATAGAAGTCATTCGCTACCCCATTCGGTACGATCGTAGCCCCTCGGAGCGTATAGTCCCCTACGAAGTCTCCAGCAGTATCGATGGAAGCAAGAATATCCCATGCGCTCCCATTCCATGATAGGAGATCGAACTTCTGGAAGTTGATATTCCCCAAGTACAGACCGAGAACATCCGATAACCCCATCGATTTAACCGCGCTCCCTACGTTCTCATCCATAAGGAGAGGTATTCTATTCGTGGCAGTGTCATCCTGAGATCTCCACGTAATCCGAGGAGATAGAGAGATTTGATGGAAGATATTATCGATAGGATAATCGTATCGAGCTTCGATTTTGTAGATATCTTCCCCACGAGCTGGTGAATCCTTCGCGGTTATATTGAGGCCTCCATCGAGATAGATATATTCCCCATAGTTCGGATATAGAGCTCCTCGAAGGGAGGTATCGAATAATCCAGCCTGTTCTCCGCTCGATATTGAGACTTCTTGCCAGTGAGAGATATACTGGGTAACCCCGGAGAAAGCTCTATGGCCCCATTCGATACGGTTCCCCAGTCCCGTAGCGATCTTCGCGATGCTGGAGATCGATTCGAGGTTCCACTTCTTAGCGCTTCCGAGATCTGCGGTTCGATAATAGATCTTCGCGTTCGTATCGTTCCACACGATAACGATCTCTGTAGATACTGTCATATCATGAGAGATGGTAGCCTTAATCCCAGAGTTATCTCGTACTTGTATCGTAGTCTCAGAGAATCGAAGGATTAACTCCGCGCTATTCGTTGAGAGATCATCTTGGGATACTCTTAATCCAATATAATCGGATGCTACGCTAGTATTCTGATCTACTTGGAGCCTTAATCGGATAACCTGTCCTTCAGTGAAGTAATTACCTGAATGAGTGTATCGGTATTCGCGAATATTACCACTTGTATCTAGCTTGAGGCCTTCGCTATCGAGCTGCTGAGTTCCTGCTCCTGTAGTTGTATACTGAGAGGAAGTAGCTGGAAGCATTACTGGAATATAGGTAGAATCCCATCTCATATACTGAGATCTTGATGGCTGCTCTAATCGCTTCGGATAGTTGAAGGTAGAGAACCCGGAAAGCGCGAGATACCATACTGAGTTCGTATTATGAGCGAAGATCTTCGCTCTCCCTTCGTGTACGCATGCGGAAAGCGCAGTTAATCGATCTAAGTTCGAACCATAATCGGAGATAACCGCATCTTCGATTACTCCTCCCCCAGAAGTAGCGCGCTCCCAGCTATCTCCGAGATCATCCGAGTAGAACATAAGTAACCGGCCATCCGCGTGTTCTTGAGCTACTACGTAGATTTTCCCATCTTTATAGAATGAACATACATTCCCTTCGGAGAGAATCCCCGATACGATCTTCCCATAGTTAAGCGAGGATTCGATAGTCTCCTCTCGGATATCTCTCCAATCGTTGGAAGTAGCTCGGATCCCAGCATTCGGTATTTTGGTCCATTTGAGATCCGCGTTCGAATCTACCCAAGCTAAACCGATTGAAGCATCCGGGAGAGCGATCGGGGATGGTTCATGGAAGTCACCTTCGGAGATCTGAGATCTTTTATCCTGAAGCTGGAAGGAGCTCCCACCATCGCGAGATACGTACTGATAAACGGAGTTTCGATTACTGGTAACCGCTTCGATGAATAAAACCACACTAGAATCGATATTCACCATTCGCATTTTTTGAGGATCTGCATCTGAAGTATCAATCGAAGTTCTTAATCCTCGGTTCGAGATGCGCTTCCACGTATCCCCATTATCGACACTGCGCTCGATGATGATATTTACATCTCCTTGGGTTACGTACTGGAAGAAGGCCACCAAGAGAGCTCCATCCTGCGTTCGAGTTATACAAGGGAGGCCTCGCGTAGTGAATATTCCGCTCTGGGTTACGAATGTTTTAACCAGAGTAATCGAACCATTCTTCTCCTGTCTATGGAGTTGAATGGAGTATGTAGTACCCAAGCGAACTCGCTCCGATACTACCCATAAGCGACCTTCGGGATCCGATACACAATCAGAATAAAAGTAGACTCCGGTAGTAGAGCTCGCGCTATACTTCCAGTATCCAGATTCGGTTATGATATTATTCGCATCCTGTCCTAGATCGATCGAATCCTCTCCTCTCCATACGAACTGAGCTTCTCCGGGGATCCCTCCTTCGATGGTTTCCACTTCGATATTCTCACCCTGAGAACCGATAGCACCCAATACGAGGCCCGTACCGATATTCTGCGCTTCAGGGATACCGCTTCGAGAGTTCGCTTGGGTGAAGTTCGATTGAGCATCCCATAACGCGCTCTTTTTAATTCCGATATACGGGATAAGAATCCCTCTCATATTATCCGGTGTAATATTTGACATCTTAATATCCTCTGATTCCTTGGAGTTTAGGAGATGAGATTCCGAGATCCTTCGCGAATCTTCCAAAGTGTTTAAAAGGTTGGATTACTACGACTGGAGAACCATTCGCTCCTCCCCTCTGGAGATTACGAACTCCCTGTTCTCCTCCGATTCTTCTTACTGTAGCTCTATCCAGAACCGCTTCCCCTTTCAATAATCGAGCGGTAGATTCATCCTGAGCGAGTCCCCCCATGTGGAAGCTAGGCATCTGTTGAGACATTACTACACCCATCTGAGCGGCCCCGATACCAGTAGCTAAACCGGCCTGAATTAAGTTAAAAGGAGGAGGTAGTTTCATAGCTGCAGCGATGGCCTCTGCGGTTTGCATCGCTACTTCAGCTAACGACATCCCCTTCTGGAATACGAATAACGCGCGGAGCTGCTTCTTCTTCTTTTCGTATGCTTCGCGCTCGATATCGCTCATCTTCTCTAGTTCTTCTCGCTTCTGATCGTTCATATCGATTTCTAGCTGAGAGTTATTAATCAGATTCTGAGAAAGCTCATTCGCTACCGCTCCGAACTCTAGCATGGATTCGAGATTAGTTATAGCAGCTTCTTGTCGTAACTTCTGAAGCTCCTCCTCCTTCTCTTTCTCCTCATCTAGGTTTTCCATTTTCTGATCGTGCCTTAAAGTCTCGATAACCATCGCGGCCTCGGCTTCTCTACCAGTAGCGATTCCCAATAGCTCAATATCTGCGATCTGATCCTCGATTCGCTCCCTAGCTGCCATCGCTTTACGCCCTTCTTCATCGATGAAGGCTTCCGCGAGTGCTTTATCCATGCTTTTTTGGAGTTCGTATTCTTTTATCTCATCATCTCCCATTTCGAGAGCTTCTTCTAAGAGCTTATTGTATAACTCTCTCGCTCTGGCAGCGCGTTCCTCTAAAGCGGCTTTTAATGCGCTCTGATTCGCGGCTTCCTCGGTTGCCTCCGCAAGTTCATATTCAAGCGTTACCATTTCAGTAGCAATTTTTACAGATTCTTCCTGTGCTTTCTGGATAGCTTGGATTTCGATATTTCTCTGCTTTGCTTCTTCAGTAAGTTGATTCTGTAACTGGAATAAAGCTGCTAAAACTTTCGGTTTCTTCTGTTGTAGATTTAAACCATCATCGATGGCAGTATTCTGTAATTGTAGAAGTCTTAATCTTTCGATCTCATCATCTGATAGAGGAACATCTCCGAGCTTCGTATAGTTTCCTATCAGAGCCTTAACCATCTTAATGTTATCTTCGGTTTGAGAAGCTGCTTGCTTTGCGTAATCAATATTAGCAACAAAAGCAACCTGAGCAGCCTCTCCTGCTTTCTCCAGATCGTATTCATACTGGGTAATCTGACCTGTAAGAAGCTCATAATCCCTCTGGAGTTCTCGAAGCTTCGATCCAGCATCTACAAGGTTATCCTCTTGTTCTTTTTGAGAAGCAGCGAGAGCATCCTGCGCGCTCTTTAACTCCATCATTAACTGTCTGGTTTTCTCAAGTGCCTGTTGATGAGATACGTATCCCAGAGTTAAGGCCCCAAGAGCAACACCGGCAGCGAGCAATGCTGGGCTTAAGTTCATTACGGTAGTAACTACACCTTCAGCCATTGCGAAGAAGTCTGCTAGGCCTCCAGCGGCCTCGGCTAGTTCTGGATTAACGAACTCAAGAGCCATACCAACGGAAGCGAACCCCTGATCGACATCCCCAGCAGTATCCGCTACTTCTTCTAAGCGTTCCTCGGCATCTCTTGCGCTTTCCTCTAGCTCATCGAAGTCATCAGCGGCATCATCAGCGGCCTCTCCAGCTCGTTCTGCTGCTCTCCTAGATGCTTCCGCGCTCTGTCTAGCGGCTTTCTCCGCTTGCTTCAATTGCCTATCGAGAGCAGCCACCATCTTCTTGGCTTCTGCTTCGGTTACATTAGGCATCTGTTTCAGCTTATGGATAAGATCCTTCAGATCCGCTTTATACGAGATATTAATCGATCTATTTTCTTGTGACATTAGATTCTCCGCATCAGATCATCTGCTAGAGCGGAGATTACCTTCTTCGCTTCTTTATTCTGTGGTTTGACCATTAGCTCCTGAGCTACCCTCTTACCAGTGGGCTGGATGATCTCCCTCCCTTGATGATTCATGGGATCCGCTCCGAACTTAATAGCCCATGAGTAACGAGCGGTATTACGGAGGAAACCTTCGAATCCCCCATCGGGAGTAATGCGATATCCACGCTCGAACTTTTTCCAAGAGTTTTTCGAGGTTTTCTTAAAGAAGATTATCTTCCCATTACTATCGGTTTTAATCTCTGGTTGTCGTACTGGCCAGTCCTTCTTCGCTTCTCGCTCAATCTTCTCTAAAGTCTCATCGATGATAGATCGCGCATTCGGAGCTACCTTATCGATGAAACCTGTGAAAAACTCCTGAAGATCTGTATCTATTGATACTCCAGCATTACCCGAATTAATATTTGTGCTCATCTTTTCGCTCTCCGAATCATATCTTCCATTCTAGCCCTTTTTATCGCTTCTTGTCTATCCTTTCTTGATTCTGGAGATTCATTGGATAATCGATATTCCGCGAGAACTGAGATTCGGAGATCTTCCGATAGAGTATAGAACCATTCAGGATCTTTACCCCATCGGAGAGCTACTTGGAGAGCTAGGTAATCTAGCCATCCTCTGGAGCTTGCGTAAAATTTGCGCGTTCTTCTACTCCATCTTCGGAAGGGATAATTCTCATCATCTCTACCAGAATCGCGCTCCCCATCTCGTATACTGCGCTCGGAGTTACTCCATTATCCAGTAGTCTATCGAGAACCTTATGCCCATACGCGATCGGATCCCCAGAGGAGACCGGATAGGCTGGGAGGATTCGCGCATGGTCTACGCTTATAGCAATACACGCTGCGCATAATCTCCCCAGTTGAGCGCGATTGGGATGAGATCCCCAGATGCTCACGAAGTCTAAACAAGTTGCGATAGAACTCGGAAGCCTTGATTCATGCTTTCCGAGTTTTTTCAAGTCTAATTCCATTAGTACCTCCTATGGATTAGAATATAATAGATTATGCTGGCCCTGTAACGGAGATTCCACCATAACATGTAAAGTTCAATGTAAAGCTTGAAGGATCTCCCTCTGAGAAGTCCAAAGAGCAAACACATTTAGACAATGTAACAGTATGATCTCCATCATCACCGAAGTCCGTTCCTTCTGCGGTGTATTTGATATCGATGCAGTAGAACTCGATATATGGAGTTCCAGTAGAACCGGTGGAGATATTACCAGAATAGTTACCAGCTTGCTTAATGAAGTCACGAACCGAACCAGCTTCGGAACCATCTGTAAACTGTCTGAAGTGAAAAGAGAATGAACCACTCTTAGCTTGTTCATCTTGCTTTCGGATAGCTGCGAAGTTACCGCGATCCATGATAACTAGCTCTGAGAACTGTTGAGGATCGGAGAAACTGAAGTTTCCATCTTCGTAAGCTACATCGAGAGTTACTGGAACTCCAGTTCCATCGAGAAGTGTAATAAGACCATCGCGTTTAGTCTTGGGTACTACTGAATAAGCCATCGCGGCCTCCTGTGTTATGTTTTATATTCTATCCGAATATATTAGATAGTGTGCAAAATATTAAAGGTTAAAGAGATGATTATGTATTCCTGAGAATCCGTTACGTTTCTCTGAGACTGAACATATCGAATGGTGAACGCATTATCCGTAATATACGCTCCGAGAATCCCTTGGATAACTTCTTGCTCAGTATCGAGAGCGAGATCGTAATCAGTAGGATAGACATCGAGCGGCCTCAATCGATACGCGAAGGTAACGATCATCGGAGTAGACATGTACACTCCTACCGCTCTACGTTGTCTTTCATCGATCCCAGTAGAACTAGATACTCCTACCGCGAATGCCTTATTCGCGATGGTGTTTTCAGTTCTCCCGAAGTAGTCTGGAGTATGATTCGATTCTTTGAATCCAGTAATCGCGGCTACTTTATCCGCTATTTGTTTTCGGATGCTGGAAAGGGATTGGGCCATTATCTTCTTCTCCGAAACGAACCGAATCTTCCCGGATTGGAAAGATATATTACCGGTTGTTTAGCTATCCGGTTATTTGGCTGCTCGGATAGTCCATTATGATCATGGTCATAGATGAAGTTTATCCGCTTCCATTCATCGTTATATACTCTGAAGTGCTCATTCGCGAGATCCAGATATCTTCCGTTCGATTGACCTAGAGAGCTATGGAAGTCTCTGAAGATATAGTACAAGGATAGATTCTGATGAGCTGCGCGGAAGGCCTCTGGAGACATTACAAGATACTCCAGTCCTCCTCCCTCTTGTCTCATTCTCTGAAGCATATTGTACCAAGCTTCATCGATATATGTTTGATAGGAGGATAGGTTCGAAGGCCGTATATCTGCGAGCTGAGAATACGTAGAAGTAATATCAGCATCTGATACTACTGGGTACAACCTCCGAAGAACTACAGAAGCCATTCTTCGGAAGATATACTCCTCTCCTACAATTGTAATCTTCCACTCTTGGAGGTAGCCTTCTCCGAGGATGAGCGATTCATCCATAATCCCTGCTGAATGTACATAAGTAGGAACATTAGCAGGATAGGAAGCAGTAGCATTATCGATTAACTTGGTTTGATCTGGTTTAATGAGAGTATACCGTACCGCATCCGGTACCACGAGAGAACCATCGCGATAGATGGGGAGCGTACTCGTATTCGCTTTCCCTCGCTCTAGGAGCTCTGGGATCTTGATTTGTGGAGCGTATGGTATACTGGTAGACATTAGAATAACTCTCTATATATTTCGATCCCATTGAGTTCGAATCGTTGAATACATTCTATCATATCATCTTTGAGTTTGTAAGCTTGATTCATCTTGATTTTAACTTCGGGGATATGTTGGGATGGAGCCAAGCGATCGATGGTTTTCTGGTGCGTTATCGTTTCGAGTTCCCAGAAGTGAGATTCGATAGGAGATAGAGTTCCATCGAGTACGAGCTTCGCGCTCCACTTTCGGAAGGCATCACTATCAAACTTTTTAATAACTCGGTTTCCTACGGTTCGAACGTTCTCCCAGATTGGAGAATGGTATCGACCACCTCGTACCGGATAAACGTTAATGTATTGAAACCGCTCCGGGTTGAGATATACCCATCCATCCTGTTGGAGCTTACCGATTCGAGAACCCGGATTACCAAGCTCTCCAGAGATCTGATGGATTCCGTTTACACCCGGAACAATATATTCCATTCGAACATTGGGGATGAAGAATCCCTTCTTCTCTATCTTCGTACTCTTTCCGCTCTTGACTTCGACATCGAAGTAATGAAACATCCAGTTTGAAGGATGCCATTTATAATAGAACGGATGGTTCGGAGGTTCTGGTAGAACCTGTTGGGGATTCGCTCGCTGGGGGGCCCATGGTTGGGGAGTGTAATTATTACTCATGTTTTGTACCTCGTTTAAAATGTAGGAAAAGAGGAGAGAGAAAACCCTCTCCCCTTAACCAAGGAAAATAATCGACTAGATTATACTAAAGTAGCGATCTCGACACCGCGATCATCATCGATGATAGCCATACCCAAGTAGCAATGGCCCACGATACGAGTCAAAGCTTTAGTAGCATCGCGATCCATCTCTACCATTACTTCGCCCATCTCCATAGTTTGAGCAGCACCCGGAAGCGCAGCTGGCATACCTGAAGCGTAACCGATAGCACCAGCAGCGAACATAGCACCTTGATAGTTAGAAGAATTATCCAACACGTAAGAGCTAGTGTAGATCTCTACACCCAAGTAAGAACCTTTATAGTGAGATCCTTTCGCTGAGATAGCATCGTAAGAAGCTGGGATGAACTGAACGATACCATTAGTTTCGTTACGGATTGAATCTTGAAGCTCTGCGAACTGAGCAGGATGCAATACACATACGTAAGGACCCGGAGCACCTTTATTAGAACCGGCAGCTTCCAAAGTTTGGATACAATCTACGAAAACATCTACAGTCATCGCGGAAGTAGCACCTTTCTGAGCGGTGAATCCAGTGAACAAAGCAGCAGTTAACTTAGCGAACAAAGCATCGTAAGACTTAGCGATATGTTCTGCAATACGAAACGGATCGATATCACCGGCACCCATGCCAGTCATAGAAGCCATATCAGTGATAGAGTAAGCTAAAGCATTACGCTTAACTACGACATCCACGTGGCCATCTACCAAAGCTTTATCAGATACTGCATCACCTTCGGTAGCACCAGTGAACTGAGAGAAGTCTGATTCACCATCTAAGAACGCTTTACGAACTCGAACGGTATCAGAACCAAGGCCATTAATAGATCCTACGAAGTCCATGAATGGAGTATTTCGGAGGTTTACGCTGTCCTTCAGGAGCAAGCGAATTTCTTGAGAGATCATTTGGGCTAGTCGCAAGTCACCGACCAAGCCATTATTAGTAATTGTTGACATAGTTACACCATGAAAAGAAGAATATTGGATTAGTTACGGGCTATTCTGCTATTACGGGAGCGACCCTACCCATTCAAAGTATAAACGAATCTAAACCCATTCGCAAGATAAAAAAAAACCCCCCAGAGGATGGGGGGGGAAAGGAAGCGAGGTACGAACTCCCCTTCATTATGGGAAAAGCTTTGGATTACAAAGATACTACGATCTCAGCTCCAGTTACATTGATAACCGAGCGAACCTTCACATTATTATTATCTACGAGTTGGACATCCAATTGAACCAAGTTACCGCTTGAGTCATAAGCTGAAACATGAATGATCTTCTTACCCAATCCATGATTCAAAGTAGCCCATGTATTAGCAGTCAAGTTCTGAGGAGCGAACTCTTTACGGAAGTCTCCGATATCTACCAAGATCTCACCAGTAGCATCATCATACTGAGCAAGGTTACCAGCAGCTGGATCCGCAGAGATAGCTCCGCGAGCTCTTGCATCGGTGAAGAACTTATTCGAAGCACCATCGGCCTCTACGATATCATCTGTATTCGCATCGAGAGCGTATTCACCATTCGAGTAGCTCAAGCCCTGACCAGCTACGAACTCAGCGAATACATCAGATAACTGTACAGAGAGATCTCCGTTTGCTTCTTTAACTAGAAGTTGAACATCTGGACCTGTTACAGACTTGATAGTAATCGCACTTTTTGCGCGTGCATCTGTGAAGTATAGGTTCGAACCTTCCGCGATATCACCAGTATCAGCAGTTAGCTCGAATACACCGGTAGAAGAAGTGTAAGATAAACCAGCACCAGTTACAGATACCGCTCCGCGAGCGCGCGCTTGAGTGAAGAACTGATTAGTAGCTCCATCTTGCTCTACTACGTCATCAGTATCTACAGCCAAAGCAATAGCACCAGTAGCGCTATTGTAAGTGATACCGTTACCAGATACGCTAATAGCCCCACGAGATCGGGCTTCTGTGAAGTATAGGTTCGAAGTTCCTTCTGAGATACCATCTGAATCGACATTCAATTCGAAAGCACCATTAGCATCATCGTAAGACAAGCCAGCACCAGCAGAGAAGAATCCGCGGATCTCAGCTTGATCGGCAGTGAACTCACCAGTAGAAGCATTGTAATCAATACCGGAAGAAGCACTCAAAGCAGCGCGAACTTCAGCATCGCTTACGGATTGCCCTTCGATCTCTGTAAAGTCAGCATCAGTACCAGCAGCTCCACCATTATGGATAAAGGTTTGAGCGCGACCACTAACACCAGTCAAGATAATGATATCACCTTCTTGTTTTTCATCTCCATTAGTGTAGTTAGAGCTTACCCAGTTTGCGATACTGGTAGCTGTAGTATCTACAGCGACATCAGTGATAGTAAGAGGCTTAAGCTTAAGTTGCTTCTCTCCGTTCACTGTTACCAGCTCGGCATAATTAGCTGAGTCTGTAGCGATTCCGACTACTGCGTTCGCTTCCAAGTAAGAGCGAGTAACAGCATGGTTATCAGCAGTTGGTTGTTGGTTCAATTGAACCGTACCTTCAAAAATATTATTAGGAGCTAAAAAGTCCATATCAATCTCCATTGAGTAAATTAATCATGATTAGAGGAAGGCTTTCCTCGCTCTAAAGATTACCTCAAGATTATCTCTCCAGAGATTGAATTTTGGAAACTTATTCGAACCTCATTCGATGAGGTATGAGTAACTGTAGCGAGAGCGATCTCCCCATTGACTACTACTTGAACCAGAGGCTTATAACCGAGGTTATGAGTAATCACTACGGAAGCAACATTCGAGAAGGTATGGACTTGAGGCTTCGAGGAAGCTGGAGCGAAGTATAGAGCCATCGTTAAGTCTCCTCGAATATGAGAGTAACGAGCGCGCTCGAACTGCTCTTGGTAGCGATATAGATCTGATTCGTTCGATTCTTTCCTCTCCCTACCTTAACTGCTTGTTTAGCCCCTCCGGTTAACCAGTCCTTATCCGCTCCGAGAGCCTGTCCATGAGTCCCCTCGTGACTCCAATAGATATCATGCTGCTCGCATCCGATAGTAACGGTATTCGTATTCCGAGGAAGGGTTATCTCGGTAGCAGTTTGATTTGCTGTGAATGTTTTCACGAATAAAGCTTTAGTTTGACTGCTTAGATCGATACTCATCTCTCATTCTCCTTTATACTCTGCGAGAACTGCGATAAGCGGCCATGATAGCCTCGCGATTCTGCTCGTAGAACTGGATATCGGTTAAACCTCGCTCGATGATATTCCCCGATTGAACTGGAGCTGGCTTCGCTGCGGTATTCGTTTTCGGTGGGAGAAGGGGAGCTTCGGGAGCGGCTTCCGATACTACTGGAGCGGCTTCCGGTGATGCCTCTGGAGATGCTTCGGGAGCGGCTTTCGATTGGAGATGAGGTTTAAGGATAGCTGGAGCGGATTCTGG
>Ga0208645_1001914_pt1 | contig 17331 bp, 29 predicted proteins | sample VirMetDEL_Sep_01_FD_184519 | JGI IMG/M metagenome (GOLD analysis project Ga0208645, IMG submission 184519) | Aqueous microbial communities from the Delaware River and Bay under freshwater to marine salinity gradient to study organic matter... | ecosystem: Environmental > Aquatic > Marine >... | reverse complement strand
GATGTAAACGCATTAGATAATGTATTATTAAAAGAGTTGCCTATGTTACTGGCAAGGTTACTTATTACCTTTTGTTCACCTAATAATCTTTTATTTGCCTCTTCAATTAACCTTCTTTTTTGTTTTGCAATTCTTCCCACTTTTGTTTTAAATTATTATAAGTATTCTTATTTGTTATACCATCATCTTTAAGAGAATTTTCTTTTTGGAATTTTCTCATCCCATTCATAGTAAATTTACCATATTTATCATCTACACCATCTTTTTTAGGTCCAAATTTACCGATATCATATTTTAAATCAACTAACATCTGTTGTATTTCCCCTACAAAATCGTTAAAACAACCATTTCTAATTATACTACCACTATTTAAATCTCCTTCATCCATTGCACAACTAACCGTTGGTGTTTTTTGTTTTACCAATTCTTTACCTCCCCCTTCTATACCGTAACAAACGTTATCTAAAAATTTACACACATCATCTTTAGATTTTGTGATTTTAGTCTGAAACTCTCTAAGTTCCTCGATCACATTCTCAATAAAATCGTCTAAAACCATAGTGTTTTCAACACTTTTATTAGAAGCACAAAAATCCCCTTCTTTTACTATATCTTTTTGATCACTGTGATGTCCGTCCTCACCAAAACGATATAAAGGTTCAAATGCAGATTTTATTGCGTGACATTCATTCCTAAAAATTAAGGTGTCTTCATTCTGTGTACTTTTAGCACAGACAGGATTCCAGTCACCCTCACAATCATAAAAGTCTTGTTCTTTTAGGATTAATTTTTTAAATTGTCTTTCTGTTAATTTAATTTTCATTTTAATACATATCTGGATCTTGCGACTTTAAATATTCCATTCTACCACTACCACCTGTTGGGTCGGACATAAAAAATAAAACGTCACCCGGATAAATCTTATTAGGATCAATAATGTGACTATTTAATTCTTCACTAAAAGGTAAAAAATATAAACCATCTTCTTCAGATTTTTTTATTATATTATAAATATTGTCACCAGATTTTACTTCATATGGAATTAAACCCTGTATATTTCTAACCATATCATCAATATATGATTGACTCAATTTTTCATTTTGTTCATTTAACAATCGCTTGTTCGCTTGTTCAATCATTAATCTTTTTTGTTTTTCAATTCTTCCCATTTTATTTTTTATTTTTTTATTAATATCTACCACTAATATAAACAAATAATACTTCTGGTATTCTAACACATTGTGTCATATTACCATATCTATCTGTACAACCAATTACCTCTAAACCCTTAACCAAATTTTTAATGTCTCTAGACGCATTTCTAGTTACATTTTCTATATATTGTTTAGAATAAAGTTTATCTGAATCATAATATGACTCAGTTATAATTTTATTGTATTGTGATTCTGTTATTATTATTTTCACATCTAACGTTTTATTTCATTCTATCATCGTAATCATCTTCTCTTTTAGAATCCATCCAATCAGAAAACAAATCAGTATATTCATTTGTAGATAACTGATCAATAAGATCACTTCCCATATGTTCCTCAAACTCATCTATAACATCTGAAGATAAATCACTATGTCCGAATTTAAATTTCATATCTTCTAATACCTTATCAATATTTATCATAGACTCACCCAATAAACGTTTATTCGCTTGTTCAATGATTAACCTCTTTTGTTTTTCAATTCTTCCCATTATGCATATTTATTTAATAAATATATTAAAATGTATAAAAAGGTTGAAATTGTTTTTTGTTTATTCATATTGGGTCCATTGTCTTTAATTGGGGCATCAATAATAGGGTTATACGAAATTTTTAAAAAATAGATTATTATGTATACTTACAACGCAAAAGTAGAACGTGTTGTTGATGGGGATACCGTTGACGCACTTGTGGATCTTGGATTTGACACATGGAAAAAAGTGAGAATCCGTTTTTATGGTATTGACGCATACGAAAGTAGGACCAAAGATTTAGAAGAAAAGGAAAAGGGTTTACTCGCCAAACAAAGGGTTATTGATATTTTAAATGAAAACAATAATGAGTTTGTTTTAAAATCACATGGTGTTGGTAAATATGGTAGATGTTTGGGGGAGATATTTGTTACTTCTTTGGGGGAAACCTCTTTACAAAGAACTCTGATTAATGAAGGTCATGGTGTGGAGTACTTTGGTGGTAGTAGATAATTAATCTTCAGGATAGATAATATATAATTCCCATATGTTATAAGATTTTGAACTCTCAAAAAATGGAACCTTACTAATAAAGAAATCGTAAAAAATATCTTTGATTTCACTTTCTACTTCCCATCCATAATCTGAATTATTAATTAAATCTAAATTAACATCCATAGTTTCTTCACCTCTAATATCTACTAACCCACCAGGAAATATATGAATATAAATTCGTATGACGTTATTTTCTATTTGATTCGAAACTGGGTAGTAACCCTGATTATACTTAATGGTTTGTACTTCACCCACCTCAAATTGGAAATCATATGCACCCGAACCCTCTATATCTAAAGTGTTAAAAACCCTGCCAACAAAAGGTTCTAATAAAGACTTCTCATAATTTATTAAATAATCATTATCTTCAGATGTGAAACCATAAACCCTATCCAAATCGTAACGATCATTCAGAGGATGATTTCTAAAAAAAGGAATTAATTTGTCAACATATTTATTTTCCATCTTTATAAATATATGAAATATTTTTTATCTTTATTATGGGTTGCATTTACTTCCATATCAAATAAATATAATAATAAAATAAAAAAACCTCACCATTTCTGATGAGGTTTTCAAAATTAATAATAGTTAATTAATATTCATTCAAATAACTATAAATCATTTTTTTCATATCTATCATGATATCATTGATTAAACCATCTCTTTCATCATTAGGTATAATACCCAATATGTCATCAACAATATTACCAATAAAATCGTAAGCTGAAACAGATTCTAATGACCCAAACTGTTCATTGATTACTTTTTTATTGATTTTTTTTAAATCTGATTCTGTCAGATTAATTACTTTACCATTCTTTTTAATTTTCATAACTTTTTAATTTATTATTATTATTATTATATAAATATAGTAATTTTTTTAATAACACCAAAACTTATTTAATTTTTTTAATAAAATCGTACTCTTCTAATGTGAACGGTGACCGCATTTTTTGATTTCTTAAAAGTATATTTTCTATTTCCTTTATTTCCTTCTTTGGGTGAAACCTCTTTACAAAGAACTTTGATTAAACAAGAGGGGTTGGGGTGATTGAAACGTTTCGGAGATCGAAAAGATTATAAAATGTTATGTTCGATAAAGATAATTTCGAATTCCATATTATTAGAATACTTACAAGGAATATACTCACACATTTTTATTGTCTATCTCCGTAATATCTTCTTACAAGATTAGGATTTTTTCTAATATGAACTTTTCCTGTTTCAGGATTTCTTAATTTATCAAATTCCCTTCTTGTTCTTAATTTAAGGTACCTTTCATTAGGTATGTCACTTCTTTTAAGTTCAGTAAAATCATCAAACTCAAAATCCTCCCAGTCTTCGGAATAAACGGGATTATTATTTTCATTCCAATAACCACTATCTGAATAGTATCTACCCCCATATGGATGTTCATCTACTGATGGGTCATACCAAGAGTATGTACCACTAAAATCGTTAGGATTCATATTTCTTTTATTTTCCATATCCCTTCTAATCATTCTTTCAAATTCATCATCTGATAAATCATCAAAATCTGACATAGGTAAGGTATTTTCTCTAATTACTCGTTTAACAATTCTTTGTAAATCTGATTCCGTTAATCTTACAATTCTCTTTTTCATAATATTCTATTTTAATTATAAATATATTAATAAAACAAAAAACCTCACCATTTCTGATGAGGTTTTCAAAATCCAAATACCTTTTATGACTATTCCCCATTTTTAATTTTATTAATTATAATATTTACATATTCATTCCATACATAATCTATTTCTTCATCTGTTAACCCATAAGTATTTCTGCAATAATTGGAGAATTTGGTGGGGAGAGGAAGGGATGTGAGAGGGGGAAGAGGGAGAGAAAAGAGAGAGAAGAAAGAGAAAGGATAATATATTATCTGTTCCCCATAATCAATTCTTGTATCTCTAACTAGAAACTCAACAACCTTATCTAAATATATTCTCTGATTATCTTCCATACTAATAAATATTTGAAATGAAAAAACCTCATCAAGAGGGGTCGGGGTGATTCGGACAATTCGGTCGTACAAAAGATTAACCTTCCCAATCAATATTGTCCCTTTTAACATTTCTATTAATATAAATTAAAAATGTTTACAAATGAAATTAATCTGAGACTTATTTAACTTAAACCATTCACCCCTAACCCTACATTCATTATATTTACGATGTAAAAATCCCTCAATATCATAATCCCATATCTTAACCATACTAATATCAGGTTCCTCAGACTGTAATGTTTTTTCCCTAAACTTAGGATTGTATGACTTACCTATCTTATATAAACCATTTCTTTTATTCTTAATTAGATAAGTTTTTTGTTCGACAACATCATTATTAATATTATCGGTACAATTATCGTCTAATTTATTTCTTAATGACATAATACACTTCTCATGTTCTTCTATTTCTGATATTATTTTTTTATGTTCCACATTAACATTAAGATATTCATCCATTTCCTTTTTTATCTCTAATAGTTTAACCCAATTAATTCTGATTACTCTTTTGGAAATAATGTTATCGTGTTCATCTTTTAATCTCGAAACTTTAGTATTAATAAAACCCTTTTTAGTTAAAACAGGTAAATTATTTTCTATTTGAGATTTCCCCCTAAACATATGTTCTGATATAATCTGGTTGGAATAGGTTATCTCTTCATTTTGTCTGGAATACTTAAGTAGTCTTTGAAGTATCATTGATTGAAATAACGTTATCGAATATTCTTTTTTTGAATTCATAGGTGATCTAACCCATTCTACTAAATCTAAATAATTTGGTATTTTTGAATACATGTAAATATATTTTTACAAATATAAACAAAATATTTGAAATAAAAAAATTCCTGGAAAATTTTTTAACACTTAACCCCTTTTACCAGAAATGGGTGTTGTTTCTGACGAAACTCATTTGAAGAAAACCACCTACATACAATAACATAGAATATTCTAAAATAACATCCCATATGTTATTCTGAAAAAAACCTTATTTGAAGATGGTACCCCCTTAACCCTCAACACTCCTTTTATATACCCTAACCTCATATCTATAATCCCTCTCCCACAATTCACTGTCTCCCACACCTATTAATTCCTTACCACTTTTACGTTCATATAAATTTAAACGTAGATAATTAAATAACTTCTGATAATCACTGTAGAATAACTCCTCCTTTAATATCGTATCCTCTTCACCTATACCATATAGAAATTTCTCATAAATACGAACCTGATATATACACACCATAATAAAAACACTTTAATTCTAAACTTAAAAATTTCCTGGAAAATTTTGAAGGGTATCCCCTTACTCACCAGAAATGGGTGTTGTTTTCTACAAAGATAAAAAACACTTTAATTCTAAACTTAAAAATTTCCTGAAAAATTCATGGACAACATCACCACCCCCCATTTCATCGAAACACCCCCAGAGGGAAGGGGGGTTATACGGGAGGGGGTATAGGGGGGGTCCCCATAGTAGGGGGTATTTATATATTTCTATATGGTACCCCCCCTATGTAACCTCATCAAGTTATATGTTATCTATGTATCTTTCATTAATACAAATATACGTATTATATTTTACAATATCAAATTTTTAGGGAATAAAAAAAAGGGATAAAGTTCGGACCTATAAAATAAAACCCTAATAATTATCCCTTTCTGTTTTTGTAAGAAGTATATAACTCTCAGATAAGATACTGTACCTTCTCACAGATTAGGTTTACATACCCAGTGTAAAGACTCTGATTTTTCTTTCACCTTTCTATCTCCTGTGGGTGGGGAGGGAGAGAGAGGGATATGTAACCTTCTATATCAAACAACTATAGAACAATAATACATATAATATATTATAAAGTCAATAGTTTATATCAAAAAACTTATTATTTTTTATATCATCTGATAAACCTGACCAAGGATAACCTGTTGGTCCATTAGAATAAACAACTGTATTATGTTTACCAACGAAGGTTACTTTTTTATTACCAACACTATTAATATACCTAGTGAAGTCCATATCTAATCTATTATGGTATCCATAAATTAATTGTTCCCAATAATCAGGTATCTCATAATATAATTGTTTACCCTTTTCATCTTGTATAATAAGTTCATAAAGTATTTTATTATCTCTTATTCTTTTTTCCCAACTAATGTCATTCGTATTAAATATCTTTGATAGTATCTCTTTCCATAGTTCCTCTGGTACCTCATTGTCTATTAAGAACCCCATATATGGTCTTCTAATCATATTAAGAATTCCATTAACATATCTTTGTTTGGGATCAGTATTTTCATTAATGGAATTTCTTGGTATATAATCTCTGATAAAACCATCAGAATTTTCATAATATATTAGATTTTTATTTTCATCAAATTCACTTTTTGACCAATATCCATTAGAATCTTCAGAATATATTAGATTATTATTTGAATCATATTCACTTTTTACCCAAAATCCATCAGAATCTTCATAATATATTTCATTATTATTTGAATCATATATTACATTATCACTTATAATAACCTCTTGATTAAATAATTTAGAGAATATCTCATCCCATAATTCTCTTGGTACCTCATTAACTCTTAAAAATTTAAAATATGGTGGTCTAATTATTCTACTAATTTCATTAACAAACCTTTGTTTAGGATCAATATCTTTATTTTCATTAATGGAATTTCTTGGTCTATAATCTCTGATAAAACCATCAGAATTTTCATAATATATTAGATTTTTATTTTCATCAAATTCACTTTTTGACCAATATCCTTCATAATCTTCATAATAGATTAAATTATTATTTGAATCATATTCTTGTTTTAACCAATTTCCAGTAGAATCTAATTGATATATTTTATTATTATTTTCATCATATTCTCTTTTTGACCAATATCCATTTGAATTTTCACGATAGATTAAATTATTATTTTCATCATATTCTCTTTTCTCCCAAAATCCATCAGAATTTTCATAATAGATTTTATTATTATTTTCATTATATTCTCTTTTTTCCCAATATCCATTTGACTTTTCCTGATATATTTCATTATTATTGGAATCGTATATTACATTATTACTATACGTTACTTTAGTATTGAATATATTAGATAATATATCTTCCCATAGTTCTCTTGGTACCTCATTAACTCTTAAAAATTTAAAATATGGTGGTCTAATTATTCTACTAATTTCATTAACAAACCTTTGTTTAGGATCAATATCTTTATTCTCTTTAATAATATTCTTTATGGTTATCTTCATTTTTCTTTAAATTATATTAATAAATATTTGTTTATGTCAAAAAAAATGTTTATCTTTATATTGTCAGTGGTTCGATACCGAGACGGGTCAGAGAAACAAGTTCTTCTCTAAGAGGGTAGACTCCGACCTGTCTTATATTTTCCTATATATAAAAAAAAGACCAACCGACCTCTGATCTCTTCATACTATCGTATATCTGATGTACGCCTGTTTCGAACTTAATCACCAACATAACAAAGGTAGTAATAATTTCTGACATATCCTAATTTTATGGGAAGATTTTTGAATTTTATATATAGTAGGAAAGAATATTTTCCTATGAAACGATTATTTATTAGTAATTTTATCTAATATAATATCTTTATACTGATTCCACACATATTTAACCTCATCTTCTGTTAACCCATATACATTCTTACAGTACTTTGAAAAGGAAGAGAAGATAGAGGAAAAAGGGAAAAAGAGAGAGAAAAGGAAGGTACGGTTGAAGGGGTAGAAAGGATATTGTATTTCTTCCTTATCATGATCTATCTTAGTATCTCTTACAATAAATTCAACAACCTTATCTAAATATATCTTCTGATTATTTTCCATTTTCTACTTTTTCTTTTATAATAGTTATAAATTCCCCCCAAATATATTTAATCTCATCTTCAGTTAACCCATATACATTCTTACAATACTTTGAAAAAGATTTGGAAATAAATTGTGTGAGGTAAAAAATATTAGGTGGAAGGATAAGGGATAGTTCACGATAGGAGGGTTTGTGGGGTGGAGAAAGATGAGAGAGATAAGGATATTGTATCCCTCTTTTATCATGGTCTATCTTTGTATCTCTAACAAGAAATTCTACTACCTTATCTAAATATGTATTCTGATTATCTTTCATCTTTAATTTTATTTTTTATAATACTTCTATATTGTTCCCACACATAATCTATTTCTTCGTAAGTTAATCCATATACATTCTTACAGTATTTTTCAAAACCAACAGAAGGTCCATAAGGTAAAGAACCAACGTAGTAATGTCTTTCTTCATAAGGTGTATATATTCTACCCATATCATAATCCATATTAGTATCTCTAACAAGAAACTCTATTACCTTATCTAAAAATATATTATTCTCCATTTTCTATTTTATCTTTTATAATATCTGTATAAGGTTTCCATACATATTCTATCTCTTTATCCGTTAACCCATATACATCTCTACAGTACTTTGAAAAAGATGTAGGGAAGTATACGCTGGGGGGGAAAGAAGAAAATCGGTTGAGTGTATGTGGGGGAGATGAGTAGGAGGAATAAGGAGTTAGTATTCTTTTTTGTTCATAATCCATCCTTGTATCTCTTACAAGAAACTCTACAACCTTATCTAAGTATTTCTGAATTTTATTTTCCATACTAATAAATATTAACTGGTGGTAAAAAGTGGTAAAGGTACAGTTTTATTTTAAATTATTTTACTAAAATATTGACTTTATCATATTTTTTTCGTATATTTGTATATAGATTTTTGAAAAATTTCAGAAAATTATAGAGGAAATTTAGGGACAACGCAATGTTATTTAACCTTTTCCTATTTAATCTTAATCAAATTCCCACTTTTTACCACTTTAAACATAGATTCTTCAAATAGTCCATTTTCAATGGGGCAAATAGATTTTCTTTTATAGTAATAGTTTTATAATTTAATTCTATGGGTTTCTTGTTACGAATAAGACACGATCTTTTTATATCTATGGTAGTATATAGATAGAGTATTAAAGTGTCTCAGATGGTCTTAATTTAGTCCATAAAAAAACCCCTATATTTCTATAGAGGTTTAATTAATTTTATATATGTACTATTAATTATTTTTCTCTAATTTATCTATTGTAGGTGGTTGTAAATTTAAACCTTTTTCTTTACATTGTTTATTAAATTGTTCTACCGCTTTATCGTACGCTTCTTTTTCTGATGAACCTTCTCCTCCCACAGATATAATAATTTCACCAGTAGATTTATTAGTTACTTTAATATCTATTCTATGAGAACCGAACATATTAAATTTTGTTCCACTTACTAAGTACTTTTCTTCTTGTTCTCTTAGTACTCTTTTAACTATACGTTGAATGTCACCTTCATTTAATTTAATTACTTTCATTTCTTTATGTGTTTCTATATAAATATATTCATTTGAAGTAATGTTTTTAGTATAGGGAGAATTATTATTTTCATTACGTTAATCATTATGATCGTGAGTTATGAATCATCATCCTTTTTGATTTTATGTTGTATAAAAAAACCCCCATATTTCTATAGAGGTTTATTTTTAAAATGTCAATTTATAAACCCTTCGATCGTCCGAAGGTCAAATCATCCCAACCCTTCTTGATCGATTAGAATTTTATATTCTGTATACATATCGGAAAACCATTCCTCCAACGTTCCTTTGTAGTTGGATCTATCCATATCCATTAATGATATCGATAAGAATACTCTACTTCTTTCTTTTATTATGTAATCAACGAATGTCATCTTTGTTTTGGTTTATTAATTCATATAGGTTAAAAGTTTCTGTTATTCCATCATCAAGTTTAACTTTTATGTAATGGTTGTATTGGTCTTTATAACCATAAACTTTTTCTGTTGTAACATCAGAAACTACGACTCCTGTTGTACATATACTTTTACCGTTTGTTTGATCATTAACAACCCATTCATCTATTGATACTCTTGTTTCTTTACTCATCTTTGTTTTGGTTTAATTACACATTACAAATATAATAATAATATTTTAATAAAACAAAAAAACCCCTATATTTCTATAGAGGTTTAAATATTTTTATTTGTGAACTATACCATATACCATAGTTCATCTTCCACATCTTTGTGAACTAATTTTGGGTTCTCATTGATAAGTTTTACTATTGACTTTAATTTTTCTTCCACAACCACATAGTCATCATCATTTGTAATGTGTGAATAATTCTTATCATAGATTATAGAATCATCAAAGTGTAATCCTTTTCCTGATACAATGTCAACATACTCTGAAGAGATTACTTCAGTAAGTAAGTTTTTCATTTTGGTTTCTTTATCAATTGACATCTGATAATTCTATATTTTATACTTTCTTCGTTAAAAAATACTTCCTATATAATCCCTCAAGTATACCATATAATGAAATCATTGGTAAAATGGAATCATCAATCTCTAAATACTTTTTAAAATACATTATTAACGCCCTTAATATGTCTTGTTCGAATAATTTACGAAACTCCATATATTTTTCCTTTGGGTTCATCGTATGGTAATGAGATACCGATAAACCATAAATCAAAGGTATGTCATTTATATGGATGAATGTCCCACCTCTTTCTTTTACAATCTCAACAGATTTTAATATTTGTTCCACAACAGTTAATAATAACTTTTTTTCGGCTTCCTTTAAATTAAAACCATCTACAAAGGATGTAAAACTTTTGAGTTCATTTGGATCGAAGAATTCATTTAAAATATTCTCCTCCTTTAATATTCTTCTTATGGTTGATTTCATATAATATAAATATATGGTTTATCTTATTTGTTTAATTCCCTTATGGATTTTGACTATTACCAACAACAGGTGTTTCACCTTACCCTCATCCATTGTTGTGATTCCCTTACGGATTGTGATCATTACCAAATGTTCCAACAAATGGACTTGTTGGTTGGTGGTTGTGATTCCCTTACGGATTGTGATCATTACCAACCACGTAGTGTTCGTGTGTCATGTCATAAAAGTTGTGATTCCCTTACGGATTGTGATTATTACCAACTTCTCCTTCTATACTCTCTCGAATGTCTATGTTGTAATTCCCTTATGGAATGTGACTATTACCAAATGTATCCATTTATACAGGATTAAGAATATCGTTGTGATTCCCTTACGGACTGTGACCATTACCAACAATACGATAAAACTAACTGGAAAAAGCACTGTTGTGATTCCCTTACGGACTGTGACTATTACCAACGAGAGTTGGATTGACTTTTACGCCAAAGAGTTGTGATTCCCTTACGGACTGTGACTATTACCAACATATTAAAATTCGACCCAAATCAACTATTAGTTGTGATTCCCTTATGGATTGTGATCATTACCAACAATTTTAAAAACGAAGGATATTTCCGTAGAGTTGTGATTCCCTTATGGATTGTGACTATTACCAACGGAACTCCATTACTTGATTTTTAATTTATTGTTGTGATTCCCTTACGGATTGTAACTATTACCAACCTCTTTTTCTCCAATTCTACAATCCCATCGTTGTGATTCCCTTACGGATTGTGACTATTACCAACTCTACCAATGGATGTATTAATAATAGACCAGTTGTGATTCCCTTACGGATTGTGACTATTACCAACCAAACCTCATTTTATTTATATGGATGAAGGTTGTGATTCCCTTACGGATTGTGACTATTACCAACAGTTAACAGGAATGATACGAATAAGAGATTGTTGTGATTCCCTTATGGATTGTAACTATTACCAACAATATGAGTCAAAAGCCATGTTAACCTTAAGTTGTGATTCCCTTACGGAAAAAATATTTCAAAGAACAAATTAATTTTATCTATAGAATCTATGGTTTTCAGTTTTGTAAATTGTACCAAAACCAGATCCTGTAGATTGTCCAATACCGATATTATATAATAATTCGGCAACTTTCTTATTTGTGTGAACGCTTATATGACATGCATTCGCAACATTTTTTACATTTTTTACTATAACCTTTCTTACTTTCCTACTATTACAATTAGGTATCTTAATATCGAAATCAGTTAAGTCTAAACTACTATCTATCTTATTTAATTTATTCATTAAATAACTTTTCACTGTACCCTCAAATCCATCATCATCTAATGTTATAAAATTATATTTTGTTTTAGATGAATAATTTTTTATGATAAAAGGTGATAGGGTATAAAAATGATTCCACCCATTATAGAACTTTTCCTCAATGTGATCCAAACCTAAATAGGTAATACCATATCCAAACTGAGTGTTACTAAATAACCCCATTATTAATTTGTTGAGGAATTCCATATCTTGTGATGTCACAACAATATATCCACCATCCGTAAATGAAACCTCATCAGTACCCTCAATTAACTTCACACCCTTTAATGAAGATACAGAATAGTTATTCTTACTATCATGATATATATTATTTTTACCTAAACACTTATGTATATAACTGTTTACTATGTTTTGATTATGTTTAGGTAATGTTTTGTCTGTTGGACTTAGATTTATTTTTATTCTCATTGTTTAATGTGTTTCTGTTGAAATTTCTCTAATAGGTGTATAACTATCTGTGTCATATATATCAGTTTCGTGTACTATACCCACAATCCTCGCAAACCCACCATCTAAAATGTTTGCAACATTCGTTTGTATCTTATGGATTTGATTATCATCAATGGGGATATACATATCACCATATAATACAGAAACCTTATCTACACCCTTATTAACCGTCTCATAATTATATTTTTTTGTTTTGGTTAAATAGTTTAAATCATAAGATTCGTCTTTTAGGAAATCCACCAACATTTTCTTTTTACATTGTATTAAATATGAAACAATATTTTCCATCTCAGTAGGATATTGGTTATAAACCCCTAAAAGTTCCATAAATGGTCTTTCTTTTGGGTTATAACCCAAAATTATAGACATTTCATTTAAAAATATATCAGATAATTCATTACCCAAAAATCTGAGTATTTTGTACCACTCAATAGTTTTCATATTGGTTCTAGATCTGAAATGTCCCTTCTCTATGTTAATAGTTTCTTCTAAATAACAAAGTGTACTATCTTTCGCAGACTTATTTTGTTTTGGACTATCTATTTTGAGGTATCCATCTAACGCCATATTATATATGTTGTTATTTTTTTTATATGGTACCGATCTAAATGAAGGGATAGGTCTCTCACCAAACATAACATGTAACATATTAGATATCTGATTGGGTGTTATAGGTTCTATGAAATTACGATTATCATAGTTTTTCCTAAAATCATTAGAACCTTTAAACTTACCCTTCTTATCCTTAATTACTGTATATATCCTATCCTTAGTCCTACTATTCTTTTTGAAAAGTTTGGCGTTTTCAAAAACGATATGTAAAAACTTTCTAGACATTTTCAATAATTTCTTTTCGTTCAGTTAAAGCTTCTTCCTCTTCAACATACTCATAAAAATCCTCAACATCAAAATCTAAAGAATCAATATCTGATACATTGTTGATATCTATCCAACCATTTTGATTTTCATATGTATCAATAAGTGGAGAATTAACTAATTTAATTCTTAACTTACTGATGTTTGCGTATGAAGTATTTCTCATTATAGAGATGTCTGAAATTCTTTTCAATACCTCTTTAACTAAAAACAAAACATTCTCATTGTTTAACTTTAAACCATATTCTGAAATATTGACTGAAGAGGACTTAAGTTTATAGTAACCCAATTCAGAATCAAAATTAGGTAATGTATTTTCCAAAACTTTATTTAAGATGTCTATGTTGTCTGAATTGAACTCGTATCTATCAAATACTGTATCGCAACTCATAAACTGTAAGTTCTGTAGGTTTATATTACCTTTACCAGAATATGTCATCTCACCCACAGTTTCCACATTTCTTAATGTTGTGTCACCTTTGTCTGAATCACTATTAACTATTTTTTCACCACTTCTAACACCAATCTCTAAATGTGAAACTGAATTGTTTGTTTGTATCGCTGGTGTTATAGTTAAAGGACTTTTTCTTTTTAATGTTTCATTTTTACCTGCAAACATATAACCCCTTATCAAACCTTGTACACTACCAATAAAACTATTCAGTAAGAATGGGTGGTGTGATATGGATGGGTTAGTAGAAATCGCATCATTTCTAAAAATACTATTCCTCAAACAGTCTGAAGAGATTTTAATTTTATAATCTAACTCACCGTTTTCATTTCTGTAGATATGTTTTTTACTATAGTTAACATTGTTATGGATACTAACTAAATTGTTTTTATTACCATTTTTACTTTCACGATTCCAAATAAACTTTTGATCGTTAGAATCATAATTTACTACACCTACACCTTCTAATTCAAATTCGAAGATTACATTTTTAATTTTACTCATAATTTTTAATTTACATTTATTAACCCTAATTCTTCATTATATTGTAAGTCATATCTAATATAGGGCGTATTAGATTTCTTACCATATCTTCTGACTCCATCTAAAGTGATTCGTTTATTATTTATTATCTCCGTATAATCGAAATCACTATTATTAGAATCCATTATTTTCTTCATAGTATTTTTCATTCTTCTTAGAATGTTACCTTCCTCATTAAATTGTTGATCAATATTTCTAATCAACTTCTCATTGAAAGGCCCAACCCATTCCTCACTATCCATTCTTTTTACAATAAAAAATATTTCGTTACTACTACTTCTTAATTTATTAGAACCCGCAGTCTTTACTGATTTATCATATGTGTCATTGAAGAATTTAATCGGATATATATTACTTAACTTTGTAAGACTATTGGTGTGTATATTTTCTACATACCTTTTAATTCTAACACTATTATCGTTAGAGAATTTATTGTATAAAACATAAATTTCATCTAAAGTCAATTGTCTATCAGATAAATTATCTTCTATATATTCATACCACAAATTATTTAAGTCTTTGTTGTATAATTGTTCTATTATTTTATTATTAGAATATGTCTCACTATCTCTCTTCTCTTTTGGTTTATATATTGTAATAGTAGAAGTGTTTTCATAATCACCGAACCTATCACATCTACCTATACGTTGCATTGTAGATTCTGGTGATAACACATCCTCAACCAAATGATTAAATGAAACATCAACCGATGCTTGTATCATATGTGTACCAACAATGTTATCCATTGAGTCACTCCTATCACTTTCTTTACCATAATTAGATAAAAGATTTTCTAACTTACTTACCTTTACATCGTCTAAGAAGTTACTATGTAGTAGATCAGAATATTCACCACTAACCATTTCATTTTGACTATTAGAGATAGTATTTTTTATAACCAATGTATTACTATTACCATCGATAATAGGTTTATTCTGACTTATTTTAATATCATATCTTTTGTTATGTATTGCTGGATAATGTTCTTCTTTATTAGGTAACACCTTACATTTTTTAGTGAGTGTTTCCCATAAGTTATAAACTGGTATTGGTGTTGCAGAAAGAAGAAGTGTTTTGGATTCTGTGAATCTATGTCTTACCCTCATAATATTTATAAACAAAGCAAAATACGGATCACTACTTATTAATTCGTGAAACTCATCAAATATTACCGTACAACCAACTACAAGTGTTGATATATGCATCAAATTATTTTTATAGGTAGGACTTAAAAAATTGTCTATATTAGTTATTATAATATTAGAACCATAAATTTCATCTTCAGAATTTGTCTTCTTAATTTCACCAGATAAGACTAACTGTACTGAAGTATTAACATTTACATTATTCAGTTCTTTATTAACCGAATCATATAAAGAATACGCAATTGTATTTCTAGGGACAACCCAAATAACCTTTTCTTTATGTTTTAATGACCATAACACACCAATCAGAGTCTTACCCGACCCTGCAGGACTTTTAACCACAGTTGTTTGTTCTATATCACTAACTATAGATTTCTGTCTTTCGAAACGTTCACCTGTATTATCATACTTTGTATTAGTAACATTTATTTCTTGATTCATATTAAAATAAGAATCTATAATTGTACCATCTACATTATCAATAGATGTATAATCAGAACCTAACCTATCTGCAGTCACTAAAATTGATCTCAATGCAGACAATATTGGTAATGATCTACCTATGTTTGTGTCATTAGGATAATATTGTGGTGTGGGTATAGGGTAGTTATCGCTATATTGTGAAACATTTTCTTCTCCAACGACATTAATTAGATAAGTAATCATATTATTAAGTGACACCTCATCTATAGAATTTAATATAGTTACACTATTATCATTTCCCTGCTCATTAGTTATTCCATGATGCCAATAAACAATATTAATAATGATTTCTTTGTCTTTGAAATTGTCTGATAGGTAGGTAGTTAAAAATGCCCAACCTATTTCATTATGAGAATACTTATTATTGGGTTTTTTAATAACACCATTTAAAAAGTTCTGAAAAGATGATGTTAACTTACCTATGTCATGTAAATATGAGGAGTAAAATAATATTCTTAATTCCCTCTCATCACCACTAGTAAATAATTTATCATATAATAACTTACTATAATGGTTAGTTATTTCAGAGTGATTTTTTAATGTAACATCATTCTTTGCTAGAAAATTGTTAGAAGTGTCTAATGACTCAATTATAAAGTCTTCCATATATGTATAAATTATATTTACACAAATATAAAGAAAAAATTTTATAAAGACAAATTAAAAAGGTATTTTATTTTTTGTAGATAATATCCTCTAATTTACTTTTAGAAGTTTTTATGATCTCACCCTGATTATAAGGTCTAAGTTGTGACATTTGTTTTGCAGTAGAACTAGAATATCTATTTTCATTCTCAAACCATTGTCCATCCTTAAAAACAAATATCGGATACCAATTATATGAATATACTACATAGACATCCTTTACATAATTTGCGTGCGTATTACTACCTTTAAATGGTATTTTATTTTGAACTAATTCTCTACCACGATTGTTTGAGGTTGGTATTCTTTTCTTT
>Ga0208645_1001913_pt1 | contig 17332 bp, 28 predicted proteins | sample VirMetDEL_Sep_01_FD_184519 | JGI IMG/M metagenome (GOLD analysis project Ga0208645, IMG submission 184519) | Aqueous microbial communities from the Delaware River and Bay under freshwater to marine salinity gradient to study organic matter... | ecosystem: Environmental > Aquatic > Marine >... | reverse complement strand
AAATCGAAAAATGGGAATGGGACGATATCAAAAGTCAAGTTACTCGTCTTGAAACACAACTTATAGACCAAGACCAAGACTTAAATGTAGTTAGAGAAATACAAACTAGACTTGCGTGGATAGAAGCGAACTGTTGTAGATAATGAAAGATTTATTAATGAAAGACAAAGTAATACTTACTTGCACTATTGGATTATTTGTTTTACTAGGTGTCATAGTTGTAGGAGATTTCTACATATCACTTAAAGAAAATAAAGGACCAGACGCAAGTGTTATTGAATTACTACAAATGTCTATTACAGGAATAGTAGGTATTGTCGCAGGTTATATATCTGGCGATAAAAACAAAAAAAATTGCAACTGTAATGGCTAAAAAACTAACTAATTGGCAAAAAGTCAAAACTATTTTTTGGCGTATGATTGCTACATTTGCAGCGAATGGATTAGCTGTTGTGGGTGCTGGAAGCATTATTGGTATTGAAATACTCGATGCGATAATCTTGGCTGGTACACTAGGGGTAGTTAAGGTTGCAGAAGACCTATCAAGAGCTTTTCTTGATGATGGTGTTCTAACACTTGATGAAATTAATCAAGCCTTTTCAAAGATTGACAGAACGAAGAAGTAATTATGTGTTTAGTAACTAAAAAAAATGATGGTTCATTTGTACAAATTTGCAATTGCGAACATGGAAGTGAACATTGTGAGGTTAACAACTAATGTCTGATAATAAATTCAAAGATGGTAATGGTTTTACAAATAAGGATATGTTAATAATGATATTAGATGGGCAAGAAAAAATAAACGACAGAATAGATAGTCTTCACGAAAAAGTAAATTCAAAGGTTTCAAGAGCCGAATTAAGTGGATGGGTAGTAGCAGTAGCTTCATTAGCTGTTGTGGTACAAGCATTAATGTAAAATGTATAGTTTAGAATATGAAGGGATGATATTTTTAGCTGGTGTAGCTTTCTCTTTTATAGTATCTCTCTTAATAAATCTATCTAGCAAAATTAAATTAAGCAAAAAAACTTTAGAAATACAAGAATTAACCGAAAAAATTGAGCAACTTCAACACGATTTAGACTTAGAACATGATGAGAAGATACAATTATTAGTAATAAACGCTAAATTAAAGGCTCAAAATGACAATAAGTAACCTTACTGGACCAGATTTAGAACCTTGTCCACAATGCAAAGATTATTATTACAAAATGCCAAGTATGGATATATGTTCTCGTTGTAAGCTATCAAATAAATACAAACTAACAGAATAATCATCATTAGACATACATCTCTCCCATTACTATATAGGGGAAAACTTTTAGAGCAGCATTTCTCCCATTCACATACATAACTCTACATAAATTTATTAAGTCTTAAAAGATTTATTAAGGAAACTAAATGCTCATCACTATTACTAGAACAAATGTTCGATATAAGGAGTATATGAAGGGGTGAGTGAAGGGTACTATATATAGTGTCTAATTGGTAAAACAGGAAAACCAGACAAATTTGTGTGAGGAAGCAAGCTAATCGCCATAAGATATCTGGAACTTAATAGGCTCTCCACCTTCTCCTGAGAGTTCCAAACTACTGCGTTTACCCCATTTCTTAGGGAAAGAGCGTTCAAGCCACCAAGCACTTGCTTGCCAAACGCCATTATCACTAGCTCTACGAATGTTTCGTATGTGTGCACCCTCGGCCTCGGCACGAGCTTTTTTTACTGCCTCCGAAAACTCTTGAAACATATTAACAATTTCTATATCATCTGAAACAACCAATGAATCTGGGCTTTCTTCACCAGTACCAAGTATCTTATCATCTGCTTTTTCGGTCTCTTTATCGCCTTTCTTCATCCACTCGTAGTAAGTAGAGGGAGAAATACCAACCATAGTTGCAGCATCCTCTTGGTAATAGCCCATTTTAAGCCAATTACTTATCTCTTCTATAAGTTCGTAAGTTAATTTAGTAGGTCTAGCCATAATATAAGGCAATTTTAACCTAAAATTAAAGGAAATAAGGGATTACTGTCGAATTGGTAAAACTCGAAAACCAGAGATTTTTGTGCACGACCCTAAGTGTAATGTTAATTTGTTTTAGCGATTTTGAGGGTACCCCCCTTAATGCTGACAGTTAATTTACGCAGTGTATACACAAGGTATATACTTATAACAATTACCTTAAGGAGGTAACTTATGTTGCTAACTGCAACTCAACTGTTGTTAGACAGTATAATCACTAACACATCAGTAGCGTTCAGCTACACCAACGATATTATGCTTAAGCTAATATCACTTGGTGCTACTGGACACCACTCAAATGGTACTACTTATGACATCAATGTTGATGGTATAAGAGTCACCTATGATGACAACTCTATGCAGTGGTTCATCAGCTGTGAGTGTAAATCTACTTCTTACTTCTCATCTGGAGGTAACTTCATGGAAGAAGATAAGAATGCAGAACTTGCAGAAAGGTGGGGTCGAAAGTCCAAAGCCGTTATCGAGGTTATGGAGCGTAGACTTGCTGATTTAGAAGCTAAGGTTGAGGAATTAACACCTGAACCTGAAACTTCTCTTGAGGATATGTACTTCTAGTACACCTCACCACTACCTTACCCCTTGGGTAGTGGAGAACTTACTAAGTAGGTTGTCCACTATCCAAGTGATAGTAGAAAGGAGACTGTATGACACAGTCAGACCCAATTTATGGGGTAATTGCTATGTCATTTCTGTTTGGCTTAGGGTTAACACTCTTAGCTGGATGGGTATGGCTATATGCAACTGAATGGCTAATGGCAAAGTTCAATGTATCTGACCCATTAGACAAACACTACAAGAACTTGTTCTAGTAGATAAATCAAGCTCATCTTAACAGGTGGGCTTGGACTTATCTATTATAGATAAGAACATAAAAGGAGATAATATGGCTAAATCAGCCGATAAATACCATATCTTCACACACAGAATACAGTGTGAAGATTGTGGTCGTTATATCAACAATAGAAAAGCTGATATGACACACACTTGCTCTAAATAAGAGTGAGTCCCTACTTCGGTAGGGGAGAGTGTATAGGAGTACACTGTCCTCTACTGAATAGGTCAGTAGAATAACTTATTACTAAGGAGGTAATATGAGCCCTAAATGGGTAAAGGAATTGTTCACCTTAAACAAAGAACTAACAGTCGGTGAGACTGACAGCGTGGGTACTATACTTAACGCCTATAACAATGTTGTCGCACTGCTAATAAATACTCAGTCAACTGAGGATTATGGTGGTCGCTTCAAGTTTAAAGGTGGTAGGTGGTTCCTGTTTGTATTTGATGAGAACACTGTCAACTATCAGTGGTTTCAAACTTACAATAAAGGACAAGTATCATACACTGCTGATACCATGTATGGCATCTCTAGGTATCTCGTACATAGGGAATGGACCACCAAGGAGGATGATAATGAAGTTCATTACTGTTCTACTGGTGACATTCCTTTATGGGAGACAGCTAGATGTGTAACTCAATCAGAGTTAGACAGGCTACTTACATACAGTAAGGAAGTCAAAGCCATGGAATATGGGGATTATTGTAATCTAACTTACAATGATAACGAAGATTCCGAATGGTTTTCAGATGTCAAGTCTCTATCTGTGGTCACAGACTTACATACCAATCCTGATTGGGCTAAGTTTAGAACACAGGAGCTTTTTTAAGCTCGACTGGCACCACTACTTAGGTAGTGGAGAATGTATTTTTCATCTCCTTTTAGTACATTGTCCAGTACCTAAGGGGTGTTCTTAACACCTTCTAGGTCGATGGGAGTGGAATCCAGAAGGTCTATTCTCATTATCAGTAATGCAAGTTTGACTTACTGATAGAAATAAACTAACAACCAAAGGAGAGGCTATGCCAAAAATACCATGGGTAGTTCGTTGCACCAGCTGTGACAAACTACACACAGTACCAATAAAGCCAGGCAAGATGTTCTTATGTGCACCTTGTACATCTGGCTTGAGTTATATCAATGCTATGTATGGAAACATGGGATTGGTAGACCCAATGGCTGAAGATACTAAAGTAAATCCAAATGGTGGATTTGTTGGTATCAACGACTAACAGCTCGGAGCCTATGTAACAGTAGGCTCTAGGGTGTTAGTAATCCGACTAACCGATATAAGAAAGAAAGGAAAGGTATGTCAAAAATTGACCAAGGGAAATTCCCTAAAAAGTCTGCACTCGACAACTTACGAAGTCGTATGTGTAGTACTTTAGTCAAGGCTCTTGTCAACCAACAAGCACATAAACTTGCTAGTGGTTCAAGTGAGACATTTGCTGTCGATGGTGTAACTCTAAAGTTTGCCGATGGCACTAATGTCTTCGTTCAGAACTTCTGGAAAGGCAATTATGCTGAGCTTGGTTGTTTCATAGAGGATTTCTTCACGATGTGTAGACAAACTCATGATGAATGCTCACATGAAAAAAGAGCCGATGGCATAGTTACCATATAAGCTAACAGCTAGAGCCCATCAGAAATGGTGGGCTCAATGGTGTTAGTACCTGCCTAACCCAAATACTAACAACGCAGGAAAAGGAGATGCATTGAAGAATGCCTTGAAAGGTTCTGTAGCAACCTTACCAAAACATGCTACAAGCAGAGAAGAGAGAAAACTTCTCGAAAAGAAAGCAAGAGATAAAGCACTAGCTGAGTCTCTTAAAACTAAAAAGACAGTAGACAGACTTCTATCTAAAAGTAGAAGAAATGTCAAGACTGTAAATGGTTATAAAGAAAAAGCAATGGCTTCATCAGGTAATGGTGCTGACATTGTGCTATCTGTTGACACTATAGAAAAAGCAGTTAAAGATGTTGGTATCTTTAGCGTTGCTGATGCTTTAAAATTCAGCAAATTTGTGAAGTATAACTACTCACAATATAGAGCTTAATCTATCGGAGCCCATTGTAATGGTGGGCTCTAGTAGGTTAGGAAAGTCCTAATCTAAGAAATGAAAGGAGAGTATGAACACTATCATACTTTACAAAATTATATTCATTGCTGACAAATATGAAGATGGTGGTCTTGTTAGACACCAACAATTCCTAGGCGTCAAAGAGCAAGCTAATATATGGATAAAAAGCAGAGCATTAGAGGAATTTGATGCAGACTGTGCAAAATCTTTATATGCTTCTCTTGATGATTATAAATTGAGAGGTACCTATATACAAGCAAATCAGGATAATCCTGATGAGTATTATATGGTAGAAGAGATACAACTTAAGAAATCAGAACTATTAAGAGAAATCTTTAATGGTTCTAATGATGACTTAGAGAAAATGTATCGAGAAATACTTAGAGATGTAGGTGAGTGCTATGGCAGTCAGAATGACATTGTTATTCATGAAGTCATGAACACACTTATAGACTCTTTAGAGAAAGGAAAGTATGAGCCAATCACATCCTAGAAGTACTCAGACTTCTGGTGTGCACACTCGTAGTGCTACTTTTGCTTTACAAGTTTTAAACTTAATAGAGTATCAAGTACTAGAGCTTATTGATGACAGAACACAAGGTGGTGAACAACAAGCAAACTTATTATGCTTGTTTCAATCTTGTACTTCTCGATTTAATGACATCGAGTGGTCATGGGATTCCTATAGAGACACAGGCAAATTCTATTTTTATATAGATAATTGTGGTTGTAACCCTTATATCGAATCTGGTGATGGTATGCCGACAGACCACGAGTTAGATATTTATCTTATGTCAGATGAATTTGACTTAGGTACTGAAGAAACTGGGTTCATGGCAGGTAACATTCATGCATTATTTATAGTGCTTGAAGAGTTACTTAATCCTGAAACATAAAGGCGACTGGTGGGTGTAATGCCCACCACAGCCTAGAGTAAATACCTGAATGGGTGTTTATTGTAGGCTGTTTGCTTTCTTTCAGGCATTCAGCTACCATAAACTAACAGAAAGAGGAGGTAATTAAATTGAAAGAAATTAATTGGCAAGACCTAAAGTCTTTCCTAACTGCATTAGCAGTAGGTGACTTTGTTTCTGCCGCCAAAATCATGGATGACAATCCATTAGCTAGTGAGCTATGGCATCCTAGTGTTGATGATGATACCCAAACATTCCAGTTTGGTGACATATCATTAAACACTAAGGACCACCCATACTTACCTACAACGCTGAACAACTTGGTTAGCGAAGTGCAAGTGCATTTCAACAACACAAGAAGTGACAGCCCTGCAACTATGGCCAGAGGTAACCAAAACAATTGGTTTGGCTTACACGCCAATAGTGAGCACAGGTATGTAAGGTATGCCGAAGATGATAGAACAGGTACTCAGTATTTTACTGGTGACCCTTCTGATTTTGAGCGTTATGAATGGCTAACTGAAACTGATGATGTACTTAGTAGAGAGGATTTGCTCAAGCGTAAGTTTGAAGCTAACCTTTATACTTTCTTCATCAAGAGGTTCTACAAAATACTAGCTACTAACACTGAGTTTGACTTAGTTAGATTAGTAGATAGAGATGCGAACGCAGATGCCTTTCATGAGGCGTTGCTCCTAGGTAAGTTCAATGAACAAGTTGATTACTATGACATGGTTACATCTGTTATGGATGTACAAGGAATGTATGAACTGTTACGAAATACTGACAGTGAAACATGCCAATTATCATGGTATTCAGACTGGTATAACGATTGGACTGAACAGTACAACGATTATGCACAAAATAGTTGGCTCGATATGAAAGAGCACTTAACTATGTGTACTAATGCTGTTGACAAGATAATGGATAATACCAAATTCGGCATTGAGACTTGGCAAGATATGGAAAGTGCATACAAATCTTTCCAAATCAGAATCAAGTTTAATCTCGATGGTAACTGGTATCAATTTATATCTATACATGCAGACAATGACATGGATGTTAATGTTCGTACATTAGCACAAGTCAAGTATGCAAAGAATATAAAACAACTTGTACCTAAGTCATATCATGATGGCGTTGCAACCAAGACACTATGTCCTGTTTGTGATGGTGTGGTTGGCAGACATAATGAAACACTGCCATTCTATGACCCTCGTAGAATGAACAGAGTTCTAAGAACATGTTTCGATTGTGTAAATCACCTATCTGTTGGATACTCTCTTAAGTTGAAAGCGTTCTTTTCGACCATTCAAAATGGTTATGCAAAGGCAAGTCTTTCACCTGAGAAGAGAATACAGTTGTGGGAGAGCTTTACTTTACAAATACAGCGTAACATTAAGAAGAATGAAACATTATATGATTTCTTCCTAGGTGTTGAACATCAGTTGTATGAAGTAAGGTTTATTCCTGACATCTATTTCTATGACTACAGTCATGAATTAGACTGGCACTTGTTCTTGTTGGAAGATGATAACTACAATATCATCAAATCAAGTTCAGCCAATCATGGACCTACAACTACACATGAAGATGCAGTGCAGAAGTCTTTCTTTAGAGAGAGACCTGCTATGCCAATGGGTATGGAATTAGAAATACAATATCGTGATGATGACCATCATAAGCATCAACATTATATTGAAAATCTAATTATCCCTCTACATAGGAAATTTCCTTATGAGAGACCCACATTAGGACAACGACAACAGTTAGCAATTGGTTCTCGTGACAGTTCAATTGGTTACACAGGTGTTGAGTTCAAATTTAATATTATGAGCTCACCATTTGTCAATGACTTACCAGAAGAGTTCTGGGAAACACTTAAGACTGAGTGGAGAGGTTATCACGCTAAGAAGTGTGGTATACACATCTCTACTTCTAAGTCTGCATTGAATAGACCAGAGAGCTTTCTTATGCTCACTTATCACAACAACCATGTTAGAAAATACCATAATCTATCTGAGGATTTGTTTACTCATAACATTATGGGCGATGTTTTCCAACGAGTTGATGTACCTGACTATGCTGAATGGCATGAGGTTAAGTGGGAACGAGACCTTGATAGAGCTGACTTTATAACTGCTCGTGACTTTAGGTATGCATCATATCTAAAATCTGTCACATCAAATAGGCAATCAGTTAGTAGAGGTAACTTTATTAACTTTGCTAATGCTGAGAATGACAGGTTAGAGTTCAGAGCATTTGCATCTGCTACCTTAAAGGATAGAGTACTTAAGAACTTTGAGTACATAGATGCAATGTATAACTATGTAAGACACTTAGCTGATGGATTATCAGATGACTTAAGTTATCTATATGACATCAGTAGAGATGACTTAGATAGGTTGCATACAATACTGGATGATGAACTTGGTTTCTATTTCTGGTTAGATAAAACTGGTGGCTTTAGACACTACAAAAATCTAGCTGCACATTTAGAAAGACATAACATTGACAAACATATGTCAAATTATGTAGGTGATATTCCAGATGCTTTACAGGATTTATTTCCAGTAAATAGCTAATTTGCAATATAGACTGCACCCTTGTATAATATATATGAGGGTGTAGATGTATATTGTGAGAACAGTATACAATTACACAAATACCAAATAGAAAAGAAAGAAGGAGGTAAAAATTGTGTATTATCGCTCGAGTTCCTAGGAACTCAAAACTAACAAGAGCACAACTATCTGCTATGTGGGATAACAATCCCCATGGTGGTGGAATAGCTTACATTGATGGTGAGGAAGTCAAAGTGTTTAAATCACTTAAGAAATCCGAGTTCATTAATGCATATTTCAACATTGCTAAAGATTTTGGCAATAGAGATATGTTAGTCCATACCAGAATCAAAACACATGGAGACATTTGTATTGATAATGTACACCCATTCCAAGTGAATGAGAATACATTTATGGCACACAATGGAACTATTGATGAAGCTACACCACCAGTTAAGTTCTCTGAGAAATCAGATACTAACTGGTTTGTTGAGCACTTTATGTCACACTTTGATGTAACTGGTCTTGATGACCCTCACTTTATCGACATGCTCGGTAACTTTATAGGTGGTGGTCCTATGGACAAACATCTATGGTATGGCAACAAGTTAGTCTTCTTAACTGCTGACAAGCGAACAAAGAAAGATAGCTATGTTGTCAATGCTCACTTAGGTGAGACACCACAAGGTGGCATTTGGTTCAGTAATGGTAGCTATGAGGCTAAGACTGTAAAGACTTGGACTAGTAAAAAGTCCAAGTCAAAGTCACCTCAGACTACTATCCATCAACCACCAATCTTCAATCCAATTGATGATGACTGGTATATGGATGATGCTTGTTACATTAACGAGATGGCTGACTATGAAACAGCATCTGAGATAAGTTACATGCAATCATACTGGACTGAAGAATACAATGAGTTTCTTGAGTTAGGTCTACAAACTCTTAAAGAGATTGAAGATGCTTATCAAGTTACTTGTGTTGACCATGATGGTTATATATGCCTTGATTGTTCTGAGAAAGTATCTGCTACTCAGTACAAGTGCACCAAGGACTGTATGGCTCTTACTGCAAGAGAGATATGGCTCAAGGAAAATGCACCAAGCATAATTAAGTCTAAGACTTCTAAGACTAAGAAGTAATAGCTGTTGTACCCTCTGTAATGGAGGGTGCACAGATATGTATCTTAACTGGTATGTATCTGTGCACTGTTACACAGCAGTTGCAATTACTAATAACAATACCAAAGGAGGTATAAATTGTGTAGAGACTGTAGGACAGTCGATGGACAACAGTTTGGCTATTATCATAGACAAGCTATTAGTTTCATGGACTATTCCGAAAAACTCGGTAAATTCATAACAACTGAACCTATTCAAGGTTCTAGTTTCCAACCAGAGGAAGTATCTATTGATGTTCCAATGGGTATGGAGCTAGAGGTTGAATTTCATGATGATTATGATGATGAGGGTAAAGAAGCTGAAGGAGAAGATTCAATCGACAACTTGCATGACAACATGCCATGTCAGATTGGTTCTAAACATCAGCCCATCATTCGTAAAGAAGATGGTTCCTTGGAAAATGGTACTGAGTATGTAACTCAACCTATGACTCTTAGAGCTCATAAGAAAGTTCCATACTCAAACATTGCAGACTTTGGATTTAGAGGGTATTACCCATCTAGTACTGGTCTCCATATCCATTTACCGAAATCCTACTTTAGCCATAGACAGCTATTTCTAATGCTTATGTTACATAGGGATTTAGCTATAGATGTTGATTTATTGGACTTCGTTGCGAAACGAGGAGAAAATAGTTGGGCTAAAAGAAGGTTCCAGTATCCACTATATGACTATTCAATGCCAATGGTAAAGGGTGGTCAAATAACTAAGTTAGCACATTATAGACATGCTAATGATAGTGAGGGTGTTGGAAGGTATTCCTTTATCAACTTAGTACCAGGACCTACTATTGAGCTAAGATACTTTAAGTCTAACTTAAAGCAAGATAGCTTGATGGCTAGGTTGGAATATGTAAAAGCAATTTACAATTTCACTAAGTTATTATCATTTCATCCATTACAATCAGTTATTGACTTTTCAACTAACTATGGTTTAGTTGACTTGTTTGTAGTTATTACTCACATGTGGGAGGATAAGTATCCACTACTTGCTAGTAGACTACATAATAACGCTTGGGGTTCAGATAAAACTGCAACAAAGACTAACAAGTCTTATGCAGACATGGTTATGGATACCGAATCAAAACTATATATACCAACAACCAAGGAGGTAAAATAAATGGAAAGTTTAATACTTATTCCATTACTCTTTGTTGGCTATATGGTCTTCCAAATTAAAGACCTTATCGATGAGGGCACAGGTCCTAAAGATAAGTCTTACGATGAGGTTGACATATGGAACTACCTCGATAACGAGGATAATTCCTAAGCCATCATTGGTACAGCTAGCTTAGTTGCTAGCTGACTGTGTATCTAACTGGTACATAGTCAAGTAGCAACTAACAATTGTTACAGTATTTCGAGGTCGTGCTCTATTGGGATGGGGGTGGAATCCATTCCGTATATCCAGTTTCACCGACATTTACCTATGACCCTCTCCCCCTTTTCCCATTCATTTCGTTTTGATTAATGATTCCCTACCTTGAATGGTATTACCAGACTGCTGGTCCTGCGAAGATGGAGGTTATACCACTAAATATAGTGTATTAACAACCCATCAGATTTCTTCAGAGATTCTGGCAAGGAGTCCACCATCAACGATACCCACTAGATATAGTATGTTTTTAACCCAGAATCACGATGGTCATCCAGATTCCTTCAGGCTGCTTCAGCGAAGACACCATTCATAATACCCCAGATAAATCTATTAAGAGATACGACCTACTAGATATAGTGTGTTTATTACCCAGATAAATTTATTAAGACCCCAGATTCCCTCCACCATCAGGGATGTGCTGGTGAAGAGTAGTCTCCATTCATTTAGTTATTCTTTGATAATCTGGTCAAAAACTACTGTTTCTTCTTTGATTGACCTACTAATTAATCTACCAACGAGTTCTGAACAAGCTGGTACAACTGCATTGCCTAAAGCCTTGATTTTATTGACCCTATCTACTTCATCTTCGGCAGTTCTTGGTACTATTTCCCATGGTTGAATGGCATAATCAGATTCTGTCGGTCCAGATTCTCCCACCCACTCAATAATTTCTGTAAAAGTAAGCTCATCATTAAACTTTAAAGGCACTAGATATGGTGTTATTTTCTCCCAATGTTCAATACTTGGATAAGAAAACCCAGATTTATCGTATCTAAACCAATGTTCAATGGTTGATTTAGGTATATCTGTGTTATCTGTAAGGTCTTGAATGGTAGTTACGCTGCGAAGATAGTCCACAAACTCTTTTTGCTCTGGTAATTTAGTTCTTTTACGCATAATATCGTTCTTATATACTTCAAAAAGTTCTGGATTTTCGGCAATCATGTCCTGTGCAATCTGGTCTGCAAGGCTTATTTGTATAGGTTGTCCACTTGCTCTGTGTGTTTTACCTTGCATTAATTTAGTTGCATGTTTCAATGCGTCTTCTTTTGCATCCATAAGAGTCGGTGTACGCCAATACTTTTCCTCAATATCGGATGTATAAAGCCAATAAGCTGGTAACCCTACTTTTCCTGCCAATCCTTTGGAAAGCCCATAAGTAAAGAAACCCACTTGCTGTTTAGTCTTTTCCCAACTAATGAATGGTTTTGTTCTCCCATGTCCATCTCCAGAGTCGACCCATGTTTCCCCTTTTTCACGCTTGGTGCTTTTTTGTTTATCGGCTTGGAGGCCTGTGACGCTCTCGGTGTGCTCCATAGTTTCGGATTTTCTCGCAAGTTGCCTGTTGATTTTCTCATAGATTTCTTCTGTTTGTCTCCTCGATATAGGGCGTTTTCCAATGCTTTCCCTGTTCTCGGTTCCAAATGGTCCATAGTGTTCGGTGTTTCCCACGATGAAGATTCTTTCTCTAAGGTGCGAGGAACCAACCGAGGCTGCTGATATAACTTGCCATTCAACACTATACCCCCTACTGGAAAGGAAAGAAACAACTCTGGCGAATGCTCCTCCTTTGTTTCCCTCACTGTCTTTTGCTGTAAGGAGTCCTCTGACATTTTCTCCCACAACCCATCTTGGTTTAAGCTCGCTAATGGCTCGTTCAAATTCATACCATAGTAATCCTCTGTCATCTTCTTCACTCATTCCTCTCCTAGCACCAGCATAACTGAATGTCTGGCAAGGGAACCCCCCTATTAAAACATCAACTGGCTCTAATTTACTGAAATCTACATTTCTAATATCATCACAAATAACTTTGCTATTTGGAAAATTCTTTTCTAAAACACTACAACAATACTCATCATTTTCTATTTGCCATACTGTTTCTGCACCAAACTCTGCTAATCCACGCTCAATACCTAGGTCTAATCCACCAATACCACTAAATAAACTACCTATTTTCACTCTTCCTCCCAATTAACAAACCCAATATCATATAGTTTTTGTGTATGCATATCAATTCTGTCCACTGCTCTATGGTATATTTCTGGATTAATTTCTATTCCTACGAACTTTCTATTGGTATTTAGACATGCGATTCCTGTTGATGCTGAACCCATACATGTATCTAACACTATATCTTGTGCGTCTGTGTAAGACTTAATCAATAATTCATTTAGTGCTACTGGCTTTGCTGTTGAATGTGCTTTCTCTTTATCACGCTGAAAATACTGAACTGTTCTAGGATGTCTTGTTCCATGATTAACTGTTTCTGTGTTATTTAAAGGTTTACCTTTCCAATTAGTAGAGCTTTTACCACTCATCTGTCTATAAGGTTTACCTTTTGTAAACTGAGGAAAATATTTAGCTTGTGTTCTATTACCATTCGTAACCCTACCTTTAGTAAATATGACTATTAATTCGTGTACTCTCATTGGCTGATATTTAGAATTAACAAAGTTAGTTCCATTATCTTTCTCCCAAATCCACTCATATTTGTAATAGTCTGGGCATGCATTAATTAAATCTACTGCATATCTCAATGTTGCATTTAAGGCTATTGTTCCATTTGGTTTTAATATTCTTAGTGCTTCATTGAAAAATTTATCAAGGTCAATTTTTTTATCCCATTTATTTCCTGTCTCTGCATAAGGCATGTCTGATAATAATAATTGAATGCTCTCATCTTGAATATCTGGCATGATAGCTAAGCAGTCATTAAGAAATAACTTTGGTTTCTTCATTTCTTCATACATACACAACCCCTAGAAGCACCAAAGCCCTCGAAAGGGCTCTGATACACTAACAACAAAGGAGGCAATGAAACCTCTTTCAACCATTATAAACCTAACTGTGATTTAATCCACTCATTTATTTCATTTATTTCTGAGGTTCCAACCTGTCCTTTAACTGATTGTTCCCAGTCATAAAAGTCTTCAATAGGTACTTTTTGCTTATATCTACCTATTTGAATGGTTGCAGATGTTTCATCTTCTGCAGCAGACCCATCACCATAGTCTCTTACACTGAACTCTTCTCTTTCAATATCTTCTAATAAATCTTCAATATCGCCTATTTCATAGCCAATACCATCTAAACTTCCTGTAGATTCTATAACATCTTTCAAACTATCTACTAAATCTAGTGTATGCCAGCCACCAATCTCTGTAATTCTATTATCAGCTAGCAAATATGCTTGTGCTTCACCCTCATCTTTAAGGTCTGCTGATTCCAGAACTGGCACTAGCCATTCACCATTATCATCAATTTCAATAAACTTTGGAACAAATTGACCCTCTTGTTTAATCATTTTAAGAGTTTCAAGCCTACCATGACCAGCTAATAATTTACCAGTAGCAGTATTAACTAATGGAGGATTTATAAAACCAAATCTTTTAATTGAATTATAGATTACGCCTAAATCATGGTCTTTAGGATTTACATCTGCGTATTCTATTTCCTCTAATTTCTTTTGAACTAACTGTGTCATTATGTTTCCAACTCATCTAAGTATGAGTAATCATCATCTTGTTCAAACTCTAACTCAACTTCAACTTTAGCATCTGATTTTCTTTTAGAACTATCTGGAACTGTTTTAGGTTTGTTCTCTTTAGCATTTGTTTTAAGTTTTTCTTCCATGTTATCCATTTCTTTTTCTGAACGAACAACATAACCAAAACTTTCTAATTCTTGTCTTTGTAACTCTGTGTATCTAGCCATTATTTTCCTTTGGATAATCTTCTACTGGATATTTTAGTGCATTTAAAAATGTTTTCTTTTCTTTTTTATCACCTAAAAAATATAAATACCTATGCTTTCTTGGTCTATCTATCTTATAAAACTTATCTGGATTTGCATTTCTATGCTCTGCATCCCACTTTTGACAGATAGTATAGCTATGCATATCACTACCAAACATTCTCCAATCTGACCTTTTAGCACTTAATCCTGTATAAATAAAGTTTGTAGCTTGATAGACTTTACCTACATGCTCTTGTGATGTATCGGCATAACTTACTATAACTTTTGGTCTTGGTAATAATTTAAAAGATTTACCAATTAAATAACTAGCTTCATTTTTTCTATTATGTTTTAAAACTAATCTGTTTAATTCAATAACTTTGTCCATAAATTCTTCGCCTGCAATGCCTTTTAACAATGCTTTACTTGGAGGTGTTCCATAAGTTACTACACCAATTAGTTCATCTTTATCATACATACCAAACATATAACTAATGCTTGGTTTTCTGTGTGCGTAATGTATATCTAAAATGAATGGGTCAGCATCAGACCTGTCCTCAACTGTCTTCACTTCAAAGTTAATCTTGCACACCTCTAAATATATAAGAATACTGTTTTGACTTATGGTTGTGCTCTTCCACTTCACACCATTCTTTATCAATAACCCAATGCTCTACATGTCTAAGTGTGTGTATTAGTCCACCAAATCTAGGCATGTACGCTTCTATAAACTCATTATGACAAATAGGTTTATTGCGATTGCTAGCAAACATATATTTAATTCTTACAATTTGAGAACTATCAATGTCTGGGTGTTCTAAATCTGTAGGCTCGCTAAGGAAAAGACCTAATTGGGCACTTGGAACTGTCTCCTCCTTAGTCAAGCCATAATCATTAGCCCAGTCTAATATGTCTTGGCTAATCAATTCTTCACCATTAGAATGGTGCTTCATCTTCCCCATAATCTGTTCTTGCTACAGGTGGTTCTGTTGCACCTAAAATGTCTTTTGCCATTTCAGTATTGTTGTTATAGTTAGATGATTGTACTGTTGCACCATCACCAGAATACTGAACACCATTCACTGTTGCATAATCAAGTGATACTGCAATATTATCAGCGACAACTTCCATATTTTTTCTAGTGTTGCCATCTTTACCCTGCCAAGAGTTTTCTTGCATTCTACCTGTTACAACAACTCTAAGTGTTTTAGAGTTTTCTGGAAACGATACATTAAGATTAACTGCAAGGTTTTCCCATGCAACTACATTAATCCACATATCATCACCCTCGCCTGGTGTCTTAACTACCATTCGAGTTGAAGCTACAGCTTTACCACTATTTGTGTATCGTAGCTCTGGTTTCATTATTTGACCAACAAAGGTCACTGCATTATTCGATGCCATGTTTGGTTTCCCTTCTACTATCTCTTCTCTCTTTTAGAAAATCCAGTTTCCACTCTGGTCTAAAAGTTTGTAGCCATCGTTCTTTGGCTTCTTCCCATGGTTGCTCTAAATCCCAATCAGTTGGGTCGGTCTTTAAAGCACCACCAGACCTTAATCTTTTTATAAACGCATGCCAGACTGCATGAGCAAAACTCTCGTAACCATTTTGTTCGAGAAACTCAATCAATCCTCCTTTATTTGCGTTCATAACTTCGCCCATAGTTAAAGCTGGTGTGTTGTTTTGCACAACAGCTTGTTCCTTACACATAGCTTTTAATTTACTTGCATTAAAAAACTCTGTGTTGTTTTCATATGCCATATTACATACAGACCATATTAAATCTGCATCATACATTTTAAAATCTTCATACAATGCTCTTATTTCTGCATCATTCCATTTTATGGCACTAAATCTTAATTTTAGCCACTGTACTACAGTTACCCATTCTTTCTTGTTTAGCCTTTCCATTGAATACCTTCCTTTTGTAATTTACGAGTTAAGATTAAACCTAAAGGTCTAGGCAATCTTAAAAATCCAATATTAAACTTTGTAGGAATATAACTGTTAATAGATTTATTAACGCTATCCCAATTTTGTATATGAAACAAATGAATAAACGCAAAACCTACACCTTTAAAACCAGCAAGTCTAAAGTAATGAAAGCAGGCTGAGATGTAACCTCGCAGTGTTACATTATCCCAACCAAAATGCCACCATGACACACTTTCACTATCCCTGTTGGATTTGTAAGGTCTTATATGGCTAGTAGTAGACAAAGGGTCTACATACTTAATTATATTTTTGCCCATTAACCTAACAATTCTGTGAGCACACTTATGACAAAATGGAATATAGTTTACAGAGTCTTCTTCACTGTCTGACCAGTTGTCGTAAAAATCACTATATCCACCATAAAACCTAATATACAATGGTTGGTCATCAGACTGCCCATGTTTATCGGTCATTATAGTTTTACTACAAGTGACACATGTACCCACATAATTTTCCAAAGTTTTCACCCTTCTTTTATTTTAATATCTGTCAGCTATAAGCATACGATGTGCTTGATTAGTCAATGGTGATTGTGTACCTTTAACTGTTCGTTCCATAATACGCAAATCTCTACCCTGTCCACGAACTGGAGAAATCCATTGTT
>Ga0208645_1001912_pt1 | contig 17335 bp, 38 predicted proteins | sample VirMetDEL_Sep_01_FD_184519 | JGI IMG/M metagenome (GOLD analysis project Ga0208645, IMG submission 184519) | Aqueous microbial communities from the Delaware River and Bay under freshwater to marine salinity gradient to study organic matter... | ecosystem: Environmental > Aquatic > Marine >... | reverse complement strand
ATGCAAATTAGCTTTGCTAAGGATTTTAGCAACCCCCTTAGGTAATCGCCTGAAAGCCTTGCCTGGTAAGGGCTGCAGCGATGCTAACAAAATTAGTACACTTTTTTCTTGGTTAAGAACTGCGAAAGCCTTAATATAACGCGCGCCATGTGAGAAAAAAATTTGCAAAGGTACTAAAAAATTTAATACGTTCGACACGGTCAAATAAAAGTTATTAACATACCTTTGTTGATAAGTCAAATCAAATTCTGTGCGGAATTTCGTTTTGTTCTTTGTAACTTTGTCGAGCGTAGCGACGGCTACCAACTACTGTTTGACTTATTGAAGTGTTTTCAGCCCTTCGGGGTTTATAGCTACGACAGCGAAAACGGCAACGGTTCAAGCCTGAAAATTTGAACCGCTTTAATACTAGGTAGAAAGTTCTTTGAAATTGGGTAAGTAACGTACTTGAAATTCCTTGTTAGGCAAGCGAATGAACCCCACAACCCGCGGACACTTTCAACGTTGGCAAGCGTTGAAATTTCGTCGGTTCGTAGATGATGCACCCCGGCAACGGTTAAACCCTTTCGAGGGTTGAACGTTCGATTCGTTCACCGGTGGCAAATCTTTAAACCCTCAACCCAATGTTATTATTTTCAATTTCGGCCGTGGTTTTCACGGCTTTAAGCCTTGTTTTAACCCTAATTTCTAAATGATGCAAAGCGTAAACTACCCGCCCGCAATTCGTCAACTTCAGGACAAAATCGATTCACTGCTTCATAGCATGGAATCCGCGGAAAATTATGAGGAATACCTCAACAAATTACACGATTCTGAATTGATTGACGAAACGGCTTTTGTCCGGTTCACGGCTGAGAACAATCGTGCCTTGGGTCACATGGTCAGGCAGTTAGATGATACCTACCTGGCATTAAAAATAGCCCTTTCAAATTTCCACAAATGAAATTCGTTTTAACCCTCTTAATTTTGGCCGTTTTGACGGTCGCAAATCGATAAATTTTAACCCGTGGCCGGGTGGCCACATAATACCCTTAAGTGATGCTTAACGTATCAATTTTTCAGACCGTTGACACAACTACGACGGCAACCGCGCCAAAGGTGCGCAATGTCCGCAAGCGCGGCAACGTAGAATGTGAACCCGCAAAGGAGGTTCACCAAAGTAAAAGCCCGGAATTGGTCACGCTCAACACGTCGACCGAATTTCAGGTGGACATGAATTCGAATCGTGCGGACGTTGGAAAAGTCGTCGGTACAATTCTCAATGAAGTGTTCGCAACTATGGACCTTTACCGGTCTTGCGGTTCGCGATACCTTTCAGCAACGGCACCGGTGCAAATTCGGTTCAACCTCGGGCGAACTTCAATCGATACCGGCACCATTGACCGGAAACTACAAGCGCGGTTAAAAGTCGGGTACACGGCTAAAGCGCGGAAACGATTCGCCCACGTGCTTTGGCAAATAGTCCAATGGACGTTGCGCGAAGTTCAACCGGTTGATATCGACACGTTGAACGCTCAACTAGAAAAGCAAATTCACGAAGCGTTGACTGCGTGAATTGAAGCCTCGACCGGCAACGGTTGAGGCTTTTTTTTGCCCTTTCTCAACCCCACGTATTGATTCTCTTTATACTCCTATTATTAACGCACGCGCGCGTTAATAATAGGAAGGGAATCGCGCGATTCTAAAAGGAAGTCGGAAGTGCTAGTATTCTAGTGCCGGCTTCCTTTCTTGTTTAACCCTTTTCTAAATTTTTGACTATGGCAAAGTTAGTTGCTACTTCATCTACGGGCGCTATTCGTAAACGCCCACGCCGTCGCATCGGCGAAATTTCCCGCGATGTTCAACGCGAACTCGACCGCCTGACAAAGTTCGAACGTGCGGACTTGTTAATGCGTGTTTCGTGCAAGCTACTTCCGTCGATCGATGGGTAAGTTTTCCGAACTCGATATTGAGCGCAAAATGCGCCTGACACGCCGGCAACGTTGGCGAATGTACTGGCATGATTTCGTATCAACTTTGGTTGACCTTCTACCCTTCCTACATTGACTACAATTGTAGGCGGAAACTGCAATGTGCGGACACGCGATGCAACGACCATCGCGCAAGGTTCGAGTCCTTGTTGCAGTCCAAGAATTGCATGAGCAATTTTCATAAACCGTTTAACTTTTTAACCCCCTACCCTCATGTTAGAAGAAAAGCCTACTCAACCGATTCGCAAGAGTCAAGTCTTTTCGCTCGAGCGCCACGGATACGCGCCCGAACTCAACACGCTGTGGCTCAAGAATAACTTGAGCTATCGCGCTCCTCATTGCTACACTATCAACGAGGCCATCGCATACGTTAACAAGAAATACTTCAACTAATGGCAACACGAGCAATTATCAAGATTCAAGGCATCGCCTTTGCACAAGTGTACAAGCACTACGACGGCTACCCCGAAGGCACCCTGCAGTGGCTTCAAGAATTCAACGAAGACTTCGTTCGCGGGCGCGGAATCGATGCAGCTTACAAGCTTGCACAACTCCTTCGTTCGTCAGCAACCATGGCCGAAGAGTACGGACTTGACAAGAGTAAGTACACCGGTTGGGGCGTTGAGCCTTTAGGCACGGACTGCGGACAAGAGTACGAGTACACGCTCCACGAGTGTGGCAAGGTAACCTATAAACATTTACTAGATGACTAAACACAAGATACCCAAGCGCGTAGCTTGGATTCAAGACGGGCTTCTCTACGTTGTGACTCGAGGCAAGACCACCAATGGCAAGATTGCCTCGCCACAAGAAGTCGTTGTGCAAACGTATACCTACGATTTGCGCCAGTATGCTCTCGCTAACTGCGGGCGCAAGATTACTATGCAAGAGTTCTTCGCGCTCGACTCCAAGAACTGCTTGGACTGTCCGCTCTCGAGCAACTCCGGCAACGGTAAATGCTACACCCACAAGGTCAGGCAGTATACCGGCTTCCTCTCTCAGCTGCGTAGCCTATTCAAGAATCCCACGAGCATTTCGCACGAGGGCTTGACCCAAGACCTACGCAAGCAAATCTTCCGAATGTGCAACGGTGTGTACGTTCGCTTCGGTACGTATGGCGAACCGTCCTTGTTGCCCGTTGATCTTGTTCGGTCAATGGCTGTAGCTTCCAAGACTTGGACGGGCTACACGCACCAAGCTCACCAAGAGTGGGCGCAACCGTATGCGCTCTACTTCCAAGCCAGTGCGCACAGCGACGTGCAAGCTAAGATGCTCAAGACCTCGAGCGGTTGGCGCTCGTTCATTGTCCTACCCAAGAACGCTACGAGCGATGCGGTGCAATGCCCTGCTAGTGCCGAAGCCGGCTACAAGAGCATATGCTCCAAGTGCGGACTCTGCTCCGGCATCACCGGCAAAGGCTCTAAGAATATCAAGATACTTGAACACTAATCAATCCATATATTATGAAAGATACTATTCCTACCCACAAAGTTGTGTCCTTGCACAACGCCCAAAGCGCCGTACCCGGCGAGATGACCTGGCGTACCGGTACGCTCGAAGAATGCGAAGACTATGCACGCAAGTTCCGCATACTTTTCGCTAATACTTCCGATGTATTTGTTGTCCAACCAATTGATTAATTACCATGCCCACCTTATCAAGAACTATAGACGAAAACCTTACGCTCGAAATGAGCAACGCATTTAATGATACCGGTGCGTACAAGGAATTGATGACTATCCTCTCAACACGTACTGACATACTCACACCCCAAGAAGTGGACGAGTTAGTTGACCGACTCGAAGCCTTTATTGCACAAGAAATCCAAGAAATAATTGACGAACGATGATGCTAAAATTTAGAAAAGACCTAATTGAGTTGCACCGTAAGCGACTCTCGAACATGAGCTACGATGCTATCACGCAAGAAGTAGTCAACCTACGTTACGAACGCGCTTTGCTTGAAGAGCAATCCGATTGGCTCGACCGCCTTGCGGATGCCCTCCGCGATGGTCAAGACACCACAGACCTGACCAAAGATTACAACGAGGCAAAGGCGCTCATCAAACTCTATTACCTACACCAAGATGTATAAACCCAAGAAGCGATCGACTGTTTATCCAAAAGACCCCGCTCGTAACTACGCCGAGTGGTGTCAATGGATGATACAGCGTTACAAGAATCAATGGAACAACCGTATGAACAAAAGCAAAGACGTATGATAGATTTTGAAATAGTACCCAAGCTGTATAAGTGGGCAGTTCGCGTTGCCAAGAAAACGCAAGACCCCAACTTCATTCTTCGCGCAGATGACCTCCTTCACGACATCTACGGCATCCTGTTAAACCAAGAACACTTTCTCCCAAGACTATGATTACACAAGCCCAAGGCGTATGCCCGAACTGCAAGTCTGATAGCCATATCAGTTACAGCCCGCCGAACTACAACGACCCTGAAGCTGTGTTCTTCGACGTTATGTGCTACTGGTGCGGTACTACGTGGGACGAGCATTACAGGATCGTGTTCTTCGAACAAGACAACATTCAAATACCCTCAGAAATATGAATCAAGAAATCATTGACCGCCTCGAGTATGTCGAAGAAACCTATGCAGGTGAAATCGAAACGTGGCACGATCCCGTTACCGACACCCTATACCACGTACCTGTTAAAGTGGTGCGCGATTGGGACAACATTAAAAAGCTGACAAGAACTATTAAATACACTACCAACAATTATGACACTTGAAGAACTACAAGACCTCTACGGTCTAGAATACGTTGATTACATCGAATACTTAGAACAATGACAGAACAAGAATCCCCAAGACTGCAAGACCCAATAACGCCTCCCGGAGTTTATGTGCATACAGAAAACGATATCCTTGATTTTGCGGTGATTATCACTGAACACTTGCTTGACAAATGCCCCGGTTATTTAGCTCCAAGAGTTCTCGAGCAAGACGGTAAGTACACAGAGTACACCTTTGACTTTCAAGACTTTGTTGAAGAAGCTGTAGCCAGGGCAGTGCATTCACGCAAACTTCCACTGAAAAAATAAGACAATGAAGAGATACGCAAGAGTATGTGACATTACGAAAGAAGGTATGGACGAGGGGTGGATTTGGTATGGAGGCACCTTCTACACCAAGTACGAGAAAGACACAGTCCAAGAACTCCACAAGGACTTTGATGACGAGTGGGGTAGCAGGGACTGGAGTGATGACAAGATCCTCGAGTACGCTTTCGAGGCTGACATCCTGTATTGGACGGAGTGGGAAGACTTCGATGACGATGACTACTGTGGTCCAGAGAAAACCGAAAACAATTAATTACCATGATGAAACTAACAGAACGCCAACTGCTCCACGCTATCGATATGGAGCAAGACCCGGAGACGGTCGAATACCTTGAAGCTATGTACGAGAAACACTACGGTGCTTTTGGATTGTACAGGATTTCAAATTACATTGCAACCACAAACACAAACTTCATGAATGAGAAAGCAAGACTTTAAACCCAAGACCCTCGACGAAGCGATTGAGATTGCTAAGGAGATTCTCCTTGCTGACCACCTCGTTGACCTGCATGCTGATTGGACGAAGGAAGACCTCAAGCTTATGAACTTGCCTACCGGTCAGCTGCAAGATGCTATGAAGATTCTGCACAGCTCCAAGAATGACATCAGCTACACCTTGCGTATCTGCAACGAAACCAAGAACTGGGAGCTATGGCAACACCAAGACATCGGTATTGCAACCTACAACCACTGCTTACACATTGACCAAGAACTAAACATACTCTGATGAACATTAAAGAAACTTCACAAAAGTACAACCTCGATTGGGAGGTAGCCGTAGAGCCATTGACGTTGGCTGACGGTACTCCGACAAGCTTCAACGCCGTAGTAAGGCAAGACAACCGCGACACGTTTGCCTGTGTCAAGAAATACCAACCCTTCCAGAACCACGACCTGCTTCGGTTGGGTTATGCCCTAAGCGAAGAAAGCCACCTCGACGTAGGTAAGGTGATCAGCATTGACGGCGGTCGTAAGATTATGCTCCAGCTCCGCAACAAACCGATTGAGAACATCGGCAAGAACAACGACACTATCGAGCAGTACATCACAGTACTCAACTCCCATGACGGCACGAGCAAGCTGAGATGGGGTCTCACCAACACCACCCTCTCGTGCAAGAATCAGTTCTTCACCATCGGCAAGAATATGCAGAGCGTTCGCCATACTAAGAATATGATGGCTCAAGCGCACAACATGATTGACGAGCTAAACGCGATGAAGGAAGTGCAAGCTTTGCAGGAAGAGGTCTTGCGGGAGCTGACCTATATACCGGCTGACAAGAATAAGATTGATGACTTCCTTTACTCGATGACGGGATGCGACGATGACTCACACGGCAAGACACTGAGGAAGCATGACGAGCTGTACTCTGCTATCCGTGGAGAGATGGCGTACAAGGGCGAGAACCTATGGGCTTTGTTTGAGGGCGCTACCTATTACAGCACCCACCAGGGTACTCGAGAGAAGACTCGAGAGGTCAGCAAGATCCAAGGCTCGCTCAACAAGTGGGACCAAAAAGCTTTGCAAACTGTTAAACGAATGATGTTACAACATGTATGATGAATCAAAAAACCTAGGTAAGCGGGCGAACCACACAAGAAAGGTTCACCTTAGAGAAACTATAAGGGTAGCGCACATCTACCTCAGCAGCATATTGATGCGCGTAAGTCGACTCCAGGAGGAGCCTTTATCTGACGATGAAGTTGTGTCAATGCAACAACTAGAAGACCGAGAGCGCATAGTGCGCATGGCACTTGCCGTGCTTCCAAGAGTCATAAGTAAGTTCAACGATATGCGCCTAGCGGTGAGGCCATCGGCCACAGTAGGAGATCTCCGAATGCAGGTCACATTTGCCAAGATCGAATGGAACAAGGTCAAAGAGATTGGTACCGTTTTAGGGTTGCGGTACGATGTCAAAGACCCCATTCTCGGTAGCAGGATTCCAGATATGTGGTCCTTCATTGACCACCAGCTTGAGATTGCCGGTCACATCCATGTGAACGGTGACAAGATTGAGTGGGCGCAGGAGAGACTAAGGCAACAGCCTTTATGAACATTCTTTTGTTGATACATTATGGGTTAGTGTATAGAAGTATGTAAGTTGGAGGGTAACTTGCATACATGCATTCTGTAAAAGAATCGTTTCATCAGGTTTTGTGTTAGTCGGAAGCCCGGGAGACTCTAAGAGTTTCCTGGGCTTTTTTAATCCTTTTATCTCTATGGACAGAGAACAAGCTCCTCAGCATTATGCAGGGTTGGAGATACAGCCCGCAGACTTCATCCTCAAGAATGGTTTGCCATTCCACGAGGGAAACATTATTAAATACATCGCAAGATGGCGGGAGAAAGGGGGGCTTGCGGACTTAGAAAAAGCAAAGTCTTACTTGGATGATTTAATTGCGCACGAAAAGAGCAAGGAGCATACCACATTAGTTCATCGCCCGGAGACGTATCAAGACCTCGAACGTCGACCCACACCGGCTTATCCGAAGGAATTGCGATGAAAGATGTAGTCCTCCTCTCCTTAAGAAATGACTTGACTGCAACGGCGGTCGTATTACAAGATCAAATAAAAGACCATGGTGATCAACTCACAGAAAGGCAGAAGCGCAATTGGGCCAAGATTGCCTCGATATGCGAAGCTGCTCTTATGGTCACTTATATTATGGAAGAAGAGCAATACGTACTTGCAAACCGTCTGGAAGCTATGGAACGCCAGATCAAGCAACAACGACAAGTCATCGACAATCTAATGCATCTTAAAGAAATCAAGCTCCCTTATGGCCACTGAAACATACAAAGCTGACGGATTCGACGATGCCATAGTTGGTATTGACATGACTACAATGCCTTTCCGTTTAATTTACGAACGCTCTAAGATGATTGCCATCCTCATGGAACAAGATGACATGACGGAAGAAGATGCAATTGATTTTCTAGCGTACAATACATGGTACGACCATGGTGATGGTTATCCGCGCTTCGTAGAACTGATGGATAAGGAACAAGCGTTTGAAGAGCTTGATCATTTCTATGACGTTCTCGGTGGCACAGGAGACATCGACTGATGTTTATATGGAGCAAACAATTTCCTTGTCCAAAAGAACTGACGGGGTATCACGCTGACAAAGCTTTGAAAGGCATGGGCGTGGTGCGCTTCAAGAATACGATATTAGAAAGACCAGAGATTACATGGCGAAAAGAAAAGCTATAGACGAAGAAACACGCGAGCTGTTTAAAAGCTTTGCAGAGCGATTTGGGTTAGTACGCCAAGATTTCTTCGAGCTACACGGCGTTTACATCATCACGCGAAGAGGCATCGAGAAGATTGCCCGTGGTTGTAACGTCAGCGTGACCCTGGAGCCGGTGCCAGAGTTTACCAATGTCAGTGAAGACAAGTACTGCATCAAAGCTACAGCTCGCACCTTGGAAGGAGAGAAGGTGGAGACCTTTGGGGAGAGCAGCGGGAAGAATACCAGGATCGCTTACCCGATCAGTATTGCTGAGAAAAGAGCCAAGGCAAGAGCCGTACTACAAATAAGCAAGCTATACAGTCTCCCAGTTCACTCGGAAGACGAAGCCGATGAGTTCCAAGAAGAATCTTGATTGGATCGATGAGATGTTTGACGGGGACGGGGACGATGTAGAGTTGTCCTGGTCAACGCAAACGTATCTCCTAAACAAGTTAGATAACAGCACCATCATTCAAGATGAGCATGCCTTCTTCGAAGACCTCATTATCAGCGGCAAGATGTCTAAGGGTCAGCTACAAGACCTCAAGATTTGCCTGGAGATGAATCAGCTGCCAGAAATTGAATGGTGGAACCCCAGCCAGAAAGCTATTTCAAAACATATAAATACCATATCAAAAGATGGCATATACCGAAAAGATAACGGCGCAGATTAACGTCAACAACATTGACAAGAGCGCAATCTACAAAGGTGAGAAGGGCAACTACATCACCCTCACCATTGTCCCAACACCAAACAATCCGTACAACGATTACATGGTGAAGCAGTACATCAAGGACAAGGAAGACCCTATCCTTGGGAACGGCAAAGACTTGATCTTCGAGGACAAGAAAGAGGAGAGCAAAGCTGCACCTCAGCAGGAAAACCAAGACGATAACGACGGACTGCCATTCTAAATGAATCCATCTCAAGAAGTCTCAATTCAATTTGTTCAACGCCTCATGGAAGAGATGTACAAGTACATGAACGAGGCAGTATTGGCTTCGTTCTGTGATGTACGTGGAGACTTCTTATCACCCGATGCCGAAGCTTGTTATGAAATATTCATACAGGCTCGGCAGAGGGTCTTGGACCTTGCGGAAGAAGGAGAGATACTCAAAGAGCTGAGTAATCAACACGACCCTTTTGAAAAGTATATCGACAGAAACCGGAAGCAGCAGAGACCGGATTATACATTGCAAGAGATCCAAGTCAATTTACCCGTAGAGACACAGGTAGAGCTGTTGCAGTACCAGATTGAAATACTGCAAGACCAGATCATCACCAACGCCCGAAGAATAACTAAACTTGAAAACAGATGACAAGAGGACAACACGTTATATCAGTATTTGTTCTAAGCTACATTATGATGACCTTAAAAGCTATCGACATAGTGGATTGGTCACTTGCTTTTTGCACGGCACCAATTTGGGGAGCATTTATTGTAGCCGTGGTCAAAGGTGTGTACGAAGAATTGAGAAAGGTTAAATAAATTTGTCTGGCGTAGCAATCCAACGGCTAATAATGTCCGCCACTTCATTAGAAGCGGACCAGGTACGGGCATTAATCGATAGCGACTTCGACCCACGGCGAGTAGCCAGTGAGAAGCAAGCTGCTATCGTCGCTATGGGTATTATTGTTTACGCTAAGACAGCCGGTCACCCAATAGTAAGCTTGGGAGGTACGATCCATTTGTGGGACGGAACTCACTATACCAAGATTTCAATGAACGCACTCGAGTCATTGAAGGAAATATTTGCTATTGCTTGCGGATGGACAAAAGTTGACATCGCCATGTCAAGATTCCATAAGGAATTTTACAAGGTGCTACATCGTCAAGCCGACCCCAAGATTCTGTTCGGTGACCAATACAACCCTATGCGCGGTATCCCGTTTCAAGACGGGGTGCTAACCATCGACCCAGAGGGTAGGGAAAAATTCATAGATGGGCATAGGGAGACGGATCTAACGTTGTACTGTATCCCACATCGGTACCGCGCTGGAGAAGTCCTGAACGCGAGTTGGAACAAGTTCGTAGAGCAAGCACTTCCTAACGAGGAGGAGCGAGCCTACGTTCTTGCTTCCATTGCGAACAGCATAGCTCTCGACCCCTTGAGAGCGCAGAAGATGCTTATACTGCTTGGAGCAGCTGGAGCCGGCAAGAGTACTTTGATTGAAGCAATAAGTTCTCTCATAGGCAACACCAACACCATGCGTATCGACACGCTAGGACAGCTTACCCAAGAAGATAGCCGCCACCGGATGAAGTTGGCCAGCAGTACGCTGTGTATCTGTGGAGATGCAAGCGACAAGCTTGGCAATAAAGACGTCTTAAAGCAGATAGTTTCCAAGGAGGAGATTACGGCACGCATGCTTTACTCTGAGCCTTGCTTAATTCAGCCCATGGCGAGCGTGCTAGTGGCAACGAACGAGATGGGTTTTAGCCACGCACTGAGCGACCCAGGCATGGCGCGACGGTTGGATGTAGTCCTGTTCACTCGATCGGTAGATGAGAAGAGTCGAGACAGCGAGTTGCACCTAAAGCTCCAGGACCAAAAAGCAAAAGCTGCAATCGGTTGGTCTCTGGTAAAAGCTTTGCTGAATCACACTGCAATGCACGGCAAGAGGTTGGTTCGACCTGATCAGATGATTGAAAGCTTGAGAAGCCTGAAGGAGGACGGCGATAGTTTGTTAAGCTTCTTAGCCTCAGTAGGACTTACTTCAGACCGCAGTGGTCGGTCAGCCACCATTCATCAAAACGAACTGTTTCGTGAGTTCAACTCATACTGTTATGAGAATGGCTTCAAGCCTATGAGCATGCGCCGATTGAAAGGCAAGCTGCGAAGTATGAGCGCCGAGTTGGTGCCGTGCCAGGGGAGAAAGCACAAAATAAAATTATATATCGAGGACGAGAAGCTGTATCGTCAGAAGTCAAAAATGCATATAAACGCGGAATGAAATTAGATATACGCTGCGATATACAACAACATGGAATAGAATACGAAGAATGCGAAATGATAGCCTATGCGATCCTCGAGAGCATGGGAGACGAAAAGGAACTGCACGTCGACTTTGGTTTATTGCAGTACCACTTACACAAAAACGATGATGAAGTCATTTGCACAATCTCAAACTCATAGATGTGAAAGATGCTCATTATTACCGGCTCAAGGAAACTAAGTACTTGACCACCACCGAGGTTCACCTTATGTGCTACCGCATGAAGGAGGAGCTACGGCTTGTTACGAATCGCACGCTCAGGAAGTCTGAACGCGCTCTTATGGCTTGGTATCTACGCGAGTACTGTTACTTGCCCTTTAGCTTGATTGCAAAGGCGCTGGGCTACCGCAAGAGCGCCAACTGCAGGGAGAGCGTAGTCCGGATCACGAATCGATTCCGAGAGAGGGGTACGTGGCCACCGCACGATCCAGAAACGCATGACTGCTTCGAGGTGTTCATGTCCGTGGCTTCTGATGAATACGACATCGACAACATCTCCTTGAGCGACATGATCCTAGAGGAAGACCAGGAACACGCTTTGTGGGCCGCATCACAAGTCTGCGGTCATACCGACAAGCGCAGCAGCCCAGGATGCAAAGCTACGCCAAAGCACAGTCAGCTGGAGATGGTTGAGACGGCTGTATGGCAACTCAACCACACCATGGAAGACATCTACTCTATTTGCGAAAAATATTATCTACTGCCCCATGATTCCTAAGTCACATAAAAACAAGGCAAAGCGCAACGTAAGGATTGCATCGCCAAGCAAGGTGTTGATACTATCCGACATTCACATTCCATATCACGACATCGATGCGTTGCTGTCAGCCCTAGAACACGGCAAGAAAGCCGGCGTAGACAACGTAGTACTCATGGGAGATACTATGGATTGCCACCTCGTTAGTACGCACCGTAAGAGCAAGGATGCCCCTGACCTAGTCGAGGAGATCTACTCCACTCACATGTTCCTGCGCCATCTGCGTAGCCAATTCAAAAAGGCAGACATCTACATGATGGAAGGCAACCATGAGCTGCGACTGCAACGCTACATCGAGGACAATGCCGATCAGCTTGTGGGCATAACTGCCTTGAAGCTGGACCGGTTGCTTGGCTTAGATGACTTGGGCATCCAGTGGTTAACTACCGGTCAGCTCATCACAGCTGGAAACATGACCTTGCTTCACGGCCACGAGTTCTCAGTGTCGGGCATCAACCCAGCACGGAAGCTGTTCATGAAAACAAAACTCAGCAGCATGTGTGGACACTTGCACCGACCAGATACCTTCTTTACGCGCAACGCACGGGGAGAAGGCATCGAATGCCACGTCGTTGGAACGCTAGGCGAGCTGCACCCGGACTATGCCCCTAAAAACGATTGGCAGCATGGATACGCCATCTTAGATGTCAAGCGAAATGGCAAGTTCAAGGTCAACAACGTAAGGCTTTAGTGGCCAAAACTATACCGGCAATAACAAGGATGAGCAGATGGTCCGTCAGCGGAACCGCCGCACAATCCAAACAGCTAAATTCGCTGTAAGCGCACTGCCACGGGGGATTATGTGTCGAGCAACACGACTGACAATAGCCTTGCAGAGCCTGCTCATTCATGTAACCTTATTCTTGGCAAGCAATAATTTAATTTCTTGAATGTCCTTGCACATTTGTCGAACGTCAGATTTGAACTCCGCATTATCTGTTTCTAGGGCATGTACACGCGAGGATAGCCTGCCATAGTCGGCTTGGAATTTAATCCATTGACCAACCAATGCTCCTGCGACCATAAGAAATTCAAAGTGTGTTAGGTTGTCTGCAGTCATTGTTTTTTGGATTTCTCTATGGTGCGGCCAGCGAAGTAAGCTCCAAAGGCGGTGAGCATGAGGATTTGCAGTAAGTCGACGTAGGAGTCCTTGACATTGAATGGCCAGTTGTCCATGCTGTCGAAAATCATGGTAACTGTGAAAATGGCCATAAGGCAAATGAGGGTCATGGGTCTGATCATCTTTGCGAGCTTTACATCGCTTGCCATATCAGCTTGCCACCGCGCCGTGACGTTGTCTTGGAATGCAATCTCAGCATCCACTACGGCCTTGGCTTCTTCTGCGCTTACCCCAGGCTCATTGCCTAGCAGTCGCTTCACCACGCCTAGCGTACCTCGATCTGGCAGCATATCGCCAACCAAACCCAGTACAGAAGGTGCTTTTTCCTTGAGGAACTCACCCAGCTTGGTGTCTTTGATTCTTGTGTTACTCATTGAAGTATTGTTTGATGACGTGTTCAGCTTGGTCGTAACCGTGTACGATGTGTGCTGACCAACCTCTGTCGTTTAGTGATCGTATCCATTCTTTTTGATGATCGCTTGCTCGGCCAGTTTTCGTCTTCACCTCCAGGGCCAAACCAAGGAACATACCTCGTGGCTCAAAGATGAGCATATCTGGAACGCCCTTGCTGTAACCTGCAGCTTTCATCTTCTTGGCGGTATGGATCGCCAATCGTACCCCTCCCACTGTGGCTGTGTACAGGGGCTTTGGTGTCATAGAATTTAGTAGCGCCACGAGCTTGACCTGGATGTCATGCTCCGGGCTTTTGTTTTTGCGTTTTGGTTTCTGTCCTAAGTAAAACGGCTGTGGATTAGACATAGTACCAAGTTTCTACATCGAAGCATGGGCAAGCCTTCGTTACGCCTGGCAAATCGCGATGACCGGTCACGCAGCTGTTTGGGAACATGTGTACCAGAACGTCAATCAAGTTGCGCATGGCTTTCTTTTGTTCGGGAGTGCGGTTGTCTTCAGGGCTATTGTCATCGCCCTTACCGCCGATCCAACAGATACCGATGCTACTAGCATTGTAGCCTTTCGCGTGAGCGCCCGCCATGTCGACATCACGTCCTGCTTCAATAGTACCGTCGCGCCGAATAACAAAGTGATAGCCGATCCCCTTCCACCCAAATCCTTTGTGCAGGTTATCAATCCAACTTGCACCAATATTCATGTTTTCATAAGTGTCTGATGCATGAACTACGATAAGGTCTATATTTCGTTCAATCATAGTGTCGGAAAGTCAATAATTGTATTAAATCGTAGTTCCAAAAAGCGTGAGGAGTTCTAAAAGATCCGAAATGGTAACATAGCCATCACCATTTAAATCATATAAAGCATTGTACTTAGCGTTTGGCGTAGCCGAATAAGCAAGCCACGAAAGGAGGTAGTAAGTATCGATTGTCATAATACAAATCTGTTTTTAAGGGCGTTGTAGTTTTCAGTAACCTCTGAGGCGGAAAGAGCTTTTTTATGAATTGTTATGTAGGCAATGTCTCCATTGTAAGGTCTCAAAAGAGAACCCCTGTTATTAACAGCACCTATGTGGGCGCTGTAGGCTGTGGACTGGAAAGTGTCAGTCCCCGCCTGAGTGGTTTGGTTTGTAACGGTCTGTGAGACCCCGTCTACATACATGTCAGAGTCAAATGTAGATGGGTCGTTTATGACTATACATACGTGATGCCAGTCGCCATCGTTTATGCCGACAGAGGAGTCAGCAGAATACGCTTGACCGTTATAGTCCCTAGCGAAGAAGCCTATTTTCCCAGAAGCGTAAGAAGCGTCAACAGCGTTCATATTAACCTCGAATCTAAACGCATCTCCGCTACCAGTGTCTAAAAACCCAAACGCCTCGTGAGTAGTTGTCGAGCTAGTTCTCATCCATATGCTAAATGACCATCCATCTTCTAGTCCTGTAGTTACGTTAGCGTCGTTCGTGGTAATGTAGTCGTCAGTGCCGTCAAACGACCAGTACCCTCCAAAGCCAGTGTTATGCACGGTGCCATTGGCTGTCCCGTCCGAGTTTCTAATAATGTCTGTGAATGTTGTGCCACTGCCACTGTAGGATAGCGTGTTGCCAGCGTCCCACAACGAATGAATCTGGTCCGTCACTATGCTTTTACCAAATGAGTAGCTCATATGAATCTGTTTTTAAGGGCGTTGTAGTTTTGAGAGACCTCATCGGAAGACAATACTTTATCATACACTTTTGTTGCGGCTATATTTCCGCCAAGAGGCCGCAATCCGCTCGACTCGTCTGCGCCTATCCTGAATCCAGAAATATTCCTTAGTGTTCCGAAAAAACTAGAAGTACCTACAGAGGTTCCATTTACATAGAGTTCCATCTGGCTGCCAGAAAAAGTTGCCGCAACATGATTCCATGAGTTCACCGTTCCGTTAGCGGTGCTGGTACCTATTCTATAAATATTACTTGATGTGTTTACTGCAACCCAATCAAAACCCAATGCGGTTCCGACATCCCAATAAAGCAGAAAGGACGAGTTGCTTAACGAGCCAAGCCACTTCCCCATCACGGTCTCGTCTGCACTGCTGCTTGTTGGGTAAACCCAAGCCTCAAGGGTGAAAGCACTTAGTGCTGAAACATTGATCCCAGTGACCTCTACGTAATCGTTGCTAGCATCAAAATCTATGTACCCTCCGTTATTCGAACTATATGTAGGACCGTTAGTTAAGGTAGCTGTTGCGCTACCAGAGAGATCATCCCAATCAGTCCCACTACCAGGATACGAGTTGTCATTCCCTGCATCTACATAGAATACTAGCCCATCAGTTACGATAGGTGCGTTATTTGCAAACCCACCCATTTAGATCTCTGCGTCAGGGTCAGTCCAATCAGCCCCAGCCAACAGCGTAAGAATCTCTGCGTGAGTGTACTCTTGTGACTTTGTTGCAAGAGCAACTACCGAAGGTGGTTGGTCCCCTTCGTACTTTACAAAGCTCTGCGTGTTAGCAAGGTTCTTTCTCAGCGTATCTGCTGATGTTTCCATGACCTCTGAGAAGTCGATCGTATCTACCTCCGTGAGGTCAAATACTACGTAATGTCTGTTTTCGAAATGCATGATATTAAGTTAAAGTAGTGCTCTTCCATCCACCGTTGATGTAGACATAAAGATAACAGGTTCCAGAAACGATACCTAACTGCATAGTGCCCTCCGTTGCGGTTCCTGTTGGTGCAGCCGTAAGGATCTTTGGGAGCACCGCACTACCATCGTCATTAGACTGGAAAACGGGTAAACCAGATACATCATTGACGCTAAACAGCGTACCGCTAGTGGTTGTGTCTACCTGGAAAAGGTCGTGTGTACCGTCATGGATAGTGAAGGTATCTGCTGTACCTGTAGGGTCAAGCTCGATGTCGAGGTTAAACCCGTTGGTATCTATGGTTCTATCAGCGGTAAGCGTTTGGTCTGCACTACCTAATCCTCCACCACCGCCTCCAGATGGTGTAGTAAACGAAAGTGTGCCTGAGCCATTAGTAGTAAGCACCTGCCCGTTAGTTCCATCCGAACTAGGGTAACTTAAACCATGTATACGAACAGCGTTTCCTCTGAGGTCTACATAGCCTTGAGCAACTTCAAACTCTGCTAACGTCGGAGGCCCTGCTGAATCATTAATAGAAAACACACCACTGTTAGGGTCAATGGTAAGGTCATTGCCGTTTCCGTCTATGGTTCTGTTGTCATCAATAGCTATGTCCGTGTTAGCCAAGCTTGTTTGGTCAACAAAAGACAAAACGCCACTACCGTTCGTTTTAATCACTTGATTTGCTGAACCGTCCGCGTTGGGGAATCTAAGCCCCATCAAATCCAACTGACCCTGACCGACCTGTATTTCTGGAACAGTAGGAAAGCCAGAAGAATCATTAACTTGGAATATCCCAGAGCTGGGGTCAATGGTTAAATTGCTTCCGTCCTGGTCTAACGTTCTATTGCCATCGAGAGCAAGGTTGGTATTGGATATGTTTGTGTTCGTGGGGATGGTTGGCTTATTCAGAATTAGTGCGTCCCCGCTCGTAGCGTTCCAATCGGCGTTTACGTTGACTTCCGCACCCGCTGCGATACCAGTTAGTTTAGTCCGTTCTGCGGTGGTGATAATAGCACCACTACCTGCGCTGGACACATCTGTGAGGTCAGTCACACTTGCTGCTGCTATCCTAGCATCCGCATCGCTGTCTGTGTACAAATCAGTCGTCAAAGCCAATTGACCTGAACTGCTCGGTAAAA